>OGQD01000840.1_pt1 | contig 21617 bp, 18 predicted proteins | sample 1553091 | NCBI WGS metagenome assembly OGQD01 (sample SAMEA2580290, study PRJEB22360) | human gut metagenome | biome: human gut; feature: human-associated habitat; material: faeces | place: Denmark | collected 2008/2010
AGCGACAGCACCGAGGCGACGTTGTGGCCGTCGAGCCAGCTGCGCTGCCCCTTGCCCAGCCGCAGGGTGAAGAAGTCCTTGAAGATGCGCTTGTGGACGACGATGCCGCTGACCAGCGCCACCAGGGTGGCGATGCTGACGACCCCCACCAGCACGATCCCGCCCATGCCAGCGTGCAGGCTGTAGTGGAAGCCGACGAAGTGCCAGCCACCCGCGGTTTCCCGGGGTTTGTGCCGCGCCTCGGCGGGGATTTCGCGGCCGCTGGAAGGGTCGAGCTGGCGCTCGTGCTCCACGTCATCGGCGTCGTGCCATTCGACCTCCACGCGCGGGGGCGCGAGGACGATGCTCCACTCCGCCGCGTCGCCCGCCTCGCGCTGCAGGTAGCGCAGGGCGAAGCCCAGCGCCTGCTCGCTCTGCGCGGCGGACAGCGTGCCCTGAGGCGCAGGCGCCCCGCCGCGCATCCACTGGCTGATCGGCGCGCTGAACACGCAGATCGTCCCGGCCACGAAGATCACCATCAGCAGCCAGCCGAACACCAGGCCGCTCCAGGTGTGCAGGCCGGAGAGCGATTGCCGGAAGCCCGTGCTCATGGCGTATCTCCCAGCAGCAGGACCACCGCCAGCGGTGGCAGCGAGGCCAGGACGAGGCCGGCCCAGGCGCGCGTGGCGCTGCGCGCCGCGAACACCCAGACCGCCGCCGCCGTCCACACGGCGAAGCCGCCGAGCGTGGCCCACAGCACCGCCTGCACCCGGCTGCCGGGCAGCAGCAGGGGCAGGGCGATGATGACCGCCGAGGTGAAGCCGAAACCACCGACGATGGCCGCCACGATGCGCGACAGCACCGGTATCGGAACGGCCGCCATCAGAAGCTGTACTTGGTGGTCAGCATGAACTTGCGCGGCTCGCCGTACAGCGCGTTGCCGCCGCTGGTGGGGATGATCCGGTAGTAGGTCTTGTCGAACAGGTTGGTGACGTTCAGCTGCACGTCCAGGTGCTCGTCGTGCTGGTAGCCGACCATCGCGTCGGCCACGACGAAGGCGTCCTGCTCGAAGCGGTAGGGCGTGCCGCGCAGGGTGCCGGCGTCGTAGACGCTGTCCTGCCAGCGCAGGTTGGCGCCGACGCGCCACTGGTCGCCCGGCAGGCGGTAGCTGGTGAACAGCTTGAGCTGCTGGGTCGGCATGTTGGTGTTGCGCTTGGTGCCGATCCTGCTGGGGTTGGCGTCCTTGCGGATTTCCGAGCTGGCGTAGGTGTAGCCGCCGCCCAGCTGCCAGTTCGAGGTCACCGCGCCCTGGGCCTCCAGCTCGTAGCCCTCGCTGCGTACCAGGCCGGCCGCTTCGTAGCAGGTCCGGGTCGGGTAGAAGGGGCAGCTGGTCGGCTGGTCGTCCAGCGCCATGCCCAGGTTTTCCTGGTCGATGCGGAACACCGAGGCGTTGGCGTTGAGCGCGCCGTCGAAGTATTCGCCCTTGATGCCGATCTCGTAGTTCTTGCCGACCACCGGCTCGATGAACTTGTCGGAGGCGTCGCGCAGGTTCTGCGGCTTGAAGATGTCGGTGTAGCTGACATAGACCGAGTGCTGCGCATCCAGGTCGTAGACCAGGCCGGCGTACTTGGTCAGGTGGCGGTCGTAGCTATAGCCGCTCGCCGTGGGCAGCCAGTCGCCGGTCGTCGGAACGATATAGCGACCCGTGGATTCCTGCTCGAACCAGTCGAGCCGCGCGCCGAGGATGAGCTTGAGTGGGTCGGCGAGGTTCAGCCGGGTGGTGACGTAGTAGCCGTGCTGGCGCTCATCGTTGTCGAAGTCATGGTCGTGGTGGTCGTCGAAGCCACCGGGCCAGACCGCGTCGTGGCTCCAGTTGTCGAAGTCGATGCCGGTTGCCAGGGTGGGCGCCAGCGCCCAGTAGCCACCGGTGCGGCCCTCGTTGTCGACGGTGCGATAGCTGGCGCCGAGTACCAGCTCGTGCTTGCGGCCCAGCAGCTCGAACGGGCCCTGGGCGCTCAGGTCGTAGCTGACCCTGTCGTTGTCGCTCTTCGAACTCCAGCCGACCAGTCGCGGCTGAAGGGTCGCGTCATAGCCGGCACTGCTGGCGCGGGCGTCGGTTTCCGCCCATATCCAGTTGGCGGACAGGTTGACCTTCCAGTCGTTGGCGAAGCGATGCTCCAGGCTGGCGAAGACGTTGGTGTTGAGGATGTCCCAGAAATCCCCCTTGTTGCCGAGGAAGGTCGAGCGCGACAGTTTCATGTCCCGGCCGTAGGGATCGGACGGCAAGCCGCTCCAGGTCATGATGTCGTTGTTCTTCTGATGGGACAGGCCCAGGGTCAGCAGGGTGTCTTCGCTCAGATCGGCTTCGCCGACGAAGTAGTAGAGCTGCCGTTTTTCCTCGGCGACGTCCTGGAAGCTGTCGCTGTCGCGCCCCGAGACCACCATGCGGCCGCGCAGGGTGCCGGCCTCGTTGACCGGGCCGGACACGTCGGTCTGGAGACCGTAGTGATCCCAGCTGCCCACCTGGCCCTGGAGACTGGCCTGGAAGTCACGGGTCGGGCGCTTGCGTACGAAGTTGATCGCGGCGGATGGCGTGCCCGTGCCCTGGGTCAGGCCGGCCGAGCCGCGCACGACTTCGACCCGGTCATACATGGCCAGGTCGTTCAGCAGCAGCTGGCCATAGAACACTGAGGTAGGCAGGCCGTCGAAGGTGTAGTTTTCCACTTGGAAGCCGCGCGAGAAATAGATTTCCCGGCCAGGGCCGCTGTTGGAGTGGGCGACGATGCCGGGGGTGTTGACCAGCGCGTCGCTGACCTTGGCCATGGCCTGGTCGTCCATGCGCTGGCGGGTGATGACGGTCACCGACTGCGGCGTCTCGCGGATCGACAGCGGCAACTTGGTCGCGGTGTTCATGCTGCCGGTGGTGTAGGAGCCGCTGCCTTCGGTGGTGCCGGTGACCAGCGCCACGCCCGTCACGCTGGTAGGCGCCAGGGTGGTGGCGCCGTCGCCGCTCGCCGCCTGATGCAGCGAGTAGTCGCCGTTTCCTGGGCTCACCAGGGGCGCCGCCCACTCCACGGTGAGTCGCCGTTGCGGGTGCTCACCAGTTGGTAGCCGCTGCCGGCGAGCAGGCGCTCGAAGCCCTCGTGCACGCTGTAGCTGCCCTGCAGGCCGTTGCTGCTCAGGCCGTCCAGCATGCGCGGGTCGAACACCAGCTGCACGCCCGAGGCGGCGGCGAACTGCGCCAGCGCGTCGCTCAGGCTTCCGGCGGGGATGGTGTATTCGCGGCTGGCGGCGCTGGTGGATTCGGCGGCCAGCGCGTGGCCCGGGGCGAGCGCGGCGATGCTGGTGAGCACGCCGCCCCCGGCCGGGCCGCCCGGCCCCCAGCCGATGGCGAAGGCCAGCAGGTGGGGCCGGCAGATCGGCGAGGCTTCGCCGCGGACAACGGTGGTGGATGCGAGAGCCGCTGTGCGGGCCGGTTGTCGTGGAAGCCTGAAGACCATGCCGAATACCTTTTCGTCGATGTGGGTGGGTGGTGTTCGCGCCTCGGGAAGCGCGCATTCACCCGGTACACCGGACGAGGCGGAAAAAGTGATCACCTGGCGGCAGATTTTTTTGCTGGCCGTGGGTCAGGTGCGCGGGCCGACCGTGACCCAGTAGCGCGTGCTGCGCCCGATGCGCACCGGCAGGGGCTTCTCCAGCACGGCCAGGCCGGCATCGGTATCGGCCCGCACATTCGCCCAGCGAGATGGCGCCGGACAGGCGCAGGTCGGCCACGGCCGGGTCGCAGCGCAGCAGGCCGGGACGATGGCGGGCCATCTCGTCGATCACGTCGCCCAGGCGCATGTCGCGGGCCAGCAGCATGCCCCGTTCCCACAGGGTGGCGCTGTCATCGACGGGGGTCGGCGGCGCGATCTCCGCCGCGCCGAAGTCGGCCTGCTCGCCGGCGTGGAGGACGCGCGCCGCCCCGCTCAGCGAGCGAACCTCGACCGCGCTCTGGAACACGGCAACGCGGCAGATGGCTTCAGCATCCAGATGGCGCACGCTGAAGCGCGTGCCCAGGGCGCGCACCACGCCGTACGGGGTATCGACGAAGAACGGCCTGCGTGCCGGGTCCGCGTGGGTGGTGACGAGGATTTCGCCGCTGACCAGGCGGATGCGCCGCGCCACGGCATCGAAGGCGATGTTGACCGCGCTGGCGGTGTTGAGCACCAGGCTGGAACCGTCGGGCAGCGCCAGCGTCCTGCGCTCGCCGGTGGCGGTGGCCACGTCCGCCGCCCACTCTCGCCAGGGCGTGTGGCGCACGGCCAGCCAGCCGGCCGGCGCGGCCACCAGCAGGGCGCTCAGCAGGTGCAGGGCGCGGCGCCGGTCGTAGCCGTGTTCCAGGCTCTTGATCGCTTCTTTGCCGATGCCCGCGGGCACCTGGTTGAAGGTGAGGAAGACCGCCTGCGCGCGCGCCCAGGCGGCCTCGTGCGCCGGGCTCTGCCGGCGCCAGCGCTCGAACGCCTGGCGCTCTCCCTCCGTGGGCATGTCGTACTGGAAGGTGATGGCCCAGTCGGCGGCTTCCTTGAGCAGAGCGCTGGCCAGGGCGGCGGCAGGATGGGCTGGCATGCGCTCAGGCCGCGGTCATGCAGGCGACCAGCGCCTTGTGGATGTGTCGGCGCACGGTGATGACCGGGGTCTGCGTACGTTCGGCGATCTGCTGCAGGGTCAGCCCGTCGATCTGGGCCAGCAGGAAGATTTCCCGGGTGCGCGCTGACAGGCTGGCGAGCATGGCGTCGATGCGCATCAGCGCCTCGATGATCAGCAGGCGCGTCTCGGGCGAGGGCGCCTCGGGTTCCGGCAGGTGGGTCAGCGCTTCGAGGTAGGCGCGCTCCACGTCCTGCCGCCGCCAGTGGTCGATGACCAGGCCCTTGGCGATGTGGGTCAGCAGGGCGCGTGGTTCGTCGCCGAACTGTGCCGGCAGCCGCCGCGAGGCCATGACCCGCAGGAAGGTGTCATGCGCCAGGTCCGCGGCATCGCAGGCGTTGCCGAGCTTGCCGCGTAGCCAGCCGTACAGCCAACCGTGATGGTCGCTGTACAGTGCGTGTACCTGTCGCGTTGCAAGGGTATCGGCCGCCACCACGGCGCCCTCCTGTCCATAGGTCGAGCGCAGTTGCGGACCTGAATTCTAATAAGAATTGTTCGCATTTTAACGATTGCCGGATGGGACTTGCAAGGTCGGGCTTGCACAGGGGCGAGCCATGGCATCGCCTGCGGAGGTCGCGCGGAGGGGCATGAAAAGAAAGGCTGTGTCCTCGTTGCATGCCGCACGTCCTGCAGGCGCGGATTCATCCGGGGCATTCGCGGCTGAAGCACTTCGCCGCCCGGCCGCGCCTGCAAAGCAGGAGCGGTGCAACAAGCGGTCGTGGGACATACAAAAGGCGATGTCGCCCTCAGATGTTGCAGTGCCCTGAACCCTTCTGGATTCCCGCCTGCGCGGGAATGACGAGGTGGGGGTGGAGTTTCTTCCGAAACCGTCATCCCCGCGCAGGCGGGGACCCAGGAGCAGGCAGCTGCAGCGTTGAAATAGAGGGGCTTGACCGCGCAACGCGCAGGTTGGGGCAACCGCTTGCTGGCGTAACCCACTGGCTGTGCCGTGGTCGATTGCGCGGGTGGGGTTATTGCCTGTGGCCTCCCCATCCTATGGGTTCCCATTGATATTGCAGGCAGGCCGTTTCCGCTGGGTAGCTATGGCGTCTGCAACACGACATGGCCATAAAAAGGCTATGTCCCGTGGCGTGTTGGTGGCGCAATTCTGATTTGGTGGGAGCATTGGCCGCGAATTTCGCCGATAAATCCGCTCCTACAAGGCGTGCAACAACTAACGGGGATATGGCCATAAAAAAACCGCCCCGGAGGGCGGTTCTTTCTCTACCTGTCGCGGATCAGAGGCCGTTGGCGGCCTTGAACTCGCGGCGGCGGCGGTGCAGGACCGGCTCGGTGTAGCCGTTCGGCTGCTTGGTGCCTTCGACCACCAGTTCCAGGGCGGCCTGGAAAGCGATGTTGCCGTCGAAGTCCGGCGCCAGCGGGCGGTACAGCGGGTCGTTGGCGTTCTGGCGGTCGACCACCGGCGCCATGCGCTTGAGGCTGGCGACGATCTGCTCTTCGCTGACGATGCCATGGCGCAGCCAGTTGGCCAGCAGCTGGCTGGAGATGCGCAGGGTGGCGCGGTCTTCCATCAGGCCCACGTCGTTGATGTCCGGCACCTTGGAGCAGCCGACGCCCTGGTCGATCCAGCGCACCACGTAGCCGAGGATGCCCTGGGAGTTGTTGTCCAGTTCGTTCTGGATCTCTTCGGCGGTCCAGTTGGTGTCGGGTGCCAGCGGGATGGTCAGGATGTCGTCGATGGACGCCGGGGCGCGCTTGGCCAGTTCGGCCTGGCGGGCGAACACGTCGACCTTGTGGTAGTGCAGGGCGTGCAGGGTGGCGGCGGTCGGCGACGGTACCCAGGCGGTGTTGGCGCCGGCCAGCGGGTGGACGATCTTCTGCTCGACCATGCCGGCCATCAGGTCGGGCATGGCCCACATGCCCTTGCCGATCTGGGCGCGGCCCTGCAGGCCGGTGGCCAGGCCGATGTCGACGTTGTTGTTCTCGTAGGCGCCGATCCACTTCTCGCTCTTCATGGCGGCCTTGCGCACCACGGCGCCGGCTTCCATGGAGGTGTGGATTTCGTCACCGGTACGGTCGAGGAAGCCGGTGTTGATGAACACCACGCGCTCGCTGGCCGCCTGGATGCAGGCCTTGAGGTTGACGGTGGTGCGGCGCTCTTCGTCCATGATGCCGACTTTCAGGGTGTTGCGGGCCAGGCCGAGCACGTCTTCGACGCGGCTGAAGATTTCGCCGGTGAAGGCGACTTCTTCCGGGCCGTGCATCTTCGGCTTGACGATGTAGACCGAGCCGGTGCGGGTGTTCTTGCGGCTGGTGTTGCCGTTCAGGTTGTGCACGGCGATCAGGCTGGTGAACAGGGCGTCCTGGATGCCTTCCGGAATCTCGTTGCCGGCGGCGTCGAGGATGGCCGGATTGGTCATCAGGTGGCCGACGTTGCGCACGAACAGCAAGGAGCGGCCGTGCAGGGTCAGCTCGGAGCCGTCGGCCTTGGTGTAGACGCGGTCCGGGTTCATGGTGCGGGTGAAGGTGCTGCCGCCCTTGCTGACTTCCTCGGCCAGGTCGCCCTTCATCAGGCCCAGCCAGTTGCGGTAGACGACGACCTTGTCGTCGGCGTCGACGGCGGCGACGGAGTCTTCGCAGTCCATGATGGTGGTCAGGGCGGCTTCCATCAGCACGTCCTTCACGCCGGCGGCGTCGGTCTGGCCGATCGGGCTGGAGGCGTCGATCTGGATCTCGAAGTGCAGGCCGTTGTGCTTGAGCAGCACGGCGATCGGCGCGCTGGCATCGCCCTGGAAGGCGACGAACTGGGCCGGGTTCTTCAGGCTGGCGGTGCCGCCGTTGCCCAGGGTCACGGCCAGTTCGCCGTCGACGATGGCGTAGGCGGCGGCGTCGACGTGGGAGGCTCCTTCCAGCGGGGCGGCTTCGTCGAGGAAGGCGCGGGCGAAGGCGATGACCTTGTCGCCGCGGACCTTGTTGTAGCCCTTGCCCTTCTCGGCGCCGTTCTCTTCGCTGATCACGTCGGTGCCGTAGAGGGCGTCGTACAGCGAGCCCCAGCGGGCGTTGGAGGCGTTCAGGGCGAAGCGCGCGTTCATCACCGGCACCACCAGCTGCGGGCCGGCCAGGCGGGCGATCTCGTCGTCGACGTTGGCAGTGGTGGCCTGGAAGTCGGCCGGTTCCGGCAGCAGGTAGCCGATTTCCTGGAGGAAGCTCTTGTAGGCGGCGGCGTCATGCGCCTGGCCCTTGCGGGCCTGGTGCCAGGCGTCGATCTTGGCTTGCAGCTCGTCGCGTTTGGCCAGCAGGGCGCGGTTCTTCGGAGCCAGATCGTTGATCACGGCTTCGGCGCCGGCCCAGAACTGCTCGGCAGCGACGCCGGTGCCCGGGATGGCTTCGTTGTTGATGAAGTCGTAAAGGGCCTTGGCGACCTGCAGACCACCTACTTGAACGCGCTCAGTCATTGCTTGCCTCACTTGATGCTAGACAGGGCCGGAAGGCCATGTAGTAAGAGTCGGCGGATACTACATGACTCATCCGGAAAAATCAGTCACAACCTGTACCCGCCTGCCGGGCGGCGGCGGGTCCGGCCGTCCTATACTGCGGGGACTTTTCACCCCTCCGGAGCCCTCATGCCGATCAACCGTGTCGAGCCCGCCGATCTGCCCGAACTGGCCGTGCTGTTCGCCGGCTACCTGGCGTTCTACCAGGTGCCGCGCCCCCTCGCCGAGGTCGAGGATTTCCTCGCGGCCCGCCTGGAGAAAGGCGACTCGGTGCTGTTCATCGCCCGAGACGAGGCGGGACGCGCCCTGGGCTTCGTCCAGCTCTATCCCTTCTTCGCCTCGCTGCACCTGGCGCCGGCCTACTTGCTCAGCGACCTCTACGTGCACCCGGACGGCCGTCGCCAGGGCCTGGCCGAGCGGCTGATGAACGCCGCCCGTGCTCATGCCGAGACCGAGGGCGCCTGCGGCCTGCAGCTGGAGACGGCGAAGGATAACCACGCCGGTCAGGCGCTCTACGAAAAGCTTGGCTACGTCCGCGATGAGGTGTTCTATACCTATTGGCTCGGCCTGACGGGTTCGGCCTGATCGGCTCGGCCTGAAGCCCTGGCTCCAAACTACGCAGAACGAGAGGCCTTTCATGGATCATCTGGTACTCACCGTCATCGCCCCGGACCAGCCGGGCCTGGTGGAGCGCATCGCCCAGTGCATCGCCGGGCATGGCGGCAACTGGCTGGAGAGCCGCATGTCGCGCATGGCCGGGCAGTTCGCCGGCATCCTCAAGGTGGCGGTGCCGGCCGAGGGCTACGACGAACTGGTGGAGGGCCTGCAGGGGCTCAACGCCCACGGCATCCGCGTGCTGGTGGCGGAGAGCGGCATCGAGCCGGCCTGCACCTGGAAGCCGATCCACCTGGACCTGGTCGGAAACGACCGCCCCGGCATCGTCCGCGACATCACCCGCCTGCTGGCCGAGCAGGGCATCAATCTGGAAAGCCTGACCACCGAGGTGGCGCCGGCGCCCATGAGCAGCGAGCCGCTGTTCCACGCCGAGGCGCTGCTGGCGGTGCCGTTGACCCTGTCGCTGGACCTGCTGCGCGACCGCCTGGAGAGCCTGGCCGACGACATGATGGTGGAACTGAACCTGCGCACTGAGGAGTGAGCCGGGGATAACCCTGTGGATAGCCTGGGGAGCCCCGGCGCGCCGCCTGGCGCCCCGGGGCTTTTTCTTGTCCGCTCGACGGCTGCGGGCTTTTGCACAGAGTACGGGGATGGATCTGTGGATAGCGCGGGGATGAGGGCCGCCAGGCCGCGTCCGGCGTGGCCTGGCGCCGTCTGAGCGAATTTCGTCCAGGGTTCGCCGGGCGGTGGATATCCACCGAAGCTGTGGATGAAGGTGTGGGCAGCCTGGGGGATGGGCGCTCCGGGCCAGACGGGCCGCGGCTTTCCGGGTCTCGATCAGAAAATCAGCAATATCAACGACTTGTATACAAAGTTAGGGGATTGTTCTGTGGATAAGGCGGGGATTTACCGCTGCGCTTCAGGCGGGACGGGGGCTGTAGCGATCTGGTCGATTCTTGCTCAACCGTGGTTTGCCGTCGCGCGGTGGATAATTCCCGCACCGCCGCTGCGTCGAGCTATCCCCGTCAGCCGGGGAAAGAGCTGTGGACAGCCTGGGGAGGCCACGCTGCAGGCCAGGAACGGCGGGGTTTGCAGCGGTTCGCTCAGGAAATGACCAGCACCTCCGAGCTTGTGCACAGAGCCTGGGGATGGCCCTGTGGAAAAGGCTGGGAACAACCGCGCCAGCCCAGTCCCGCTGCGCTTTCCGGCGCGCTGGTCGTTTTCTAGGCAGCCTGGCCGCGCCGGCGCATCCCCAGCCAGATGTCCAGGCTGTAGATGAACAGCGCCGCCCAGATGCAGATGAAGGACAGCAGCTTGCTCGCCTCCAGCGTCTCGCCGAACAGCAGCACCGCCTGCAGCAGCACCAGGGTCGGCGCGAGGTACTGCAGGAAGCCCAGGGTGGTGTAGGGCAGGTGGCGGGCCGCCGCGTTGAAGCACAGCAGCGGCACCAGGGTGATGGGCCCGGCGGCGATCAGCCAGAGCGCCTCGCTGCTGCTCCAGAACGCGGGCTGGGTGCTCATCGCCGCCGGATGCAGGAGCAGCCAGCCGAGGGCCAGCGGCAGCAGCAGCCAGGTCTCCACCACCAGGCCCGGCAGGGCGGCCACCGGCGCCTGCTTGCGGATCAGGCCGTAGAAACCGAAGGTCAGCGCCAGCACCAGCGATACCCAGGGAATGCTGCCCACCTGCCACAGCTGCTGCAGCACACCCAGCGCGGCCAGACCCACGGCGACCCACTGCAGGCGGCGCAGACGCTCGCCGAGCAGCAGCATGCCGAGCAGCACGTTGACCAGCGGGTTGATGTAGTAGCCCAGGCTGGCCTCCAGCATGCGCCCGTTGTTCACCGCCCAGACGTAGACCAGCCAGTTACTGGCGATCAGCAGGCCGCTGCCGGTCAGCACCGCCAGGCGCCTGGGGTTGTCGCGCAGCTCGCGCCACCAGCCGGGGTGTTTCCACAGGGCCAGCAGCAACGCGCCGAACAGGGCGGACCAGATCGCCCTGTGGGCGATGATCTCCAGCGCCGGCACGGCCTGGATGGCTTTGAAGTAGATGGGGAACAGACCCCAGATCAGGTAGGCGGTGATGCCGAGGGTGTATCCGCGCCGCGGGTTGGCGGTGGCCATGGGAGTCCTTGGAGTGGTGCGCAGAGAGCGATTCTAGCCTCGCTGTCCGGTGGCTGTCCGTTCGGTCAGCATCGTGTCGGTCGACGGGCTCGGCTTCGCGCTTCGTACGCGTCCCGGTCGCCGGTGCATGCCCCGCCGGCCCACCCGGGCTGTTCCTGATGCGGGAGCGGGGCCGCTCCAGCTACTGGTGGCAGCGCAACGAGAGCCCCCGGCGAGGCCCCGGATGCCGTATCATGCGGCCCCACGCAGAACCACACTTTGCAAGGGCTACATCCATGCGCATCCTGATCACCGGCGGCGCCGGTTTCATCGGCTCGGCTCTGATCCGCCACCTGATCCGGAATACCGAACACGAGGTGCTCAACCTCGACAAGCTGACTTATGCCGGCAACCTGGAGTCCCTGGCGTCGGTCGCGGACAGTCCGCGCTACCGCTTCCTGCAGGCGGACATCGCCGCCAGCGACGTGGTGAGCGCGGCCCTCGCCGACTTCCAGCCGGACGCCATCATGCACCTGGCCGCGGAATCGCACGTGGACCGCTCCATCGACGGGCCGGCCGCCTTCATCCAGACCAACATCGTCGGCACTTACGCCCTGCTGGAAGCGACGCGCGCCTACTGGGCGGCGCTGCCGGAGGCGCGCAAAGCGGCCTTCCGCTTCCACCACATCTCCACCGACGAGGTCTACGGCGACCTGCACGGCGTGGACGACCTGTTCACCGAGACCACGCCCTATGCGCCCAGCTCGCCCTACTCGGCGAGCAAGGCCGCTTCCGACCACCTGGTGCGCGCCTGGCAGCGCACCTATGGCCTGCCAGTGCTGCTCACCAACTGTTCCAACAACTACGGCCCCTTCCACTTCCCGGAGAAGCTGATCCCGCTGGTGATCCTCAACGCGCTGGAAGGCAAGCCCCTGCCGGTATACGGCGACGGCCTGCAGGTGCGCGACTGGCTGTTCGTGGAAGACCATGCCCGCGCCCTGCTCAAGGTGGTGAGCGAGGGGCAGGTCGGCGAGACCTACAACATCGGCGGCCATAACGAGCAACGCAACATCGACGTGGTGCGCGGCATCTGCGCCCTACTGGAAGAGCTGGCCCCGGCCAAGCCCGCCGGCGTGGCGCGCTACGAGGACCTGATCACCTTCGTCAAGGACCGCCCGGGCCACGACCAGCGCTACGCCATCGACGCCGGCAAAATCCAGCGCGAACTGGGCTGGGTGCCGGAGGAAACCTTCGCCAGCGGCCTGCGCAAGACCGTGCAATGGTACCTCGACAACCTGGAATGGTGCCGCCATGTGCAGGACGGCAGCTATCAACGCGAGCGACTAGGAGCTTCAGCATGAAAGGCATCATCCTCGCCGGAGGCTCCGGCACCCGGCTGCACCCCATCACCCTGGGGGTCTCCAAGCAGCTGCTGCCGATCTACGACAAGCCGATGATCTACTACCCGGTCTCGGTGTTGATGCTCGCCGGCATCCGCGACATCCTGATCATTTCCACGCCCCAGGACCTGCCCCAGTACCGCAACCTGCTGGGTGACGGCAGCCAGTTCGGCGTGCGCTTCAACTACGCCGAACAGCCTTCGCCGGACGGCCTTGCCCAGGCGTTCCTGATCGGCGAGGAGTTCATCGGCGGGGATTCGGTCTGCCTGATCCTCGGCGACAACATCTTCCATGGCCAGCATTTCACCGAGCAGCTGCAACGGGCCGCCAGCAATCCGCAAGGCGCCACCGTGTTCGGTTACTGGGTCAAGGACCCGGAGCGCTTCGGCGTCGTCGAATACGACGAGCAGGGTCGCGCCATCTCCATCGAGGAGAAGCCCGCCAAGCCCAAGTCCAGCTACGCCGTCACCGGACTGTACTTCTACGACAACGACGTGATCGACATCGCCAAGGCGGTGAAGCGCTCGCCGCGGGGCGAGCTGGAGATCACCGACGTCAACAACTCCTACCTGAAGCGTGGCGACCTGCGCGTCGAGAAGCTCGGTCGTGGCTTCGCCTGGCTCGACACCGGCACCCACGACAGCCTGCTGGAGGCCTCGCAATACGTGCAGACCATCGAGCACCGCCAGGGGCTGAAGGTCGCCTGCCTCGAGGAGATCGCCTACCAGCACGGCTGGATCGACCGCGAGTGCCTGCTGCAACAGGCCAAGGCCTTCGGCAAGACCGGCTATGGCCAGTACCTCTACCAACTGGCGGGAGAGGCACGGTGAAGGTCATCCCGACCCGGCTCGCAGAGGTGCTGATCCTCGAACCCCGTGTGTTCGGTGACGAGCGCGGCTTCTTCTACGAGAGCTTCAACGCCCGCGCCTTCGAAGAGGCGACCGGTGTGCGCCGGGACTTCGTGCAGGACAACCACTCCCGCTCCGCCCGCGGCGTGCTGCGCGGCCTGCACTACCAGATCGAGCAGCCCCAGGGGAAACTGGTCCGCGTGGTCGCCGGCGAAGTGCTGGACGTGGCCGTGGACATCCGCCGCGGCTCGCCCGGCTTCGGCCAGTGGGTAGGCGTGCGCCTGTCCGCCGAGAACAAGCGCCAGCTCTGGGTGCCGGAAGGCTTCGCCCACGGCTTCGTGGTGCTGAGCGAGCACGCCGAGTTCCTCTACAAGACCACCGACTACTACGCGCCGGCCCACGAGCGCTGCATCCGCTGGGACGACCCGGAACTGGCCATCGACTGGCAGTTCGACGGCGTGCCGCAGCTGTCGGCCAAGGACCAGGCCGCGCCCACCCTGCGCGACGCCGAGCTGTTCCCATGAGAGTGCTGATCACCGGCCGCCACGGCCAGGTCTCCCGCGAGTTGCAATTGGCCCTCGGCGCCGAGGCGGAGCTGCTGGTGCTGGGTCACGAACAGCTCGACCTGGCCGATGGCGACGCCATTCGCCGTCAGGTGCGTGAGCTGAAGCCGGACCTGCTGATCAACGCCGCGGCCCACACCGCGGTGGACCAGGCCGAGAGCGAGCCCGAGCTGGCCCATGCGATCAACGCCAGCGCGCCCGGCGTGCTGGCGGAGGAAGCCGCTGCGCTGGGCGCTCCGCTGATCCACTACTCCACGGACTACGTGTTCGACGGCCGCAAGGCCTCGCCCTACGTCGAGAGCGACGCCACCGGCCCGCTGGGCGTTTACGGCCGCAGCAAGCTGGCCGGCGAGCAGGCAATCCGGGAGGTCGGCGGCCAGCACCTGATCCTGCGCACCAGCTGGGTGTACTCGCTGCACGGGCGCAACTTCCTGCTGACCATGCAGCGCCTGCTGCAGGAGCGCGAGGAACTGCGCGTGGTGGCCGACCAGATCGGCGCGCCGACCTGGGCCGGTACCATCGCCCAGGCCACGGCCGAGCTGGTCCGCCACTGGCGCGAGGGCCGCGCCGGCGCATGGGGCACCTACCACCTGACCGGGCAGGGCGAGACCTCCTGGTTCGGCTTCGCCGAGGCCATCGCGGCCCAGCTGAAGGCTCAGGGCAAGCCCTGCGCGCGCCTGCTGCCCATCGCCACCAGCGACTACCCGACACCGGCGCAACGGCCGGCCAACTCTCGCCTGGACTGCTCGCGCCTGCAGCACGAATGGCAGATCGAGCTGCCCGACTGGCACCAGGCCCTGCTGGAGTGCTTGAACAGCCCTCGTTGAGGGCTTCAGCCCGGTTTGCGCGCCACGATGAAGAACTGTTTGCCCAGCACGCGCCAGGCCGGCGGAACCTTCAGGTAGGCGCGCACCAGCAGCGGGTGGGTCGGTAGCGCGCCCTGGGTGGTGTACGGCAGGAAGCGATCGATGCAGCGCTCGATCTCGAAGCCCCGCAGCTGCAGTGCTTCGCCGAGGGAGAGGTGGGTCAGGCCGAGGTGGTGGTCGTAGAAATCCCAGTACTCGCCGGGCAGGTAGCGCAGGTTGGGGCCGAGGATGAGGTAGCGTCCGCCGGGCTTGAGCGCCAGCATGACCTGATCCAGGAACAGGTCCAGGGTCGGCTTGTCGGGCAGGTGCTCGAGGAAGTTCGAGGTGAACACGGCATCGGCCCGGCCCCGCACCACGCTGCCAAGTTCCGTCGCTGCGCACTGGTGGAACTCCACCTCGCCTTGCAGGAACTTGCGCGCATCCGGATTCAGGTCGACGGCTATCTTCTCCCTGGCCTGGATGTTGTTGATGAATTCGCCGTAGCCGCAGGCCACGTCAACCACGGTATCGCCTGGCTGCACGAAGCGATTCAGGAAGCCCTGGCAGATTTCCCGCCAGATGGCGTTCTTGCGGGGCAGTTCTTCTTCGGCGAAACGTATTTGGTAGAGTTCGGACAGTTCGTCGCTCTTCACGTGCGGTGCCCCCTGAACACGAAGAACTTGTAGAAAAGAAAGGTCGCCAGCATCGGCATGACGATGGCTATCGCATGGGCCATCGCCTGGTGGTGCCGAATGAGGCCGATCAACAGCTTGTCGAGCTGGATCGAGGTCAGCCAGACCAGCGGGAAGAAGGCCAGGTTGATCAGTGTGAAGTCGCGTATCTGCAGCCGGCGCGCCCGGTTCGAGTTGGAGAACACGAACAGGCTGTTCAGGGTGAACGCCGTCGCCATGCCGACACCATAGGCCCCGGCCACCGCGATACCGAAGGGCAGCCACTGGCTGAGCAGGATCCGCGCCAGCCAGTGCAGCAGCGCGGCCGTCCCGCCCACCGCCAGGAAGCCGATGAACTGCCAGCTCAGGAAGTGTCGGATCATGCGCTGGCCTGCCTGGCCATCTGCCGGCCGAACGCGATGCTCTCGGAAATGCCGCGATCTTCCGGGTAGTAGTAGGACGTGTCGGCGACCCACAGGCCCTCGACGGGCAGCTGTACCGGCGGCAGCTGTTCGAGGAAGCGCGGGCTGCAGATGGGTTGCGCATGGCGGTAGCGGCTCACCCGCATGGCCAGGAAGTCGCCGTCCCGCAGGTCCGGGTTGATGCGCTGCAGATAGCGGCGGGCCTTGTCCGTGAAGGCCTGGTCGGACTCCTGGAACTTGGGGTGCTCGCCCGGCATGTAGTAGGGCAGGTAGACGATGTGCTGGTCCAGCGGCCGCAGGTTGCTGTATTCGACCAGCCCGGGAATGTCCATCTGCGGGTCGTTGACGTTGAGCCAGAAGTTGCTGCTCAGGGACTTGCGCAGCTTCACGATGATGCACACCACCGCGATGTTGCGCAGGCGACTGTACTGTTCAAGCAGTTCCGCCGGTAGCTGAGGCATCAGGCGGGGCACGAAAGGCAGGGGGATGGTGCTGATCACCTTGTCGAACCGGTGCAGGTTGCCGCCTTCCTCGATCCCGACGACCCGTCCTTCCTCCAGCACCACGCGCGACACGGGTGCTTTCAGCCGGACCTCGCCGCCACGTGCCTCGATCGCCGCGTGCAGGGCCTGCAGCAGCGTGCGCGAACCACCTTCGAGGTAGCCGAGCTTTTCCCGCATCAGGTCGTAGCGCGAGCGGCCGACCCGCCGCACCCGGCTCCAGATCCAGGCGGCCGAGAGCTGGTCGCTGTACTCGTAGAACTTGTAGGCGAACAGCTTTTCCCAGAGCACCCGGTAGGCCTCTTCGCCCACCCAGCGTTTCAGCCAGCCCGTGGCCTCCTGGGAGTCCAGTGGTCGCCAGTCCTTGCGCAGGGTCGAAAGCCAGGCGTGCAGGCCGTAGCGGAACTTGCCGACCAGGCTCAGGCCGGGGAAGCGCAGCAGCGCGAGAGGATTGCCCCAGGCATGCAGCTTGCCGCCGAAGTAGAAGCCCATGCGGGTCTCCTTCCAGTGCATGAGGTGGGCGATGCCCAGCTCCTCGAGCACCTGCAGGAAGGCATGGTCCGACGTGCAGTGGAAGTGGTAGTAGCGTTCGATCTCCAGGCCTTCGAAATCGAAGGTGGCGGTCATGCCTCCGACCCTGTCGTCGGCCTCGAACAGCACCGGCTGGTGACCGTCGCAGGCCAGCTGGTAGGCCGCGGCCAGCCCCATCGGACCGGCCCCGAGCACGGCGATACGCTGTTTCTGCATGCTCAGAACTCCAAGGTGACCTTGCTGTAGGTGGGGTGCCCGAAGGTTTGCGCGATGGCCTCGGCGAAGGGGGTGGCGGGCACGCCGAAGATCGCCGGCCAGTCGATCACCTCGAACTCGTCGCCCGCGGTCAGGGCCTTCAACTGGTCGGCGGTGAAGGGCGGTTTGCGGTCGAACAGTGCCCAGACCCGCAGCAGGGTGGCGAACAGGCCATAGGGTATCTTCAGCACCAGGCAGCGGGCGTCGACCGCCTCGCGTATCTGGCGAATGATGTCGATGTAGTCGATGCGCTCCTGGCCGGTGATGTTGAAGACCTCGCCGCTGCGGCGGGACTCGATGCAGCTGATGATGATCCGGCAGAAGTCGCCGGCGTACAGGGGCTGGCGCATATAGCGGCCATGACCTGGGATGGGGAACACCGGCACCTTCTGCATGAAGCGCGACAGCCAGCCCAGGTGCTTGCGGTCGAACCAGCCGAACATCAGTGTCGGCCGCAGGACGACGCAGCGAATCCCGCTGGCGATGACCATCTGCTCCTGCTCGCGCTTGCTCGTGGTGTAGTGATCGTCGCCGACGGACTCCACCACCGACGAGCTGATGTGCACGGTGTAGGGGATGTCATGTTGCTTGATCAACTGGAGGATCAGTTCGGTCGACCGCAGATTGTTGCGGATGAAGGGCTCGGGACTGGGATCGCCGATCTGCGCCTGCAGCATCACCACGACTTCGGCATCGACGAAGTGCTTCTGCCACTCGCCGGCCTCGGCCAGGTCGGCGTACTCGACGGTGATGTCGGGGTGGAGCCGGCGCAGTATGTCCAGGTTCGGACGATGCTTGTCCAGTACCACCAGATTGCCGTAGCCGCGTGCCTTGAGCTCGGCGACCAGGTTCTGGCCGACCAGCCCGGCGCCACCGGGCAGGAGGATCTTTGCAGTCTTGTTCACGTGCCTGAGGCCTTGTTGAGCGATAGAGGGCGGATGGTGTTGCTGCACTGCTCCAGGCGGTCCTGGTAGCGGCGCAAGATGCTGAGCTCGAACTCTCCGCGCAGAGCACTCGTGTCGATGATGGCCTGGTAGCCGACCGGCCCCATCTGCAACTGACGGAAGTAGCGATTCACATCCGGCCGGTCGAACCGCTGAGCAGGATATATCAGCTGGCGTCCATCGCCGTCGGTCAATTGCACATACAGCGCTTCTGCCGCATCGCCGATGCTCGTGTTGCCCGCGAGCCAGCCGTTGACCACCAGCCGCCGGGTACGGCTCGCATCCGGCTGCAGCCTGAGAATATCTATCCCGCCGGGGCAACCGATCTGTCCCTGTGCGGCTACGGTCACGGGCTGGGCGTAGTCGTCGGCAAACACGCGGCTGCTCCGCTGGTCCTGGGGCAGCGTCAGGGCCTGGAGCTCTAGCTCGAATTCCGGCCGCCACATCATTTCTGCGCCCGGCATGTCGGACATGAGAAGCCTCAGGCCCGTGACCTGGTTGGCTTCCACCAGCCAGGCGTCGCCGCTGGCCAGGTAGGCGAAATCCTTGGTGGTATGCGTGGCCGGGCTGAGCAGGAATTCCGAGGCGGCCATGCGGCTGATCAGCTGATAGCTGCGCTGGCTGCCGTCCTTCAGGGTCACCTCGATGATTGGGGAGATGTTCTTGAACAGCACGTCCGCCAGCTTGCCGAACAGGGTCGGCTGCAACCGGATGCGTGCCAGCAGCGCAGCGCCTTCGGGCAGATGGATCGGCTCCCCCAGGCGGTGGCGGCTCTGCTGCCAGGGACCGCGTTGCAGCTCGACCGGCTGCGGGCGCTTGCGCAGGTGCAGGATGCCGTCGAAGTAGCGCTGGGCCTGGTAATGGCTGAACAGCACAGGCCAGGAGGCGCCATCCTCGAGGGAAGGGTATTTGCCGTCGATGTACTGGATGCTGAACAACACGTGATCGGGGGCGTGCGCGCCGGCGAGATACTCGGCATTGCGCTCGAGCAGGGACGGGTTGTAGCTGGCGTAGCTCTGTACCACCGGTCGCGGTGTCCAGTGATTGCCCGACGCGATCAGGCGGGCCTGTTCGTGCGAATAGACATCGACCGATCCTTTCAGCGATGGCAGCGGATGGTCTTGCCTGATCCGCTCCAGGGCGCGGGAAAAACTCTCCGCATAGGCCTGAGGAGCGCTCAGCCGGGTGTGGATTCCCAGGTAGGCCTGCAGGTAGGGCGCGCTCCATGGAGCGAGAATGCGGCTCGGCATGCTCAGATGGGCGCTGGCGGAGTACAGGCATGCGGCGAGAAACAGCGCGAGCAGCGGCCAGGCGAGCCGTGAGGCGAGCAGGGGCAGGAGCAGCAGCAGGCTCAACAGCAGGGCCCCCAGGGCCGACAGTTCGCGCCCTACGTAGTCCTGGCGCACGAAGCCGGCCTTGAATGAAATGAACAGCGGCGCAGCCACCAGCAGCAACAGTGCCAGCCGCTGCGGCCAGCCGCGTGGCCCGCGCCAGAGGATCAGGCCGCCGAGCAGGGCGCACCCCGCCAGGTACACCACGGGCATCTGCAGGCCGGCCCACTGCTTCATGGCCTCGGCGTAGCCCGAGATGATCGCCCCCGAGCTGGCCAGGTAGTCGATCAGCGCCGCGGCCGGCTGCCCGGCCAGCAACCAGAACAGCAGCATGGCCAGCGATGGCAGGCTCAGCACGATCAGCAGCTCCACCCAGCGCCTGCGGTACAGCAGCATGCCGGCGCTGATCGCCAGCGCCAGCAAGACCGCGGGGAGCGTGGATACCTTGACCAGGGGCAGCAGCCCCAGCGGGATGAACACCACGGCCAGCCCCAGTCGCACCGAAGGGGCGGAGTGCACCGTGGATTCAGGCAGGAAATGCAGCCTGTAGACCAGCAGCATGGCGAGAAGACAGGAGCTGAAGAACAGGTCGTCGCGAGACAAGAACAGCAGGGCCACCAGCGTGGCGGCAACGGCAACCCAGCGACCTCCTCTCGTCAGATAGTTCACGGAGAGCAGCCATCCCAGCACCAGCCAGAAGCTGCCGAACAGCATCAGATGGTCGGTGGCCGGGTGATAGCGCTGGGTATAGACGGCACTGTAGGGGCCGAAGGTGAACACCACGTCCCGGCCGAATGCCAGACCCTGTGCCAGTGCCTGGTTCATCGCCAGCATCCAGGAGGGGTCTAGTCCTGCCTGGGGCATCAGAGGGGCCCAGGGGATGAAGATGCAGAGCATCGTGAGCACGGAGAACCCCCACAGGATGCTCTCGACCCCTTTGCGCCAGGCGGTTGTCCTCCCCACTTCAGCTCCCGAAACAGCCTGCCCAGCTGGCATCCCGCTCTCCTTCACGGATTCATTCATCAATACGAAACATCGACCAAGAGTCGCTGCGACAGCCCTGTGAAACGCAGGAGTCTTCCCTGCAGGCTTCAGGCCAGGATGCCGCAAGCCGGGCCGGGCAGGTTAACATCTGATTCGCCCAGCCGCGCCAGATGCACCAAACGGCTCCCTTGGGCGCTACTGCCCGCCGGCCCGATTTTGACGACACCCCATGAAAAATGAAACGACAAGACCGAGCCCAGGCCATTTCATCGCCAGCCGCTGATCCCGGCTCTGCGGGCTCCGTTCCCTACCGCCCCCGCTGGCGCAGCCTGATCCTGCTGGCCCTGCTGCTCGTCCCGCTGATGTGGCCGCTGCAGTTCTTCGCCGAGCGCTACTACCGTGGCGAGCTGCTCGAACAGAACCGGCAGACCCTCGACCTGTACGTCGCCAACCTGTACGGCACTCTGCGCCGCTACGAGACGCTGCCCTACATCCTGGCCGACCTGCCGCCCCTGCGGGCGCTGCTGGCCGCGCCGGACGACGATGAGCTGCAGGAGACGGCCAACCTGCTGTTGGACCGGGTGCGCCGCGAGACTGGCGCCGACGTGATCTACCTGATGAGCCCGCAGGGGCTGACCCTGACCTCGTCCAACTGGGACCAGATGGACAGCTTCATCGGTCGCGACTTCACCTATCGCCCGTATTTCCGCGAGGCCCTGGCCGGCAAGCACGGGCGCTTCTTCGGCCTCGGCACCACCTCACGCAAGCGCGGCTACTTCTTTTCGAGCCCGGTGCGGGACGGCGACGAGGTGGTCGGTATCCTGGTGGTCAAGGTCGATCTGGACGACTCGGAGCGGCTCTGGGGCAGCACCCCCGAGCAACTGATGGTCACCGACAGCAACGGCGTGGTGATCATCGCCTCGCGCCCGGACTGGCGCTTCCGCGCCACCCGCGAGCTGGACAACGCGGAGCGCGCCGCCATCGCCGCCAACCAGCCCTATCCGACCCAGGCGCCCGCGCCGCTGCGCCTGGACGAGCGCGCCTGGCTGATCCAGAGCCGGGAGCTGGCGGAGAGCGGGCTGACCGTCAGCCTGCTCGCACCGCGCCAGTTGGTGGACCGTCCGGTGCGGACCACCCTGGTGGTGGGCGGGGCGGTGCTGCTGGCCGGGCTGTTGATGCTCGGCCTGCTGCTGCAGCGGCGGCGCCACTACATCGACCGTATCGCGCTGGATGCCAAGGCGCGGCGCGAGCTGGAGATGCGCGTGCTGGAGCGTACCCGCGACCTGGAGACCCTGAACAACCGGCTCAAGGACGAGGTACTGGAGCGCGAGCAGACCCAGCAGGAGCTGCTGCGCACCCAGGACGAGCTGGTGCAGGCCGGCAAGCTGACCGCGCTCGGCACCATGAGCGCCAGCATCAGCCACGAACTCAACCAGCCGCTGGCGGCGATCCGCAGCTACGCCGACAACGCCCGCCGGCCCGCCTGCAC
>OGQD01000841.1_pt1 | contig 21605 bp, 16 predicted proteins | sample 1553091 | NCBI WGS metagenome assembly OGQD01 (sample SAMEA2580290, study PRJEB22360) | human gut metagenome | biome: human gut; feature: human-associated habitat; material: faeces | place: Denmark | collected 2008/2010
TATCTCCGGCAGCTCCCATGTTACATTCTAAATATAATGTTTTCATTGTTGTTGACTCCTTTATGTTCTTATCTTTTTATATGCATTTCTCAATTCAAATTCTCTGCATTTTTCATGGATACGTGGTTAATCATGCTTGCCATATATCCCGCACCAAATCCATTATCAATGTTTACAACGGAGACTCCGGATGAGCAAGAATTGAGCATAGCAAGAAGAGCAGCAATGCCCTGGGCGCCTGCACCATAGCCCACACTTGTAGGCACTGCAATTACTGGAGCGCTGCTCAAGCCCCCAATGACGCTTGCAAGAGCACCTTCCATACCTGCGACAGCGATAATAACCTGTGCATCTGCGATTTGTGAAGCATGTGATAAAAGGCGATGAATACCCGCTACACCCACGTCAATGAGTCGCTCAACGCTGTTACCTAAAAACTCAGCTGTTTGTGCTGCTTCTTCGGCAACGGGTAAATCACTTGTTCCAGCACAGGCAACCAGAATAGTGCCAGTTCCATCTGGCTTGGCATTTTCGCCAATAATGCCGAGATGTGATGTTTCATCCCAGTTCAGCTTAAGAGAATGCTGTGATAGCGAAGACGTTACAGCAAGAGCTTTCTGTTTGTCTAAGCGCGTAATCAGAATTCGTTTCTGTCCTGAAGCATGCAGCGCAGTAACAATACCGGTTATTTGGTCAGCTGTTTTACCTGCACCATATATAACTTCACCAGTGCCTTGTCGAATTCCTCTGGCGAGATCGAGTTGGGCATATCCAATATTTTGAATTGGTGTAAGTGAAATATCATTAAGTGCTGTTTCAGGAGAGATGGAGCCATCGGCGACGTGATCTAATAATTTTTTGAGCTCGTCTCGATCCATAACGTTTCAACTCCGATATATGTCATTGAATAGCGTGCTTGGAATAATTGTAGCGATGCAAGAGGAATGAACTCATCTGTCTTAATGTCGCAGGGCAATTATGTCGTTAAGAACTTTCAGTGAACGAAAGATAAAAAAGATAAAACAATAGACACTCATTCGTCAAAATTCAATGACAAATCAATTAACGGCTAAGAAAAACTACTTATTGGTGATAGTATGAAAAGAACACTATGAAAGGGGTGGGGATGTTTAAGGTTGGAGAGTACATTGTTCATCCCGGTCAGGGCGTCTGCCAGGTTGTCGAAGTAGGAGACGGCCCTTCTGCAGCGTATAAGCTGTTGCCGGTAGGCCGTCGTCATGCGCTTGAAATCAGTTTTCCTGTGTCTGGAGAATCTCGCCTTCGTCCCGTTGTGAGTGCTGATGATGCAAAAGGCCTTATCGATAATTACGATAATCTTGCAACAGACGACTATAAGGGTCGAAGCACCGCTCTTGAAGAAGAGCATTTTAAAGACATAATGAAGCACGGTTCCTGCCGTGACTCTATGTGTGTCGTAAAAACATTCCGCCATCGCATTGCTATGGTTCGTGCGCAAAATAAAAAGCCGCCCGTGGCGTATGAACGGATTTTAAAAGAAGCGCAGACCCGCTCGCTTTCTGAGCTTGCTTGTGCACTGCATTCCACTCCCGAAAAAGTAGGGGAGCTTTTGCGTGAACATGACTCTGAGTATGTTGCAGAGGAGCATGAAGACGCATAATAGTGCCCGCAGATTTTTTAATCGGAGTTAATAGGGTACAATTATTCAGTCGCACGTGGAGCGAGGAGGAACTATGGCCGAGACCGGGGAGTCCCCGCGTAATAGGGTGATCATTACTGTTCTGGGCAGCGATAGATCAGGTATCGTGGCAGCAGTTACAGGTGTTTTAGCCGAGTATGAAGCGAACATCCTCGATATTTCTCAGACCATTTTACAGGGCATTTTTACGATGACGATGCTCGTAGAGCTCCCTGATGTGGCGGATGCGTTTTCGCAAATTCAAGGCAAACTTGATGGTCTTTGCGAGCAGCTTGACGTTCAGATAACTATGCAGCGTGAAGAGGTATTCCGGTTTATGTACCGGCTCTAAGCGCTCACAAGCTGGTGGGCGCCTCCTGAGCCCGCCTGCGGAGCGAAGGAGGTTGTGCATGCCGAAAAAACAAACGTTCAGATTTATTCCAGCAAGTGAGACTACTGCACTTAAGCATGTAGCCGATACCTATCCCATGCCATCTGTTGGTCTTGGTCGGCCGCCAGTGTCAGACCAGCTCTATGAAGGCATGTTTAAGGTCGATAAGGTTCCTGCTGAAGTATATAAGGAGCTCGACGTTAAACGTGGACTTCGTAATTCTGATGGCTCTGGCGTCTTAGTGGGTCTCACTACTGTTTCAACGGTGCATGGCTACAACAAGGTTGACGGTAAGGTTGTGCCCGATGAGGGCGATCTGATGTACCGCGGCTATCATGTTGCAGACTTAGTTTCAGCTGCACAAAGTGAAGATCGTTTTGGCTATGAAGAAGTTGCCTATCTTCTCATGACGGGGTCTCTGCCCACGCAAGAGCAGCTCGAGGATTTTTCTGCACGTGTGGCATCGCGTCGTCAGCTTCCTGAGGGTTATCTCAATATCTTCCCGCGGCCAAACCACAGTCATTCAATCATGAATGTTCTGCAGCGTGCGACGCTTATGCTCTACGCCTTTGATCGCACGCCAGATGATACGTCTCCTACGCATGAGATTGACGTTGCGCTTTCGATGCTCGGTCGTTGGCCTCGTGTTGCAGCTGTTGCACATCAAGCAAATATGGCACAAGCAAGTGGCGCGCGGCTGCTCGTACCGCCTGCACGCGAACACTATTCGATGGCAGAGACGGTTCTCGATGTCCTTCGCGGTGAAGAAGGCTTTAGCCATGATGAAGCTATGTTGCTCGACGTCATGTTGATGCTTCATGCCGAGCATGGTGGTGGCAATAATTCTACGTTTAGTTGCCGCGTGCTCTCTTCCTCGGGAACTGATGCATATTCTGCGTATGCTGCTGCATTGGGATCGCTCAAAGGACCCAAGCATGGTGGAGCAAATGCGAAAGCCGGTGAAATGGCTGATGACATTGCTCATCATGTGTCTGATTGGTCAAATGATGATGAGGTTGCAAGCTATCTTGCCAAAATCCTTAAAGGAGAAGCCTTTGATGGCGCAGGCCTGATCTATGGTATTGGTCATGCGGTTTATACCAAGAGCGATCCGCGCGCACAGATTGTTAAAGGCTATGCGCGAAAGCTCGCACAACAAAAGGGAGAAGAGCAAGCAGCCAAGTTTGATCTTATCGAACGTATAGAGCGTTTAGCTCCCGAAGTCATGCATGACGTGAAGGGTACCAACAAAGTTGTGAGTGCAAACATTGACCTTTATACCGGGTTTGTTTATTCGATGCTCAAAATCCCGCAGGACCTTTATACTCCCATTTTTGCGATTGCCCGCATGGCTGGCTGGGCAGCTCATCGTATGGAAGAGCTCTATGGTGCTGCACGCATTATCCGCCCGGCATATAACAATGCACTGCGTGGTAACCGTACCTACCGTCCAATAGCCGAACGTTCATAGTTGAGTTCATACGACAGTTCTGGAGTAAAGAGGATGTCTCAAACACTTCCTTTAGTTTTCTCTGACTTGGATGGAACATTTTTATATACCGATAAAAGCGTGCCTCAGCTTAACCTCAAGGCTCTTGATGTGCTGGCTGAGCATGGAGGGGTGTTTGTCCCATGTACAGGGAGATTTGTTCGCACCATTCCATCTGAGATTCTCAACCATCCAGCTACGCGTTTTGTAGCGCACACCAATGGAGCCGTTATCTGTTCAGTTGTACATGATCCTCAAACTGGAGTTGGAAGGATAGGCGAGACATTACGTGTTGTTCGTTTGGACGCAGATAGAATTTTGTCTGTTGTCAACGCTTTAGAAGGGCGTGATGTTCTTCTCGACATTTTTACCGACGAGGGGGTTATGACGAGTTCAGGTGACTACGCTCGCTTGCCAGAGTTTGTGGACGATCCTCATGTGCTTAAACTTGTTACAGCTACGAGGACGCCCGTGGACATGCCTTTCAAAGAGATCATTCAAAAGTGGAGTGGCTGTATTGAACGCTTAACAGTCTTTTGGCACAATCCGGCAGACGCTGAGGCGATACGGGCCATAACTCAGCAGACCTCGCATCTCTCTTGTGTGAGTTCTATGTCCTGCAACTTTGAAATATCGGATTCCCGTGCAACAAAAGGCGCTGCTTTGGAATGGATAAGCTCGCTTATTGGTGTAAGTCCAGAGCAAACAGTGGCATTTGGTGATTCGGCAAATGATGTACCTATGCTCTTGTCAGCAGGCGATGGTGTGGCAATGGCAAACGCAACGCCTGAGGCGCAAGCTGCAGCAGACCATATCGCGGCATCAAATGATGAATGTGGTGTTGCTCAGTATCTCGAAACGCTATTCCAGATTTAGGTAAGAGCTTGTTTTGAGTAAGAGCTTGTCTTGTAAAAAAGGGTGCTTGCAAATTGCAAGCACCCTTTCTCGTTGTAAGAAGGAATGAAAAGCTACTCTTGAGTGCTTTCAGTGTCTTCTGGGGTCTCTTCAAACTCTCCTTCGTCGTCTTCTTCCTGGTCAAGACGAAGCGGCTTAAAGCTTGCAGTATCACCACCGACAAGACGCTCTTCTGCTTCCTCAACATTCTTTACGCGCTCTGAGCGCATGGTGACGGAGAAAATATCCTCATCGTCATCATCGTTCGATGCAGTGTGCGTCATCTTGTTTTGATGAGCAAAAGCAGTCTCAGAGAGAGGAATGCGGATCAGCTTATGTTGACGCTTTGTCTTGGCAAAAAGTGGAACAAACTCAAGCACAATGCTGGAGTTCTCGAGGCCATACCAGCGAGCAGGTGAACCACAGAGGCCGCGGATGAAGTACTTCACTTCCATGCAGCGCCTATCAAATCCGGAAATAGCTGTTTCAGGGGATAGGACCTTACGAATTAAGCAGAAGCGGAAGTCTCCAACGGCACTGTGTTCGCGGTAGATCGAATACTTGTGATCTTGTGGGGTCAGCTGGCCGGACTGAATGAGATCGCCAACAATTTGATAGAGATAGGTGTTAACGCGCTGGTTAACCTTAAAGCCCAGGCGTAGCTGGATCTTAAATAAGAAGTCGGTATCAAAGCTATTGACGACAAACTCGTGCGTAAACGGCTCATCAGTTACCTGTACGTTTAGGAAGTAGTAGGCCTTGGCACGCTTCGGACGCTTATCCAAAATTGAGTACAGGATGTCACGATCGAGTTTATCGAGAGAAGAGTCGTTTGTCAGAAAGACGAGGTTATCAGCAAGCAGCGGATACGATTCGTCGTGGCTGAGATCAAAGAGCTGATCGAGATACTTATCAACAGGTAGAAAGACTGTTTGAGTACGCTCTACGGCTGTGCCTCGACGCCAGACATACATAATGGCAAAGATGGCAGACGCCATAAGAAGCGTGACATAGCCACCATGGAAGAACTTGGTGAGACTTGAGAAGAAGAACATGAACTCAATAGCACCAAAGAAGATCGCAAATGGTATGGCCAAAAATGTCTTATGACGAATTTTGGAAAGATAGCTGAAGAGCAGAATGGTGGTCATGAGCATAGTGACCGTAATCGCCAGGCCGTAAGCTGCTTCCATATGAGCTGAGCTCTGGAAGAGAAGAACAACACCGATGCAGGCAACCCACATGATGTTATTGACCATGGGGATATAAATCTGACCCTTTGTTTCTGAAGGATAGTTAATGCGCATATGAGTTCTTTGGTGAACGCGCCCTCCCTCCGAAACAATTAAAACCGAGCCTGTGATGAGCGCCTGAGAAGCAATAATTGCTGCAAACGTTGAAAGAACAACAGCAAACACGCGCGTCTGCTCAGGCAACATTTGGAAGAATGGATTGAGATCGTTAATAGCTGCAAGCTGTTCACTACCACGATTGGCAATGAGCCAGCTACCCTGTCCAAGATAATTGAGGATGAGGCAGACTTTTACAAACGGCCAACTTGCATAGATATTGCTTTTACCGACATGTCCCATGTCAGAATAAAGCGCCTCAGCGCCTGTGGTGCAGAGAAAGACATTGCCCAATACCATGATTCCTGCAGCATTAAGGTTGCCATTAAACAGGAACATGATGCCGCGCAAGGGATTAAGAGCACGCAGGATTCCGAGGTTAGCAAAGATATAAGGAATGCCAGCAATTGCTAAAAACAAAAACCAAAGGGTCATGATAGGACCAAAGGCTTTGCCAATTTTTGATGTGCCAGCTTTTTGCAAGAAGAAAAGTATGCAGAGGATGCAGATAACAACAATAATTACTACTTGCTGGCCATCGCCGATAAAACTGTAGAAGAAATCAATAGTCCTGAGGCCCTCAATTGCAGTCGTAACGGTAACAGCTGGAGTGAGGATGCCGTCTGCAAGAAGTGCAGCCCCGCCAATCATGGCTGGGATAATGAGCCACTTGCCACAGCGCCGTACCAGACTGTAAAGAGCGAAAATACCGCCCTCATTGTGGTTATCAGCCTTCATGGCAATGAGAACGTATTTCACGGTGGTGATGAGCGTGAGCGTCCAAATAATGAGTGAAAGGGCTCCCAAGACTACGTCGGTAGTCATGGTGGCCAAACCGCCGTTGCCTGAAGTAATAGCCTTGAGTGTGTACATGGGGCTCGTGCCGATATCTCCATATACGACACCGAGTGTAACAAGCAACATGCCCGCACTAAGCGGTATGCCCGCCGACTTGGGTCGACGCGATTTTACGCCTGACGGGCGAGCGGGCGTAGAAACTGTTTCCATTTCTATGGCTCCTTGTGTATGTACCGATACGGCTTATGTGGTTCCAGTCGCATCGACGGTTATGCTTAAAAGCACAACACATCCATAACATCGTCGCACATTGTAGCAGCGACACGGAATATATACACGTTTCAGAGGCAGAGTCTTTAATCTGTTTATGAGTGCCGCGGATACATCGGACGTTTTTGATCTTTCTTGTTGTGTTTTACCTGGGAATTGCGTCGATAATTTGCATTGGTAGGACGCGGCCTATCATTTTTTGCTCCGGGCTTTTCTGTTTGTGATAGCTGCTTCGGCTGTGATGCTTTGGGAGCGCGTTTTACCAGATAGCAGTGGTGAACTTTGGGATTGCGCGCAAAATCTTCCGGGATAGTCTGCTTAGTAATGTCTTCGAGAACAACACCAGCTCGCGTGAGCTTTTCAATGTCCGGTTTAAAAGAGCGCAAGTTGCAAGAAAATACGCAAACTCCTTCTTTGCTGAGGATGCGGGAAATATTGATAAGAAGCTCAGCATGATCGCGCTGCACCTCAAAAGAGCGTTTACGCATGCGCGAAGAGTTGGAAAAAGTCGGTGGATCACAGAAGACAAGATCATAGTGTTCATGTTGGTGCCGCTGATCGCTTACCCAAGAAAGAACATCTGTCTGAATGAAGCGATGGGTTTCTGCGGTAAAGCCATTGTGGCGCATATTTCTCTGCGCCCAATCCAGATATGTTTTTGAAAGATCAACGGTAACGGTGTTGTTTACCCCTCCATCAGCTGCATAGCAGGTTGCTGTTCCTGTATATGCAAAAAGATTGCAGAATCTGCCAGTGGCTGGGACGCGCTTCGCAAGTTCACGAATCATTGATCGTGTTTCGCGATGGTCGAGAAAAATACCACAGTCAAGATAATCATCGAAGTTGACTTCAAAAGTGAGACCGCCTTCTTCAATGAGTTTGGGGCGTTTGTGGCGAGCTTGTTGTTTATGACGGTTTGAGATTGAGGCTTGTGCGTATTGGGACCCACCCTTTGAGTGTGTGCGAACACGAATGTACATATCATTCGTATGTACGTTTAACACCTCTGGTGTAATGGCAAGAATGTCGAGCAGCCGTTTGCGAGCGAGATCTGAATCAATTTCCGATGGCGCAGCGTACTCTGAGATAAGACACCAGCGGCCCGAAGGAATAAGCTCACCTCCTGCTGCTTTACTCGGTCGAGCAATTCCTTCAAACAAATCGATAGAGACGGCGTAATCGGGAAGATCAGCGTCATACACGCGATAGCAGTGAATATCTTCTCGCTGAGCCCATTTCCTCAGACGGCGATACTTTTTTGTAAGTCGAGCGGCAAATTGATTAGAGGTAGGAATCAGGACAGGGACTATATGGTTGTCCCCAACGATCACCTGTACAGGATTTCCTTCACGCTCTGAGAGATGGTAGGAGCGCAATGTAGCCTTGCTGCGCGCATACAGAATCTCACTCGATTCGTAAGCTTGGCAACGAAGGGCTGCATCGAGCGTGCTATCTGAAGATAGAGCTACAAGAGGTGTAGAAGCTGGCAGCGTTTTACCTATTGTGGACGCGTTGCTCAATATGGAGGCTTGTAGCGGGAGATTATCGGGTTCAGCAAGCGTGGCATCGATAAGTGCCAGCGGGGTAGAGGGAAGCTGAGCAATTGCATCTTGTAACGAAGACGTGTCATTTGTAGACAGCAAGATGGGCTCGACAGCAATTCCTGCGCTTCTCAGAGCGCTTCTGATGGCAGATTCCCATCCACGACGAGAATCACATGCTATGACATGTACATTGCGTGCTGCTTGTTGCTCAGATCGGCTTTGCGCTTCTGCATAGAGTGCATCCCAAGCGCTTGCATCGTGATTTGCCCAGGCATCAAATCCCCAATGGGGGCGGAGAAGTCCAGGAGCACGATCGAGTGCTTGAGAAATACCTTCGATGACAAGGGAGCCAGCTCCGGCACAGCCAACAATAAGTGAAGGATCTTCATGCCTACAGTTTCGAAACCACTGCCCATAAGCCAGAAGGGCAGCGGCATAGTCGGCTCTGAGCTGGGGAAGACGAGTATTGTTTTTGTGGGAAAGCTCCCATCCACGACGGAACAGCGCGTCTCCTGAAAGGTCGATACCAATAGCAGCGCGCTGCTCGTGAATACGACAAGCAATACGCAGATCTGGATGAGTGGGATCTGTGGCGATGCGAATGCCTGCACGCGAAAGCATACGATCTGCGATACCGTCTTTGGTGCGTAAAGCTATGAACTGTGTATTTCTCAGATTCTCGTTTGTGCCATGAGCATCTACGGCGATGCTTTTGCCGCGCGGAATATGATGCTCCCATGCGATATGAGCAACACCTTCATAGAGTTCATCAGAATCAGTAGCATCAATGCGCTCAAAAATGCAGATAATGCGTGAGGCAATTCTTGACCAAAGACAAGCGCGGTATCCATCTTTGATGCTGCCTGAAAAGGTTACCTGTCCGGTGAGAGCGCGTACTTGGGTAAGACCAAGAGATGCAAGTTCTGCAGAAAGCAGTCTCTCAAGGCCCTTGGGGCAGGTAGCTACAAACTCCATCGTCTGCCTTTCTTCATGAGGGGTTTTGCGCCGCTCTTATCGATAAAAAATGGTTGTTATTAGAGAGATAAATAATAAATGTAATGATTGTATCTTCATAAAGTGTCTGCACATGTGCTCACGTCCTTCTTCTCGCCGAAAACAGAGCGCGTTTACCCATGCCCGACGCATAAATGGCACGTGAGCGATACCATGTGGTCTAGTTGGGATTGTGCTTGGTGTTCAGGTTGGTTCTATGAAGCACGCCTGTGACATCGTGCACCAAAGTCGAAGGATACGACAAAGAGGATGTCAAATGGACAAGACTATTGAAGAAAGAGTAGAACTGTGGCGTGCTAATGTGACAGACCCTGATCTTAAAGAGGAGCTTGAGGCGCTCGTAGCTGCTCAGGATGAGGATGGTCTTGTCGACGCTTTTTATCGTGACCTTGCATTTGGTACAGCAGGTCTTCGTGGTACGCTTGGCGTTGGTACAAACCGCATGAATGTGTATGTGGTGGCGCAGGCAACTCAGGGTGTTGCAGACTATCTCAATGCACATTATGAGAATCCTACGATTGCTCTGGCGCGTGACTCAAGAAACAAAGGTGAAGATTTCCAGCGTGTAGCAGCCGGTGTTTTAGCGGCCAATGGCATTCATGTATATGTTTATCCACGTATTGAGCCGGTTCCTACGCTGTCTTTTGCCGTGCGCTATCTGCATACGTCTGCGGGCATTGTTCTTACTGCGTCGCACAATCCTGCCATCTACAATGGCTATAAGGTCTACAACGACAACGGCGGTCAAATTACAGATGAGGCGGCAGCTGAGATTTCTGCCAACATTGCTCAGGCCGATCCGTTTGCAGTTGCTTGCATGGATTTTGACGAGGGAATCGAAAAGGGACTTATCGAGTGGACGCCCGAGGAAGTTCTCGATAGCTTTATTGAGAACATCAAAAAGGTTTCGGTTCCTGGTTTTAAAGCCTCTGATGACTACTCCGTCGTTTATACGCCGCTTAACGGAACAGGTATGGAGCTTGTAACCCGTATCCTGAAAGAGATTGGCGTTGAGAATGTAACGGTTGTCCCAGAGCAGGCCGAGCCGAACGGCGATTTCCCCACGTGCACCTATCCCAACCCTGAGTTTCGTGAGGCTCTCGATTTGGCGCTGCAGCTTGCAGAGAAGGTTAAGCCTAATTTGGTAGTTGCTACCGATCCGGATGCCGACCGTATGGGTACCGCTATTCCTCACGACGGCGACTATGTATTGCTCTCGGGCAACGAAATGGGCGTGCTGCTTATGGATTGGCTTGCCTCTATGGCGGCTGACCGTGGTGAAGACGTTTCTCGTAAAGTTGCAGTATCCACGATTGTTTCCTCCGCGATGCCGGATGCACTTGCCCGTGATCATGGCTTCGAGATGCGTCGTGTGCTTACAGGCTTTAAGTATATTGGCGACCAGATTGATCAGCTCAAAGATGAGGGCGAAGAGGATCGTTTCCTCATGGGCTTCGAAGAGTCCTATGGTTACCTGGTTGGTACGCATGCGCGCGATAAAGATGCTATTGTCGCCACAATGCTTTGCGTAGAGATGGCTTCACATTATGCAGAGCTTGGCATGGACCTTTATGAGGCAATGGATGCACTTTACAAGAAATATGGCTACTACCTCAATGGCACCGTCAATGCTTCCTTCCCTGGTGCCGCAGGTGCAGAGAAGATGGCTCAGATCATGACCGATCTGCGTCAAAATCCTCCGGCAGAAATCGCAGGCTATAAGGTTGTTGGTATGACCGATTATGCTGCTGGCGCCGAGATGCCACGCGTTTCTGGTTTGCAGAAGGAGGCTCCGCAGACACTTCCTTCCGCTAACGTTATCGAGTTCCGTTTGGAGGATGATAATAAAGTTATCTTCCGTCCCTCTGGTACGGAGCCTAAGGTGAAGGCATATCTCTTCTCAAAGGGTGCCACACGCGAAGAATCTGAGGCGGTTCGCGATAAGCTTCGCGAGGCTTCCGAGGCTATTCTTTCCTAAGGATATTGTCGAGCAGTAAGCGAATGTAGTTTTAACAACATACATTCGTTACGTTAATGCCCCTGACTAACTCGGAGTCAGGGGCATTTTTTTGTGAGCGCATTGAACTGAGGAAATGCTTATGTATACGACAGACGATCGCTCTCAGTCGGCCCTGTCAAATTCAAGCAAAGTCCCACAGAGTCTACTTATTCCTCAGTGTTTGTTTCTCCAGAGTTTGAGTTGGAAGAAGTTCCAGAATTTGAGCTGGAAGAATCTTCCGTATTTGAACTTGAAGAGTTATCGGTTGAGTTTTCATCGTCTGTGTTTTGATCTGTATTAGTGTTGTCTGCAAGATGAAGAACAAAAATCTGCTCGCTATACGAAGAGATAGTTGCTGCCGACCAAGGGCGTTTTGCAACCTCGCTTGAGGTGGGGTCGTAGACATTTACCGTTTGATCTTCATTGAGGCTGACACAAATGACATAGTGTGAATCTTCCGTAAGTGTGTCTGCGCGAACAAGGCAAATGACGGGGTGAGCATTCTGGAGCGATGCAACAATTTCTCCAGCACTAACCTCTGGCGTTTCACAATACAGACCTATGCCAGCAGCTTCTGAGCTGAAGAACTCTGCAGTTGTGTAGGCATCTCCAGAGGCATAGCCTCCATCAGCGGCAAGGGAGGCCATATCTGCTGGTGAGCGGTCGTTAGATCCTGTGAGTCCCATATATGCCATAGACATACAGGTAGGACCCGAGCCTGATACTCCGAGAGGGAGTCCTGCATAGTCAACAAATCCCCAACGCTCATCCCAGTCGTAAAGCTCTGGGACTGTGCCTTGAGTAACCGTATCGGTGTAGGACTGAGAGGTCTTTTCGGCTGTTGGTACCTTCGAAACAAAATCGATAGCCTCAGGCTCTCTCAGGGCTAGCTGAACAATGGATTCATTCGAGTACTTATCGGCATTCTTAGCAATTTCCTCGAGCTTATCAGCATCGGAAAGAGCGGAGTCAAGCTCGTTTGTAAGCGTATCGGAAATGCCGGAGGCCACACGTGCGTTTGATTGATCAACATCGACGGTCTCGTCTTTATTACTAGTGCAACCGCGTATGCAGCTAGAAACGAGCACAAGCAGAAGGATGACAATAACAATCGCTATTCCGCCTAGAAGCAGCAAACGCCTGTCGGGCAAAGACCGACCGTCGCGGAAGTTGATGTTATGTGATTGCAGCGAATACCCAGTGTCGTGCCGTCCTCTGAGCCTTCTGCCTTGTTGCTGGTGCTGACGGCCTGATCCCTGGCGTGAGGGTCGACGTCCTTGTCCTGAGCCCTGCCGAGAAGAGCGTGCCTGACGTGGCCTGCGCTCTTGGCGTGGTCTTTCGGATTGTGGCATAGTTTGACCCCTTCGATCGATGCTGTCTCGATACCTCATGCAAGACAACGGTTATATATACGAATGCTTATATAAAGAAAAGAATAGCGTTCTTTCCATGTGGGCGTGCTGCAGGTCGGCATGCGGAGCAATAACAGGTTATCGTGTTATCGATAAAGACATAATTACGTAGCTAAGAACTTTCAAATGGCACCTATGCGGTGTGCAGGAGAGGTGTGTATGGGCAAGCTTATCGAACAGTTTCTTAAATTTGGGGTTGTTGGAGTCATAGCAACCATTATCGATTTTGGTGTACTCGTTTTTCTTCATGAATGTTTTGGTATTGATCCAATCATAGCTGCGGCCATCTCATTTATTGTGTCGCTGATTTTCAACTACCTCGCGTCAATGCGTTTTGTATTTACGCATCGAGAGGATCTTTCAAAAGCTCGTGAGTTTGCCATCTTTCTCGTACTTTCAATTGTTGGCTTTGCTCTGAATGAGTTTGTCATGTGGGGCGGCGAGCTGGTGCTTGAGGATATGGGCGTCAACTATGATGGCGGACCTTACTATGTAGCGGTAAAAGTGTTTGCAACCTGTATTGTTATGATCTGGAATTTTGCGAGCCGTAAAAAGTGGCTCGATGCAAGTAGCGAGAAATAACGCTGGGCAGAGAAGCCATGGCTTGGTTTTCAAAATATCTGCGCCTTCTTCCAGCGGTAATCGGTGGCTTACTCGGGCTAATAATCGGGTTGATTATCGGCCTGAAGAGCTTGGGACTGCCTCTTATGCCTGGATCCGTCATTGAGGTGTGTTATGTAGAGGTTGAGCAAAAATCAGATGCTCACTTGGTTTCTGCTCGTGAAGTTGCGCGAGATGTGGCGACATCTGCCATGATTCCAGCTCTTGTATCTACAGGCACAACGCCATCAATATGGAATGTCGTATGGCTGGGAGATTCAGACCTAGTACTCATTGCTTCTGCACAAGAACAAACGGATGCGCTAGCTCGCATAGAAGAAGCAAAAGACAATCTTGCTCAAGCAGTTGAAGACCACAATACCAACTTGGAGTCTTACGTGCTTTGCGATGTGGTTCCAAGCAATGAATTGGAGCATAGGGCAACTGGTGTGCTTATGGACAGACTTGCTTCAACGATTCTTGTTGGTACAGGTATTGGGGTCTTAGGTGGGTTGGCTGTTTGGCATATTCGGCGAATGTGCGCAGGGGAGGATAAGCGACTTTGATGGTATATCTTGCCCTTGGCTTGAGTGCAGTGCTTCTCACAAAGGGTGCAACTACAACCGACAAGCTGTCTGTGCGGCGCTGCTTATGGCTCCTTGCTTTTCTCGTGCTCTTTATTCCTGCAGCCTTACGCCATGACATAGGAGTGGATTACTCACGTTATCAAGGCTATGAGGAGCTCTTTGATATCTATACTTCAGGCGGATCCATCTCTGAAGGGATGGATATAGGTTTTGTCCTTCTTATTAGGGTATTGGGACTCTTCACGCAAAATGCTCAGTGGCTCTTTGTGGTAACGTCTGCTTTTATTATTGGCCTTGTTCTACGGGCATGCCAAAAGCTATCTCCAGACCCCACGCTGTCAGTGGCGCTTTTTTTAGTAGCAGGCTTGTATCTTGAGTCGTTAAATATCGTAAGACAATGGATGGCAATTGCCTGTGTTCTTAACGCGTTTATATGGATCAAAAACGACAGAGGTATGGATAAGATCCAGTGCTTTATTCGATATGCACTGTGGGTAGTGGTTGGCGCAAGCTTCCATGCAAGCGCATTGCTGTGGCTGGCGGTTTATCCACTTTTCTATCTGCCACTCACAGCAAACGTATGGTGGCAGTAACGCTGATAAGTACGGTAGGTCTTTCGGTGTGTGGAGCGTGGTTGCTGCCGACAGTGGCTGGTGAGCGCTTTGGTCGCTATCTCGTAGCTGGAGCAGGTGGTTATGCATCTGCGGACCCTCATATCGATTCAATACTTACAGCGCTTGTCATGCTTCTCTTTGTATGCTGGGCGAGATGGCATGATAAAACATGGGATTTCTGGACATGTTGTTTAGGGGTTTGTCAGGCACTAGGTGTTTCGCTGTTATTGTCAGGCTTCTTTCTTCCTGCAATTGTCGATCGCGTTGCTCGGTATTTTCTTCCCTTGTTAATCTTGCAACTTCCCTGGGCGCTTACTCGAATTGAAAATAAAGATCTCCGTCAGGCATATGCTTTAGGTATGGTTGCTTGTTGGCTTTTAGTTACTTTTATACGGGTTGGCCTTGGTGGACAATATGGCGTTGTCCCGTATCAATGGGTATTTGTATAGCTAAAAATTGGGAATTTACCTATAGTTTATTCGTTGAAATGAAATTGAAACCTATTGGGCCGATTTAATCATTAAATTCAGGACCAATTATGCAACTATTAGTATGTATCGCCGAACCCGGCATACGTATTACAGAAACGTCGTCCGAACGGGGGCGGTACCAATGGTTAAAAGGCGGAATAGTCGCCAGGATGCAATTCGTGAGATTGTGCGTGGAAAGTCGATTAAGACTCAGCATGCATTAGTAGAAGAACTTGAGGCAGAAGGATTTGCTTGTACACAAGCAACGGTTTCTCGTGATATTGCAGATATGGGTTTGAGAAAGCTTCCAGAGGGCGTATATGTGCTCGCTGAGGACTTACATATGCAGCGTATGGTTTCGGAGCTTGTGCAGCATGTGAATTGTGCTGACAACTTGGTGCTTGTGAAAGCTCAGCCTGGTACAGCTCCTGGTATTGCCGCTGCAATTGATGCGGCAGATTTGTCTGAAGTAGTGGGAACTATTGCAGGGAACGATACTGTTCTCGTTGTTACCGATTCAGCAGAGAAAGCCCACGTATTTGCGTCTCTCATAAACAATTTACGCAACGCTTGATGTGCATACAGGAATAAGCGCAACACTTCATAGCTAAGCTAGCAGTTGTGGCAATAAGAACCTTCATGAAAAAGGGTTGGAACTTGTTTGTTCCAACCCTTTTATGCGTTCGGTTTGAGTAGCTCTCAATCAAAGAAGCCACGGAAGTGTGAGTGGCGAGTTATACCAGAGTCCCAAAAACGCAGCTATACCAGTACCGGATTGCGCAGGAGGAGTAGTGCTTCCAGTTTCGCCTCCGTCTGAAGTATCACCGCCTTGTCCAGGATTTGAAGGAGTCTCTCCAGTGGATCCACCATCGCCTGTAGAAGGAGTCTCAGGCGTCTCGGTGCTCTGAGAGTTATCTGAAGAAGAGGAGTTTTGATCTTTCTTTGTTTCCTCTTTCTTTTCTTCTTCTTTCTTATCCTTCTCTTCTTCTGCCTTACGATCCTCTTCTATTTCACTCTGGCTCTTTGTAGCAGAGAAGGTCCAAGAGCTATTCGGCTTGTATTCAGGATCAGCTGCCTCGGGGAATTCCTCACGAGGTGTACCTGCAAGCGTCTTTGCAAGGTATCGACCGAAAATGGGGCAGGCTGTGTTGGAAGGATGGCCTTCAGAGCCGTAGACATAGATAGGTGCTTCTTCGCGGTAACCAACCCATACAGCTACAGAGATTTGTGGTGTATAGCCGCAGAACCAAAGGTCACGGGCATTTTCAGTCGTTCCTGTTTTGCCTGCAATGGGCTGGTCGACTCCATTGGTGTAGTTAAGTACAGCCGTTGCGGTACCACCTGAGTGGTTGACAACACCAGAAAGCACCTCGGTGGTTGCATGCGCAACCTCAGCTGTTAGTGCTTGAGTTGGATTATCTTGATGCTCGTATACGGTATTGCCATTGCGGTCTTCAATCTTTGTAATGGCTACCGCATCGTGGTGCACACCACCGGAAGCAAGGGTGGCATAGGCTTCTGCCATCTGAATGGGAGGAATACCAATAACGCCGAGAGTGAGTGACTCGTAGGCGGGTAAGTCCTCATCAATACCCATAGCTTTAGCGGTATCAACGATCTTTTGTGCGCCAATCGCTTGGGCTACTTGAGCATAGCCTGTGTTAGAAGAGTACTCAGTCGCGCGTGCGAGTGTGATGGTGCCATAACTTGTATTCGCATAGTTTTGTACGCGCCATGTTGAAGAGGCCTGAATAGGTGAGTTGCAGTTGAGATAAATCTGCGGGTTCATGCCATCACCTATGGCCGCAGCAAGCGTGAAGGCTTTAAAGCTTGAACCAGCCTGCCTACGAGCTTGTGTTGCAAGGTTGAACTGGTTGGCATTGAAGTCACGTCCACCGATCATGGCCTTTACGTAACCCGTATCAGGGTCGATGGCAACAAGGGCAGCCTCGAGTGAATCATCGCCAATATCGTTAAGCGTTTCCTGTACTGCTTCCTCTGCGGCTTGTTGACTTGCAGGGTCAAGCGTGGTGTATACCTGCAAACCACCCTGGAAGATAGTGTCAGAGTCAAAGTCTTGCTGAAGCAGCTCTTTGATATAGGCAGTGAAGTATGGATAGGTGCCATTCTCATCCATAACCGAGTTGCCAAGATTGAGCGTGATATCTGTTCCGACCGTTTGGTCGTACTCTTCCTGCGTGATAACGCCGTTGCTCAGCATGCGCCGCAAAACAAGATCACGACGGCTCTTACAAGCATCCATATTGACGGTAGGATCGTAATAGCTTGGTGAGTTTGGAATACCAATAAGTGTGGCAGCTTCATTAAGGGTGAGCTCGCTGGCGTGCTTATTGAAGTAGGTGATAGATGCTGCTTCAATGCCATAGGCACCATTGCCGTAGTAAATGGTGTTGAGATACATCATCAAGATTTGATCTTTGGTGTACATCTTCTCCATTTGAATAGCAATGTAAGCCTCACGAACTTTACGTTTGAGAGAGATCTCGAACTGTTCGTCAGAAAGAACTGTGTTTCTTACAAGCTGCTGAGTAATGGTAGATGCGCCTTCAGAGCCACCAAAAAGCTGGCCAACGGCAGCGCGAATAACGCCTTGAGGGTCTACACCGTTGTGTTGATAGAAACGCTCGTCCTCAACAGCGACGGTTCCCTCAAGAACATAGGGAGATACTTCATCTTCTGTAACGCTGCGGCGATTTTGTAGATAGAACTCAGCAATAAGATTGCCATCGGCATCGTAGACCTGAGTTGGTTCGGCTACGAGATATGCGTCTGCCGAAGTATAGTCCGGAAGGTCTTCAAGCCAAGAATCTACAAGCGTTCCAAGCGACACTGCCAAGGCGATGCCGAGAAGAGCTAAAAATCCCAAAATACCGGCGGCGCCAAAGCCTATAAAGTGAGTCTTGGAGTGCTTACGCGCGCGTCTGGTGCGAACACCCATTGTTCCTCCTTTTTTGGTCGCCCATCATTATGGGGGTTAACCAGACGTAGGAAAGAATTATTGGCAAAAGTCACGTATATTCTAAAACGCATTCATTTGTCTGAATGTGTGTAATAGGGTTTAACACTAAAGTTGATGCGCTGAGGAGGCAAGGTGGACACAAAAGAAAACCTTAAAGTGGTTGTCGCCGCGCACGAACCAGCATGGGTGCCAGATGGCGAGGAATTTGTACCGGTACTTTCTGGTGCTGCTTTATGCCAGTCTGACGAAGCCGTACCTTCAAATTGGAAACGCGATGATAGTGGAGCTAACATCTCTGAGCGTTTTTCGGCTTATGGAGATCTTTGTGCACTATATTGGGCATGGAAAAATCTTAATGCTGATGTTTTGGGGTTTGCCTGCAATGGACGCTACCTTGCTTCAAACTATCGCCTTAATAGGAAAAAGCGTGTTGCACACAAAGATTTCTTGATGCATCGCGTTGCAACGTATGGAATTGTGGTGCCATCGGAGACTAACTATTTTGTCGTGACAACAGCAACACAATTTGCACGTGAATATGACGAGTTGCTCATTACCGTTATTCGTGATGTTTTGTCAGAAATCTGTCCAGAATATGAAGAGCCTTTTGTCAGAAGTCTTCGCATCACGCATGGGCATCATACCAACCTCTTTTTGATGCGGCGCGATCTGGCGGATGCCTATTGCTCATGGCTCTTCTCTGTGTTGGAAGAGGTTGAGGGGAGTTTTGCTTCTATTGCACCGCATGTGCTTGAAAATGGCGCCTTGTGTGCTTTGGCAGGACTTTTACTTGATCCTTGGCTTGATGTGCAGAACAAACGGTACGTAGAAATTTCTTCAGTACGAGTGGACGATAAGGCGACGGTACCCTCAAGTGCACAATATATTGAAGAGCAATACCGAACAAAATATGGCACAAAAAGTGAAAAATAGCGTGCTATAAGAGGAGTAGCCACTGCGAAGAAGAGCTATTCTGCGCTATTCTATAGGCTTGCATGTGAGGAGTACCAATCCTCACACTTTCACAATGACACTGAATACACGGAGGACAGAGCATTGCTGCCAGTTGAGGAACAGCTCAAGGTTATTACGTCGGGTACGATGCAGATTGTGCCGCTTGATGAGCTTAAAAAGAAGCTCGAAAAAGGTACGCCGCTTAATATCAAGCTTGGCGTAGATCCGACCTCACCCGATTTGCATCTTGGTCATGCCGTTCCCTTGCGTAAGATGCGTCAATTCCAAGATTTGGGACATAACGTCACACTCATCATTGGTAACGGCACGGCGCTCATTGGCGATCCGTCAGGGCGTGACTCTACTCGTCCGCCGCTTACTGAAGAGCAGGTGGAGGCTAACGCCAAGACCTATGTTGAGCAGGCCATGAAAGTGCTCGATCCAGAGCGCACCACGATTGTTCACAATGGCGATTGGCTGAAGGGCCTCAATCTTGCTGAGATGCTCAAACTTATGAGCCAGTTCAACGTGGCTCGTATTCTTGAGCGCGAGGACTTCCACAACCGCTACACCGAGGGTAAATCTATCGCCTTGCACGAATTTATCTACCCGGTGCTGCAGGCGTATGACTCGGTGGTTGTGAAGGCTGACCTTGAGATGGGTGGCAACGACCAGATCTTTAACTTGCTCGCCGGTCGTGATCTCATGCGCGCGATGGACATGGAGCCTCAGGTAGCACTTACCATGCCGCTCTTGGTGGGTACCGATGGCCATAAGAAGATGTCTAAGAGCTACGGTAACTATATTGGTCTTACAGACGAGCCGGCAGATATGTTTGGCAAGGTTATGTCTATTACCGACGAACTGGTGCCGCTGTATTGGCGTCTGTGCTCCACCGCTCCGATTGAGAAGATCGACGCCATCGATGCTGCTTTTGCCGATGGAACTGCCGATCCGTATCAACTCAAGCGTGAGCTGGGCGTGAATATTGTGGACCTCTACCACGGCGCCGGCGCCGGCGAAGCTGCTATGGCTGCCTTTGATGCTCAGTTCAAGCGCTCTGAGGTTCCTGAGGATATTCCTGAGTTTCCGCTTTCTGTTGTTGAGGTAAACGATGAAGGAAAAGTTTACCTGGGACGCTTGCTTGTTGAGGTAGGCATTGCAAAGTCTGCTGGTGAGGCACGCCGTTTAGTTGATGGCGGCGGCGTGAAGATAAACGGTGAGGCTGTTGCTGCTAAAGCCTACAACGTAGATCCTTCGCTTTTCTCGGCGGGTACCACTATTCAGTCTGGTAAGCGTCGTTGGGCACGGTTGGTGTAGGGAGTTTATGGGCATATGCCCAAAGTAGATTTGTGTGGAGCAAAAAAAGAGAATATGCATCTGCCCGAGCTGTTAGCACCCGCAGGATCCCCTGCGGCATTTCGTGCAGCAATTGCAGGCGGGGCAGATGCTATCTATTGTGCTCTTGGTGATAGCTTTAACGCACGTAGAAGTGCAGAGAACTTCGATAAAGATGCCTTTGCCGAAGCTTGTCGGATAGCGCATCTTGCGGGCGCTCGCGTGTACCTTACGCTCAATGTTGTTATTCGCGAAGACGAGATGGAGCAGGCGCTCCGTCTCGTTCGTGATGTGTGGACGCTTGGAGCCGACGCAATAATCGTCCAAGACTGGGGCCTTATGGCCGAGCTGCATTGCAGATGGCCAGAAGTTGAGGTGCACGTATCGACACAAGCAAACGTGCATGACGTGCGCGGTTCTCTGTGGTGCTCAGAAAAAATGGGTGTTAAGCGCGTAACGTTATCGCGCGAGCTTTCTCTTCCTGAGATCAAAGCAATTGCTGCAACTGGTATTGAGGTTGAAGTTTTTGGTCATGGAGCGCTTTGCTTTTGCTATTCGGGCCTTTGTTTGTTCTCGAGCTTAAATGGTGGTCGTTCAGCCAACAGAGGACTTTGTGCTCAGCCATGTCGTTTGCCTTATGAGCTTATCGATTGCTCTACTGGTGAGGTGTTGTCTCCTGCCGGTAATGGTCGAGCACTGTGTCCTAAAGATGCCTGCACAATTGATGACACCAAAGAACTTGTAGAGGCACGAGTTGGCTCTCTCAAAATTGAGGGACGTATGAAATCGCCCGATTATGTCCTCTCAGTTGTTTCCGCATATCGGGATGCGTTTGATGACTACGCCAATCAGGTTACTGATAAAAACGCGCATGAGATCCGTCATCGCAAACTTGCACGTTCGTTTAATCGTGACTTTACCGATGCCTATTTATGGGGTAGGTCCGGCAATGAACTCATGAGCTATGGGCGCTCTAATAATCGTGGACAATTGGTTGGAACCGTAATAGGTTCTCGAAAATTGCCCGATGTGAAGAAGCGCTCGCGAGGCTCTCAAGGTGGGCGTGAGCGCAATCGCACCTTAACCCGGGCAGAAATATATGTCAGTTTGGATGAGCCTGTAGGCAAGGGCGATCTGTTGGAGTTTCGTCCCCTGGACGATCCAGACAGTTTTCTTACAGCACCCGTAAATGAAGATGCTCCCCGCGGCTCACGTATAACGTGCATTGCCGCACGACCCATGCCT
>OGQD01000842.1_pt1 | contig 21570 bp, 16 predicted proteins | sample 1553091 | NCBI WGS metagenome assembly OGQD01 (sample SAMEA2580290, study PRJEB22360) | human gut metagenome | biome: human gut; feature: human-associated habitat; material: faeces | place: Denmark | collected 2008/2010
TCCTGATAGGCTTCACCAAGCTCACAGCACTCATCCAGGAAATGGCCGAGCCAGTCGTTGTTTTCACGGTACGAGCCGATGGCTTCCCGCACACAGGCTGGTGTGGTAAGCTGGAACTTTTTCTGAATGATTTTCTGTGCCCCTTCAATAATCCAAGCCAGTACATACTCGCCTGCATTTTTCAGCAGGTAGTCTGCGTAATTTTTGATATCGTTGTTTCCTTCAATATGAGCGTTAAAGGGTATCACAATGAGCCTGCGCCAGGTACCGGGATCGTTGGCACCGACGCGGGGTAGGTGATTGGTATAGAGCACCAGTGTATGGCAGGGCGTAAACTGGAAGGGATCTTTATATTTCTTTTCCGCAAAAACTGCATCCGTCGAGCATAGTTGCTTGATGATGGACGTGTTGAGCCGCATGCCTTCATCAAGCTCAGCGGCAATAAGCAGCCGTTTTCCTTTAGCCTCGGCCATTTCCGGCTTTACATTCCGGCGACAGCCGACAGTTAATGTATCCGCCGATATGTTGCCGCTATAGGTGCCAAGTACACGGGAGATAACATTCCAGAAGGTGGATTTCCCATTGCGGCCTTCACCGTAAGCGATGATAAGGGCTTCCACGTATACTTTTCCGATAGCAGCCAGTCCCACAATTTGCTGGACATACTCGATAAGCTCTGCATCTTTGCAAAAGAAGGTATCGATGGCAGAAAGCCACAAATCTTTTCCCGCATCACCGGGTGAAACCTCCGTTACCTTGGTAATTTTATCCGTTGCTGTTGGCGGGTGTATGCCACATAATCCATCGGGCAGATAATATGTGCCTAGTGGGGTGTTCAGTAAGAATTCATTATTGTCGAGCTCTGTCGGTTTACATTGCAGCATGGGTTTTGCCGCCTGCAGGCAGGAGTTTAAATACTTGGTATCGCGACGCTTAATGACGAACGTTTTATATTCCTTTGCGATCGCATATTGGGTAAAGGCTGCCAGTTGTGCTGCATCGAACAGCTTCTTTGCCTTAGCTGCACCGGAGCCGACTAACACATCAGACCCACCGGATTGCTTTAGCTTTTGCCAAGCAACATGTTCCGCAGTCTCCGCTTCTTGTAGCTGCCTGTCGGTTAATTCCTGCACCACAGCGAGAGCTTGTTCGTCGGATTCGTTCCAACATATCCCGTCATAATGTAAAAAGTCGGTAGCCGTTGTAAATTGGAGCGTATCGGCATATTCCCGAGCCACCTCTGCATGCCGGGTGAACGGCTATAGCAATGAGCCTTTTAACGCCTTGCTCAGGGCGATTTGCAAGAAATGAATAAGCTGTTGCATCGCTGTAAAATAATTTGCGATGACAAATATAAGATTGAACATCGTGCGAAAATGTGATATAATAATTTATCATCGGTTTCATGTCGGACGGTTCATCTCTCTCCTGTTATCTTGAGTATACGGGAAACGGCATTTTTCACCGCTCCCGAGAGTACACGACTTGACCGTACATGTACGCATGGAAGGAGGGGTCTCTATTGGCAGATACTGAATTCAAAATCTTCGCGAAACGGCTTTCGACGAAGTATCGGCGGAACAGGAAAGTTGAGGCTTTTGCCAAAGAATTATTTGAAAAGATCTATTTGCCAGAATCTGAAGACGATCCCGTTGATGAAACCCTGCCACGGACTTACAAGGCCTATTAATACGGGCAGAATGATATATCGGAACTTGCCTCCAAGATTTCCGGTTCTCTTGATACCGGGAATTTTGCTGAATACATTCAGACGGATTCCGATGACACGATTGAGTATCCTTGTGATTCGTTCAGACCGTGGTTTCCGGATATTGACAGCAGCAATTACTGCGCGTGTATAGCAGAGCGGTTCAAGGACATCATCGACCATGCGGCTGCGCCAAAAACAAAAGACACCACTCTTGCAGCAACAAGCGGCGGTGTCCCTGCCATTCAAATGGCGACATTGAAAGAAAAATACGGCATAGGCCTTGTGGCCGAAACCGGAAGCGTATGCCCAAATGACGGATGTCAGAAATCACTGTTTACATACCGAGCTGATCTATGACGTCGCAGTTATTGATCCAAGCAATTCTTCCAATGAGCAATCCAATCTAATCGCGCTTTGCCCGGAATGCGCGGCAAAGTACGCTGCTCTTAAGACTCCTGATGATATTGCCCGAATGACGAAAATAAAAGAAGCGCTTGTCAATGCTCATGATGATCAGGAGATCAGAGCCGATCAGCATGTGCAGGAAGGCGTCAGGCGTGTGATAGAAAAGATTCCGTTCATCAAGCCGCCTACAGATATCGACCTGAATTATGATCCGGTTCCGGTCAGGCAGAAAATCAGTGATTTTGCACTGTATCTTCGTATCAAGACAGACGTGAATGTCTACTTCAAAGCTTGGCGTTTCGACACATGTCTCGAAGAAATTTCTGGATGAGACCGTCCGGCTGCGCAGCAGGATCAATTTCCTGAAGATGCAGAATGAAGGATACGATGAATCCCAGAAGCTTGCCAACGAGACTAAAGACGCCAAGACCCGCATGGAGGACGCCAGAAAGAGCCAGCTGGATACCGTCCAGACCATAATCAATCAGGAAATGGTCCGGATGAACGACTTTATTTACGATGGGAAACAGTATGCGCCTGAGATTAAATTCTCAGATGCAAAGAACGGAAATCCGAAGTACACCTTCGGCTGTGAGTGGAATTCTGGCACAGGAGAAAATTATAAGAATCTCATTATTTTTGACCTGAGTGTATTTAAGACTACGGAGCTTCCGTTTATCGTGCATGACTCCCTGATCTTCAAGAATATAGCCGACTTGCCGATTGATAAGATCATGCAGCTCTATGTGAACAGCGGAAAGCAGGTCTTCATATCGTTCGATAAGCATAAGGCGTTTACGGAATATACAGCAAAGACAGCCTATGATACCCGCGTGATCGAACTTCATAGCGACGGCGGAGAGCTGTTCGGATGGTCATGGGCTAAGAAGACAGAAAACGAGTCGGGCGAAGTGTCGTCAGAGGATGACGGGAAATAAACTGATGGAGGTGCGTATGCGTATCAGTTACAGACCCTTATGGGTAATACTTGCAGAACGGGAAATGTCAAAGAAGGATCTGCGGGAATTAAGCGGAATCAGCACAGCTTCCCTTGCGAAGCTCGGCAAGGGCGAAAACCTGACAACCGATGTGCTTTTGAAGATCTGCGAAGCATTAAACTGCAATATTAATGAAATTGTAGAAACGGTTCCGGATGATGATGAAAAGGGAGCCGCCAATAAACCGGAGGAAAAGAAGAATGCCACAAAGCGCAAACAAGGCACTCAAAGAAGCCAGTCCTTATAATGCAGCGATAACAAGAGAACAGTTTTTATTTTATGAAATGCGCACCACGGCAAAACTTGTAAACGATGGACTTGATAAGGATGCTGTGGTTGAACATATTGTGTCGGAGAATCTGTTTCAGTACCCGACGGAAAAATCCGTCCGGAAGATGGCGCTGGCCTGCCTCCGGAGACTGGACGCAATGGAGGATGATACACTTGTTGCGGCCATTGCGACGCAGCCGAGCGACGTGGCAAAGCAGATCTGCCTCTATGCCATGATGCGGCAGTACCGCTTAGTATGGGATTTTATGCTGACGGTTATCGGAGAAAAATATCAGAAGCTCGACAGCTCCTTTGGCAGAGTGGATCTGAATACATTTTTCATGCGCCTGCAGGAGCAGGACGACTGGGTGGCTACATGGAGCGATTCCACCATTACGAAAGTCAGACAGGTGCTGACGAAAACGCTCGTGGAGAATGATTATTTGGACAGCACAAGAGCTGACCATTTGAACCCGGTGCTGATCAGCCCGGTACTTGAAAACGCAATCAGGAACGACGGAATGACGGAGGCGCTGCCTGCCTTTAACTGTCTGTCGTAGGAGGAACCATGAAAGGAAATATAGACGAGAGGCTGGACAAGGTCCGGGAGCTTCTGAAAGATCCGGATTTCTTGGAAGGAAACGGCCTCAGCAATGAAGTGAATATCCGGATGTTCTGCTATGAAGCGAAGGACGAAATGCGTGTCCGCCACTTTGTGCAGCAGATCCTGACGGATCAGACACTTCCGTGTCATCTGAAAGAAAATAACCTGTATGAAATATTCCTGCAGTGCTGTGAGGACAAGAGAATTCTTTCCCGCATGGCAGATCAGGAGAAAAAGCGCGGAAAAGACCAGCTTGAGAAGATGATCGAGAAATCCATTAACGTGCAGGCGTATGTGGATAAGATTTGTGACACTCCCCCGGAAAAGGGAGACGTGCTGCTTCTGACCGGCGTTGGAGATGTATTCCCGTTCATGCGCATTCATATGCTGCTGGAAGCCCTGCAGCCGAGAGCGGGCGGTCTTCCGATCCTCGTGATGTATCCGGGCACCTTCGACGGAAGGCATGTGAAGCTTTTTGACAGACTAAAACCGAACCCTTACTACAGGGCGTTCAATGTGATATAGGAGGAACCGCCACATGAGAATTCAGGACATGTTTGTCGATGACATCAACCGAAAGATAAACGGTGTCATCAAGGTAGACCAGGAAGACACGACAACCGAGCAGGAATTAAACGAGTATGTTATTACGCGTGAATTGAAGCGGCACTTTATCACCTTCTTCAATTATTACGATGACGCTTTTGATACGCCGACGGCGGATATAGGCGTTTGGATTTCCGGCTTTTTTGGAAGTGGTAAATCTCACTTTCTGAAAATGCTTTCCTATATTCTGGAAAACCGAACCATTAATGGCATTCCTACGGTTGAGCGATTCCGCAAGAAGTTTGCGGATGATCCGGCCACCTTTATGCTGATTGACAAGGCGACTAAAGCACCGACGGAGACAATCCTTTTCAATATCGATATTGAAGGCTTCAGCAACAAGGACAATACGGCTGTGCTAAAGGTCTTCGCGAAAATGTTCTATAACCATCTTGGCTTCCTTGGAGAAGATCTGAAAGTGGCCAAGCTGGAGCAGTTCGTCGCAAAACAGGGAAAGACCGAAGAATTCCGCCGTGTGTTTGAAGAAAAGAACGGCGCTCCGTGGGTGGAGACAAGAGAATCCTTCGGTTTCTTCGAGGATGATGTGGTTGAAACGCTCGAGGAAGTGCTCGGCATGAGCGAGACCGCTGCCCACAACTGGTTCAACGGAACGGAGACAGCGGAGATCAGCATTGCACAGCTCGTATCTGAGATTAAGGACTATGTGAACAGCAAACCGAAAAATTTTCGGCTCCTGTTCATGGTCGATGAAGTCGGTCAGTATGTAGGCACGGATACAAACCTGCTTCTGAATTTGCAGTCACTCGTAGAGAAGGTCGGCAGCGAGTGTGGCGGGAAGGTATGGATCGTCTGCACCGGACAGGAAGCCATCGATGAAATCATCAAGGTCCGTATGGATGAATTCTCCCGTATTCAGGCAAGATTCAAGACAAGGCTTTCCCTGTCCTCCTCTGCCGTGGATGAAGTCATCCAGAAGCGGCTCCTGACAAAGAAGCCGGAAGCGAAGACCGTCCTCCGTGATCTCTATGATCGCAATGATTATGTGCTGAAGAACCTCTTCAGCTTCACGGATTCTGTTCTGGACATCAAGGGCTACAGCGGCGCGGAGGAATTCGTTGTGAATTATCCGTTTGTGCCATATCAGTTCATTCTGATCCAGAAGATTTTCTCCGAAATCCGGAAGCACGGCGCAGCCGGAAAACACTACTCCGGTGCAGAGCGCTCCATGCTCGACGGATTCCAGATTGTGGCGAAATCCATCGAGGATAAGGACGAACACGCCATCGCTCCTCTTTATCCGTTCTATGACAGCGTGCATTCCTTCCTCGACGGTTCGATCCGCCGTGTGATTGAGCGCTGCCAGAAGGCCGCGGAAAATCATGATGGGATTGAGGATTATGATGTCAAGGTTCTGAAGCTCCTCTATCTGATCCGGTACATCGACGATGTGAAAGCGAACCTGGATAATATCGTTATTTTGATGGCGGATGACATCAGGACGGACAAGATCGAGCTTCGTCAGATGGTACAGAAGTCACTCGACCGCCTGAAGGGCCAGAACTATATCGACCGCCGCGGGGACGCTTATATCTTCCTTACAGATGAAGAGCAGGATATTGCGCGGGACATCGCGAATACAACTGTCGATACCGCCAAGATCGTGGAGCGTATCGGGAATATGATTTTCGGCGATATCTATACGCAGAAAAAATACCGCTATGGCAAGTATGACTTCCCGTTTGACGAGATGGTGGATTCTACCTCCATCGGGGCCGTGACCGGCGGTATGACGCTCCGGTTCCTGACAGTGGCAGCGGATGCTGTGGACAAACAAGAACTGCGTCTGATGACGGAATCCAAGGGAGCCGCCATTGTTGTGCTCGCAGATACTCCATACTACGAGTCTCTGGAAAACGCCATGAAGATCCGCAAGTATGTGAAGCAGCGCAACGTAAATCAGCTGGCGAAATCCGTACAGGACATCATCCGCGACCAGCAGGATGAAGCAGGAAAGTATGAGGCCAGCGCTAAGGAAGAGCTGGAAAAGGCTATCTCAGGCGCGGAGTTCTATGTGGACGGCGAGCATATTGAGATCAAGAGCGGGACGCCTGTTTCCAAGATAGATCAGGCACTCGAATACCTTGTGGCTCATGTTTACAGCGAACTTAATCTCATCACCAAGAATGCAGAAACCGACGCGGACGTGATTGAGATCCTGCGTGGCACGAATCCGCAGATGGAAGGCACAGAGGATAACCGGGACGCCGCGGCAAAGGTCGAGGAATATCTCGAAATGCAGTCCATGAAGAAGCTTCCGACTTCGATGGACGACATCCAGACACGTTATCAGAAGATTCCTTATGGCTGGAAGGAAATCGATATCGCTGCAGTCGTGGCTCTCCTGATTTATCAGCAGAAGGTCACAATCAAATATGGCGGTGCACAGATTCGTCCGGATAATCCGAAACTGCCGGATATGCTCCGCAAGAAGACAGAACGCGGCAAGGCGATGATCTCAATGAAGCAGTCTGCCTCCACACAGAAGATGAAGGCTGCAAAAGAAATCATGCGTGAGTACTTCGACATCATGGATGTCCCGGATGATCAGGATGCTTTTGTGAAGCTGATTCTGGAAAAGTTCACAGCTCAGAAGCAGCATTATGAAGAACTGAACAGCCGCTACGCGGGTCACAAATATCCGGATCACGACAAGCTAACGGCTGCAATCAAACTGATGGGTGATGTTCTCTCCCAGCAGAAGGACGATATCGCTCTGATTGACCGTCTGGTAGCTGACGAGACAGATCTGTTTGACAGCAAGGATGACATGCAGCCGGTGGAGGCATTCTTCAAGAACCAGGTCACGGTCTTCGATGCCGCAGTGAGGATGGAATCTGAGCTGAGAAATGACCTGCCGTATATCCAGAAGGATGAAGAAACAAATACCGCGCTGAATCAGATCCGGAAGATCACGATGGTAAACGGCAGCAATCCGGCTGTTTATAAGCAGATCCCGGAGCTTAACGCACTGATGGATAAGGTTCGGGCGGGACATAATAAACTGCTTGAAGCAAGGCGGGCAGAACTTCTTGAAATCGTGCGTCAGTGCCTTGCTGAGATTCATCAGGCCGGAGGCGAAGGCGGCGAGTTCAAAAACGCCATAGAGAAAGCTGATAACTACTTCACACAGATGAAGAACCAGATTGCCACGACAAAGAAGATTGTCCTGCTCGACGGCATGACCACGCAGATGTGGAATTATAAGGACGACACCGTCGCAGCAATCGAATCCGCAAAGAAGCCGAAGAAGCCGGTAAAGCCTGTGCCGACAGATCAGCCAAAGAAGCACATCAAGAATTATTACCGACAGGCAATCTTCAAGCAGGCGACGCTGGAAAGCCAGGACGACGTAGATGCTTATGTGGAGAGAATGCGCTCCTATTTGTCTGCGCTTCTGAAGGACTGCGACGGAATCAAACTGAACTAAGAGAGGGCTCTTTCATGGATAAGAATGCAATAAAGAAATACGCCGTCTGGGCAAGAAACGAACTCATCGAGCGAGTGTCGCAGAAGGCAGATCAATATAAAATCAGCGCAGATGCTGATCCGAATGCGGACTCTGCGCATGGCGTCCTTCTGACAGCAGATGAGAAGAAACAGCGTGCGGCGCTGATCGCTCAGGTAAAGGAAAAAGGACAGGACCAGGTGATGGAGGAAGTCGCCTACACGTGGTTCAACCGCTTCTCTGCCCTGCGGTTTATGGAGGTCAATAATTATCTTCCGTCACGGATTCGTGTGTTCACAGATGAAAGCGGGAACTTCAAACCGGAGATTCTTGCCGAGGCGATTCATCTGGATCTGGACGGTCTTGACATGGAGAAGGTTTATGCCCTGAAGGACGCGAACGACAACGACGAGCTGTTCAAGTATCTCATCATCACACAGTGCAATGCTCTTTCAAGCGTCCTGCCCGGAATGTTCCAGAAGATTGCAGATTATACCGAGCTTCTGTTCCCGGATAATCTGCTGCGGGAAGGCTCTGTAATAGAGCGCATGATCTCCGACATTCCTGAAAAAGACTGGAATGTAGAAGAAGGCGGACAGATAGAGATCATCGGGTGGTTGTATCAGTACTACATTTCTGAGAAGCATGACAAGGTTGTCGATCCGCTTCACGGAAAAGTAGTCGCAAAGAATGAAGTTCCCGCGGCCACGCAGTTATTCACAACGGACTGGGTTGTTCGCTATATCATTGATAATTCTGTGGGCAGATACTGGATTGAACGGAACCCGAACAGCAATTTGAAAAATGAACTGGAGTATTTTGTCACGCCGAAAGACGGCGTTATTCCGGTCGTGGATGAAAAGATAACGCCTCAGCAGCTCACCATATTTGATCCCTGTATGGGTTCCGCCCACTTCGGGATATATGCCTTTGAGGTACTGGAAAAGATCTACACAGAATATGGATATACGGAACGAGAAGCAGCGGCTTCTATTGTACAGAATAATCTGTTTGGACTTGATATTGACGAACGTGCGGCGCAGCTCGCTAACTTTGCTATCATGATGAAGGCAATGCAGTACGATAAGCGCTTTCTGAGCCGGGGGATACAGCCTCATTTCTATGAGATTAAGGAAAGCAGCCATATAGATTCGTATACCGTAGATTATTTTGCAAACGGCAACGCCAAGCTAAAACATGACATTCAGTCGATCATTAACGATACAAAAGACGCGAAGGAATACGGCTCTATCATCCAGATAGCACCTGTGGATTTTGATACGCTTTTTGCTCGCTTTGAAGAGATCAAAGACGACATCAATCTGAGTCAGATTGACGCATTAGCCACCTTACTGCCGCTGGTACAGGAAGCAAAGATCCTATCTGACAAGTATGCGGTTGTCGCGACAAATCCGCCGTATCTCAATAAGTTCGACGCAAAGCTGAAAAAATATATTGTGGACAATTATGCCGATTACAAGGGTGACCTATTCAGCGTGTTCATTTACCGGAATTTTGGATTCTGTGAGAAGAACGGGTATTCCGGATTCATGACGCCTATGGTCTGGATGTTCATTAAGACCTATGAGCCGCTCCGGAATTATGTCCTGAAGAACAAAGCGATCACAACGTTGATTCAATTTGAGTATTCCGCATTTGAAGAAGCTACAGTGCCAATCTGTTCATTTGTATTGAAGAACGGGAAAGCAGATAGCAATGGCGAATATTTCCGCCTTTCTAATTTCACTGGCGGTATGGAAGTTCAGCGCCATAAAGTTAAAGAAGCGTTAAAAAATCCAGAGTGTGGGTATTTCTACTACTCCTCCCAGTCCAACTTCTCCAAAATCCCGGGAAGTCCGATGGCGTATTGGGCAAGTGAGCAGATGCTGAAATGCTATGACTCAAAGAAAATATATGACTATGCTCGTCCATGTAAAGGAATAGATACAGGGGATAATAGCATCTTTCTCCGTTTTTGGGAGGAGGTCGTTTTTGATAATCTGTTCTGCCCAGACGGCCATAAACCAAGTGATAAGGACTTTAGAATCAAGAAATGGTTTCCGTATAATAAAGGAGGCGACTATCGTAAATGGTATGGGAACAATGAGTATGTACTTGACTGGAGCGAAAAAGGAAGCAAGTTGCAGAAATTTTCAAAATCGAATTTGAGAAATAAAGATGTGTACTTTAAAGAGGGAATTACATGGTCAACAATAACCTCAGGAAGCAGTAGCTTTAGATTCTTTATGCCAGGTTTTCTATTTGATAATGGAGGTTCGTGTCTTTTTACGGCAAACGATTTAGCGTATATTCAGGGCTTTCTGAACTCAAAAGTATGCAAAGCCTTCTTAACAGTGCAACCTACTATTAATACTCAGCCTGGGAATATCGGCGCTTTGCCATTATTGCAATCTGATATGTCTGTGAGTGTGGATAACATTGTTTTTAAGAATCGTTCTATTTCACGAGAAGACTGGGACTCCTTCGAAACCTCATGGGATTTCCAGCGTCACCCTCTATTTAGAAAGACTGCGACCATCAAAGAAGCCTTCATGCAGTGGAATCAAGAATGCAATGATCGTTTCAATCAGCTTAAGGCAAACGAGGAAGAGCTGAACCGCATTTTTATTGACATCTATACCTTGCAAGATGAGCTGACCCCGGATGAAGAGGACAAGGACGTGACCGTTCGCAAGGCTGATCTCGGACGGGATATACGCTCGTTTGTTTCCTATGCAGTTGGCTGTATGTTTGGTAGGTATTCTCTTGATGTAGACGGTCTCGCCTATGCGGGCGGCGATTGGGACAGCTCGAAATACAAAACATTCATTCCAGATAAGGATGCCATTATCCCGATTACTGATGACGAATATTTCACAGATGATATTGTCAGTCGCTTCGTGGAATTTGTGAAGGACGTTTATGGCGCTGACACGCTGGAAGAAAATCTGAAGTTCATTGCGGATGCGTTGGGTGAGAAAGGCGCGACATCACGGGAGGTTATCCGGAATTATTTCATAAAGGATTTTTACAAAGATCACTGCAAGACCTATCAGAAACGTCCGATTTACTGGCTCTTTGATTCCGGCAAGAAGAACGGATTCAAGTGTCTAATATACATGCACCGCTATCAGCCGGATACGATTGCCCGCATTCGAACTGACTACGTCCATGAGCAGCAGGCGCGCTACCGCACAGCAATTTCCGGCTTGGAACGGCATATTAATGGTGCGCCGACATCCGATCGAGTCCGCCTGAATAAGCAGCTGACCAAGCTTAAGGATCAGGCGGAGGAAACGCGCCTGTATGAGGAGAAGATTCATCACCTCGCCGACCAGATGATTTCCATCGATCTCGACGACGGCGTGAAGCACAACTATGCGATATTCCAGGATGTTCTGGCAAAGATTAAGTAAAGGAGAAGTATATGCCATATGCAGATAGCGTTCTGGAGCTTTTAGAAGCAAAGGAAGGCGAACATATCCAATTTAAGGAAGCAAAGAACCGGTTTGATTTTGGCGAAGCGGCAAAATGCTGCTGTGCCTTGGCAAACAATGGTGGTGGCAAACTTGTTTTTGGCATCTCAGATAAAAGGCCCCGGAGTGTAGTGGGCAGTGAAGCCTTTAACCAGCCTGAGCGCACGCGTATGGGTCTTATTGAAAAACTGAAAATTAATATCGATTTTCAACTATTCCACTATGAAGGGAAAAGAGTCCTTGTTTTCGCTGTGAAAAGCCGTCCAATTGGCCTCCCGGTACAATGTGACGGTGTGGCATGGATTTATGAGGGCGATACTCTAAAGCCCATGCCGGAGGATATGCGCCGCAATATCTACGATGAGACTGGCGTCGATTTTTCGGGAATGATCTGTGTTGGAGCGACAGTTAATGATCTGGACGAAATTGCCATTGAGAATTTTCGTGCTAAGTGGATTGAAAAAAGCGGAAACAAGCAACTTACCACACTTTCACAAAAACAGTTGCTGCATGATTGCGGCGCAATAACAGACGAGGGGATAACCTATGCAGCTTTAATCCTGTTTGGAAAGAATTCGGCGATTATCAGGTTTTTACCGCAGGCAGAGATTATTTTTGAATATCGTTCGTCTGAGGCTTCTGGCCCTGCTAACCAGAGAGAAGAGTTTAGGACTGGTTTTTTTGCATGCTATGATCGAATTTGGGAACTTATCAATCTACGCAACGACAAACAGCATTATCAGGAAGGCTTTTTCGTGTTTGATATTGCGACATTTAATGAGCGCGTCGTAAGAGAAGCAATTCTGAATGCGGTCAGCCACAGGAATTACCAGTTTGGTGGCAGCATTTTTGTTCGCCAGTTCCGGGATAGGCTGGTTGTCGAAAGCCCCGGAGGCCTGCCTTTTGGCATTACGCTTGACAATATACTGGATCGTCAGCTTCCCCGCAACCGACGTATTGCCGAGATTCTTTCTTTATGTGGGATGGTGGAACGGTCTGGGCAAGGGATGAATCTGATGTTTGAGCTGAGTGTGCAGGAGGCAAAACCGCTTCCAGATTTCTCAGGAACCGATGATTTCTTTGTCAGTGTTACGCTGAATGGTTTGATCCTTGATAAAGAAATGCTTTCGGTTATCAGAAGGATCAGCGAAAAAGATTCTGAACTGCTGTCAACAGAAGATTTTCTGACAATTAATGCACTGTATCATGGACAGAAGTTAGATAGAAAAATGCAGGATCGGCTGCCACGTTTGACAGATATGGGTATTGTCGAACATATCGGTCGTAAAAAATACGTTCTTGCCAGAAGCCTATATGCGGCGACTGGAAAAGCGGGTATACATACAAGACGCGTTGGTCTGGATCGGGGTACAAACAAAGAATTGCTTCTAAAGCATATTCGTGAGAACAACAATATTGGTACTCCTTTCAAAGAATTACAACAAGTTTTACCTGGTCTTAGTCGTAATCAAATACAGGTTTTAATGCGTGAACTCAAAAAAGACGGACAAGTTTTTTGCGAGGGGAAGACCAGTGCTGCAAGATGGTTCGTTAATAAATAAGGCTATTTGAAGCATATTTTACTTTCAAACTTGCAACCAACTTAAAACCAACTTGCGACTAACTTGCGACTAGTTTTAATGCCTATGGGCTATATATGAAGTGTGAAAATCAATAAAGGAGGCGAGGCTTATGGCTCTGCCGGATTCAGATAAAGTAATACAGGAATTAAACCGCCGGTTTGCCGCGCCGCTCCCGGAGTTCTATCAGCGCCGGATCATCTTCTGGTACGATGAAGATCGGGATTTCGAGGAGAAGGTTCGCAGCGGTGAAATTGAACTGGCGGATGCGAAACTCATCGCGCTCGATGAGACGAATAATTTTGAAATTAAGAAGCTCCTGACACATGATGATCAGACGAGCAATTTCTGTGTCTATTGCCCGGTGACATATCCGGATGAGAAAAACTGGCTTCTGCCGGTGCAGCTCTATAGTGAGGAGTTCCGTGCAGATCTTGTCTCAATCTGGCTTGAGGAGATGGGTATTGATAACACGGCAAACCTTCGGAAAACGGTTAAGGATTACCGTTCATTCTTCAAGACGAAGGCACACCGCACGAAAGTGGCAAATCTTAATCAGAAGGTTACTGCTCCTGTGCAGCTGCACAAGGCTGTGATTGCGGTTCTTTGCGGTGTGAAGGATACTGGGCCGAATCTTCTGATCCGAACGGTACTGCGTGCCGGAACGGATCAGGAGCAGAACAGCATCTATCAGTCACTGGTGAAATATGGTGCGGATACTGTCTTCTGGCAGATGGTAGCTCAGGTTACCGGTTACCGTGAAGAAACACCTGATCTCGGCAGGCTCTCCTGTCATATCCTGATGACCGCAGCAACACGCACTATGCGCATGGATAATCTGGTCGGACTGGACGGTTTTATCTCCATCCCGCATCAGAGCTATTGCTACGATTTCATGTCGGAGTGGATGCATTCGGATGAGACGCGAGAGCTTTATAGTATTGCAAGACAGACCGAGGATGAACTGCGCCTTCCGGCAAGGTTCAGTCAACTTCCGATTGAAGAGCTTACCCAGACAGAAATCTTCCCGTGCATTGATGAGTGCATTCTGAAAAAGCTGATGACAGATATCATCGATCATACGATTAATGTGGATGTCATCGAGCAGACCGCGGAGCAGCGCCGAACAATGCTCTGGTATGAGCGAGTACAGAACTTCTATGAGGGCGTTCTGGAAGTTGCGCACATGCAGAAGTTCTATCTGGACCATGCCGCCGGATTCCATACTATGGAACCGCACAAGGTCTGGAAAGAATATACGACTGATTATTATAAGATGGATACCTGCTACAGGCTTTTCCATGTAGCGTTCGGAAAATCCCTGAATTCATCCAATCCGCTTCTCGATGATCTATTCAAGCATGTGGCGGACAATGTGGAAGGATTGTACGCAAACTGGTATCTGGATAACCTCGGCACCAACTGGGCAACTGCCGCAGCAGATAACCTCCGGGAATACGGCAGGATTATGGAAGTGCCGCAGCAGCGGGATTTCTATCGCACCCACGTGCAGAATGCCGATACTCGCGTGTTTGTAATTATTTCCGATGCTATGCGTTATGAAGTAGCGGCGACACTGTCAGAAGAGCTGCGCCGGGAAACGCAGGCGGAAGTCAAGCTTTCATCCTGCGAGGGTATCTTTCCGACTGTTACGAAGTTCGGTATGACGGCGCTCCTTCCGCACAAGGAGCTGTCAGTAGAGCTGAAGTCGAATGGTGTTCTCGGCGTGCTGGCGGACGGAAAGCCTACAGATGCTCCCTATCGTGACGGGATTCTGAAAGCGGCGAATCCAGCAAGTGTGGCGCTTAAATATAAAGATCTCATCAAAATGAAACGCGCTGAACGCAGTGCGCTGGTCAAGGGCATGGAAGTAGTGTATATCTACCATGACAGAATTGACGAGACCAGCCATACCGATGAACTGGAAGTCTTCAATTCGTGCGATGATGCAATCAGTGAAATCAAGAACATGGTGAGGATCATTGTGAACGAGTTCAGCGGAACGAGGATTTTTATTACCGCTGACCACGGCTTCATTTATACATACAAGCCGCTGACAGAAGATGCCAAGGTGGATAAGACGACATCTTCTGCCGATGATATTGAAGTAGACCGGCGCTATCTGATCACGAAAAAGGGTGCAAAGCCCGAATACATGCTGCCGGTAAAATTCCTTGACGGCACACAGTACGATGCTTTCGCGCCGATTGCGAATACGCGTATTAGGAAAAAGGGCGGCGGCATGTATTTCGTCCACGGCGGGATCAGCCTGCAGGAAATGGTTGTGCCGGCCATCGACTACCATTACATGCGGACTGACAGCGCAGGATATCAAAAGAACAAGAAGAAATACGACACGAAGCCTGTAACACTGAATCTGCTCTCGGCAAGCCGTAAGATCAGCAATATGATCTTCTCGCTGAACTTCTACCAGAAGGAAGCTGTCGGAGCTAATCGGGAAGCGACTACATATCTGCTGTATTTTGTGGATGCGGAAGGCACACAGGTCAGCGATACGCAGCGGGTTATTGCGGACAAGACAAGCGATAATAATCAGGACAGAACGTTCCGCGTGAGCTTCAATCTGAAATCAATGAAATACAGCAACAAAGAAAGCTATTATCTGGTGATTGCGGACGAAAGCGGTCTGCAGTTGCCACAACGCGAAGAAATCTCCATAGACATTGCTTTTGCTGTGGATGACTTCGACTTCTTCAGCTAAAGGATGTGATACGAATGGATGATATTTCTACCGGGGAAAAGAGCTCCCGTGAAATTATAAAAGAAAAGCTTCGTCAGAACTTTGACGGAAAAATCGTACGGAAGGATCTGACGAAGAAAATCAAGGAAGGCGCAAACGTACCGGTTTATGTCCTTGAGTTCCTGCTCGGACAGTACTGCAGCTCAGATGATGAGGAGGTCATCGAACAGGGCATAGAAAATGTAAAGCGGATTCTGGCGGACAACTTTGTCCGTCCGGATGAAGCACAGAAAGTCCTCTCAAAGCTCCGTCAGCGCGGAAGCCATACCATCATCGATATGGTGACGGTGAATCTGAATCTTCGTTATGACGAGTATGAGGCAAGCTTCTCGAATCTTGGTCTTGCTGGAATTCCGATCAGTGAGGACTATCCGGAAAAGTACGACCGCCTGCTCTGCGGCGGCATCTGGTGTATTGTGCAGCTGGAGTATGATTCCGGTGAGGATGCCGTTCCGGATATTATTTCCACCTCCGGCGAAAGGATTCAGTCAAAGCGGAAAAAGCAGAAGGACCTGACGCCAATCAGCATCCGGAAGCTCACGCCGATCCAACTGCCAAGTGTGGACATGGATGGTCTCAAGGAAGGCCGGAAGGAATTCACAAAAGACGAGTGGCTCGATATCCTGATGCGTTCCATCGGGATGGAGCCGGATGAGCTGACATATCGGGAGAAGTGGATGCTTCTCACCAGGATGATTCCGCTTGTCGAGAACAACTTCAATCTCTGCGAATTAGGGCCACGTTCAACAGGTAAATCCTATCTTTATAAGGAAGTGTCGCCGAACAGCATTCTTGTTTCCGGCGGGCAGACGACGGTCGCAAATCTCTTTTATAACATGGGCCGGAAGACCATCGGCCTTGTCGGGCTGTGGGACTGTGTGGCGTTTGATGAGGTCGCCGGGATCAAATTCAAAGATAACGACGGAATTCAGATCATGAAGGATTACATGGCATCTGGTTCTTTTGCCCGTGGAAAGGAAGAAAAGGCTGCTTCTGCGTCGATGGTTTTCGTTGGCAATATCAATCAGAGTGTCAATGTGCTCCTGAAGACATCCAGCCTCTTTGATCCGTTCCCGCCGGAAATGGGAACCGATACAGCGTTCCTTGACCGTATTCACTGCTATCTGCCAGGATGGGAGGTACCGAAGTTCCGACCGGAGCATTTTACAGATGACTATGGTTTTATTACCGATTATCTGGCCGGATGGATCCGGGAGATGCGGAAGGAACAGTACGGTGACGCATTGGATCATTATTTCCGTCTTGGCAAGAATCTGAACCAGCGTGATGTCATCGCTGTTCGGAAGATGGTGGATGGTTATCTGAAGCTGATGTATCCGGACGGGGAGTTCGGAAAAGAAGAGGTCGAGGAGGTTCTGAAGTTGGCGCTGGAGATGCGCCGTCGTGTCAAGGAACAGCTGAAGAAGTTGGGCGGCATGGAGTTCTATGATGTGAACTTCAGCTATATTGACAACGAGACCTTTGAAGAAAAATATGTCTCTGTTCCAGAGCAGGGCGGCGGTAAGCTGATTCCTGAGGGAATCTGTAATCCGGGACAGGTATACACGGTGTCCAGAGGAAAATCTGGCATGATTGGCGTGTTCCGGTTAGAGTCCCAGATGCTGCCAGGGACTGGCAAGCTGGCATGTACTGGGCTTGGAAGTGACCGCGGCGCCAAGGAAGCGACGAACACGGCTTTTAATTTCCTGAAGGCGAATGCAAAACGGATCAGTGGATCCATTAGCATGACGGCAAAGGATTACAACATCAATTATCAGGATCTGCAGGGAATCGGGATCACGGATAAACTGGCTCTGCCGACGGTGATTTCTATCTGCTCGATCGCATTGAACCGGCCAACGCAGAGTTCTCTGGCTGTACTTGGTGAGATCAGCATCGCTGGTTCCATGATCAAGGTAGATGAGCTGGCGAACGCCCTGCAGGTATGCCTGGACAGCGGAGCAAAGAAAATCCTGCTCCCGATCACATCGGCAGCGGACATGGGAACCGTGCCGCCGGAACTAATGGGAAGTTTCCAGATAATTTTTTACCAGAGCGCCGAGGACGCGGTGTTCAAAGCATTAGGAGTGGAATAAGCATTTTTATTGAGGTATCGTATGAACGTAAGAATTGAGGAATCATTTGAACTGTTGTCCCAACAAGAATGGGATGATTTCTTAGCTGTAAATTATTTTGATAACATGATAATAGACGGCAGTAAATTTGGGATTATCGATGATTTTATTGGCAGTATAGGCAAGCCAAAGTTACCAGAAATAATTCAACAGCATAACAATAAAATTGGCGATTGCAAAAGCACATACTGTTTTTGTAGACACTACTACGATAGAGGGATACCGGATGATCCGTGGTATAGTTCTCCAGGAGAAAACGGAGAATCAATACAATATTTTCCCTATTTTAAAAAAGAACATTGGATGAGAAAATATTAGTTCACGTATTTTTCCGACACGTATTATTTAAAGATGTCCGCTGTGTGGGATTCAATTGTTGAGCTTTTGAATTATTACTATGGATTAGAGTATGGATCTGATTACCGGCTAAAAAGTAATGTCTTGAAGTGGTTGAAAGACAATCAGAAAAATTTATATGATGAATTGAATGCCTTGCAGAAAGATAAGATATTCCAAGATGCCAATAAATATAGAACGGCAGTAGCTCATGGAATTTCAGAGAATGAAATTCATAATACCATTTTAGAATAAAAAAATGTGACGGCTACATTCCCGAAAATAGATGAAAAAGGGAATGTTGTTTTTAAAGAAGTGAAAGGGAAAAGAATCTCTGCCACAGCAGGAGAATATACGAATGTAAAAACAATTATGGACAATATGCAAGATTATGCAGTTTTATCTGGAAATGAAATACAAAAGATTATTTCTATTATTCTTGCTAAGTAATAAACAGAAGGTTATTCGAAAATGTAAGGCTTTACTACTGGTATAGACAGAGTGTACAAGAACCTTTCAACGATAGCCATACTTTTTAACGATTGCAGATTGGGGGTGTCGCTTTTGGCTACAGCAACCGCAGCAGCATACGAATACAGAGCTGGAAGTGAGCTCCCGCTCTACGCCTCGAAACGCAGAAAAGCCCAGAAATAGCGCGGTTTCCGGGCTAAAAACACATAAGGGCATTGTATCAAAGATTACGTCTTGTTAGATACACTCCGTTCTCGCAAAAACATCCAAGTCACCATCTCAAGGATAAAATTGGACATATTCCCAAGAACGGACAAAAGCACAAAATGCCGTGGACTTGTTTCCAAGGACGAATGGGTGTCAAAAACACACTGAAAATACATCAAAAACATCCAGACGAGCTCTTGGAACCACATCGAAACCGTTTCCCTGCTGACGAGGGAGTAAAATAAAAAGGAGCCAGCCATGCTGATCAATTTCAATGAAATAAAAGAAGCTGTCTTCTCCGGAATGAATGGCGGGGAAGGAACAATGGCTGTCCGGATGTTCAATGACAGCAAATACCGCATCATCCCGACGAAACTCCATCCGGGCGCATCGATCGGACTCCACAAGCAGGAATCCGGAGACGACATCAATTACATCCTTTCCGGCACCGGCAAGGCTATCTGCGACGGGAAAGAAGAAATCCTCACCGCCGGCTGCTGCCACATCTGCCCTAAAGGATCCTCCCATACCATCATTAATACTGGAGAAGACGACCTTACGATGCTGACCCTCGTCGTTCATGGATAGGAGGCAGCCATGAAATACAAGACCATCGACCACATCGTGATCACTACGGAAAATATTGAGGCATGCCTTCATTTCTATGTCGATATCCTTGGCATGAGGGCCGAGGAGAAGAACGGGAGATACGCACTCTTCTTCGGGAATCAGAAATTCAACATCCATACAAGAAAAGCCGAATTTCTTCCTGCTGCCGGGAATCCCGAATACGGCAGTCTCGATCTCTGTCTTGCCATTGAAGGCAGCATCGAAGATGCCGAAAAGGAAATCAAGGAAAAAGGCGGCGCCATCGAAGAAGGCCCTGTCACACGCCATGGGGCGCTGGGTGAAATGAAAAGCATCTACCTGAGAGACCCCGACGGCAATCTTATCGAGCTTGCCTCTTATGAAGGCTGAATTGGACCATTTGGAAGGAGAAATCTATGAACAAGGAAAAAACCTGCCAGTACCTCAAAGACCACGGAATCACTTTTGAGACCACCGAGCATAAGGCTGTATTCAACATGGAAGAACTGGCAGAGGTCAAGCTTCCTTATCCGGAATGGGACGCCAAGAACCTTTTCGTCAGGGATGACAAGAAAGGGAATTACTACCTCATCACCGTCAAGGGTGAAAAGCAGGTGAACCTCAAAAAATTCCGCAAGGCGCAGGGCCTGAGGGCCCTCTCCTTTGCCAGTCCCGATGATCTCTTGAAGTACCTCAAGCTCACCCCGGGCTCTGTCACTCCGCTCGGCCTTCTGAATGACGAAGAAAACGCGGTTCACTTCTACCTCGATGAGACATTTTTGAGCCATAAGATAGGTGTTCATCCCAATGATAACACAGCCACCATCTGGCTGGACACAGAAGACCTCATTCGCATCCTCAAAGATCACGGAACCGAAGTCAACATCGTGGAAATATAAAAAGGAAATGAAAAAGCAGCCTTGCAAAAGGACTGCTTTTTTAGTGCAAGAACCCGCCTTCCTCATTCCCTCTCGAGTTCCGGCGCTAAGACGAGTATATCGCCGTGTTTGATCACGGTGCTGCCGGAAGGAATGATGGTGTCTATGCCTCTCTTGATCAGGAGGACGCGGCGGGCGCTGGAGGAGGGGATGGCGGCAAGCGGACGATTGGCCGCTTCGCTTGCGCGGTCGACGACGACTTCTTCCAGAGCGTGATGCTCTTCATCCTCGAAACTGTGAGCCGCAAAGACCAGAAGGTCATTTTCCTTCAGAACCGTACTCCCGTCAGGCACAAGGACTTCGCCATTTCTCATAATCATCGCCACGAGAAGATCCCTCGGAAGCTGAAGCTCTGCCAGCGACTTGCCGCACCAGCTGCTCCCTTCCTTTACGCGCAGCCGGACGAAGCTGATATCGCTGTCATCCTGGTAATCATTAAACGTCGTGCGGATATCCGCCGTAGGATCGATCATCGAAAGCTTCTTGGCCGCGAACGGAAGAAGCGTTCCCTGAATGGAAATCGAGAGAAGTACCATGCAGAACACAAGGTTATAAAGATTGTACGTAATGTCCACCTCGGCCAGCACAGCACCTATGGCAAATACAATCGAGGCCGCCCCGCGGAGGCCCGCCCAGGAAACCAGGGCAATCTGCTCCCGCTTGGCCCCGAAAGGCACCAGGATCGCCGCGCTTACCAGAGGTCTTGCCACAAGCGTCAGGAACGTTGTCAGCACCAGAGCCGGCACAATCACAGACGGCAGATCCACCGGCGTCACCAGAAGTCCCAGAAGGAAGAAAATCATCACCTGCGCCACATTCGTCAGGACATCGAAGAAATGGACCAGGTACTTCTTCTGCGGAAGCTTCGAATTTCCGATATAAATCCCGCAGAGGTAGACACTCAGATATCCATTTCCATCAAACTCTGCCGGAATCGCATACGCCAGCACCATGATCGAAAACAGGAAAACCGTGTGACTCTGCTGTGAAGGAAGCAGCCGCGAATGCAGAAGCTTCA
>OGQD01000844.1_pt1 | contig 21551 bp, 21 predicted proteins | sample 1553091 | NCBI WGS metagenome assembly OGQD01 (sample SAMEA2580290, study PRJEB22360) | human gut metagenome | biome: human gut; feature: human-associated habitat; material: faeces | place: Denmark | collected 2008/2010
AAACCCAGTCCTCATGCACGAAGCCGCGCAGCAGGGCTTCGACCATCGGCGGGTGGGAAAAGAGTTGCTTGTAGAGGCCGTCGTAGGGGGTGGCGGGCATGGTAAATCCAATGGCATTTTTGCGGATTATGCCATGAGGATTTATTTCGCTGTTGCAAACCTAAACCCATATCAAACCGTCCATCAATGCTCCCGGCCATCCACCCTTGGCTGCATCAGGTAAGGGATATAGCGCCAGCCGAGCAGGCCGAAGCCGACCAGCCAGCAGGTTGCGGCGGCGTGGATGGTGGCGAGGTATTTTTCCGGGGCGAGTTGCGGGATCAGGACGCGGATCAGCAGGGCGGCGAGCATGATGTAGAGAATGCCCTTGTCCAGCGCGCCGAATACCACTTTGCGCCCGGTGTGGCCGTTGGCGATGCGCACGATCATGGCGGGGATGATGCAACCCATCGCGCCGAAGGTGAACAGGTGGGTGGTGACTGAGCCGATCAGCCCGAGATCGGTGAAGGCGCTGGCCGCGACCAGCAGCAACTGGCCGACGATGGCGAGATAGCCGACGTACATGATGCCGATGTCGATGCGCCGGGCAGTGAGCAGCGGTTTCCAGAACGCGAAGCGGATCATGAGCAGCGCGGCCAGCAGCAGCGAGAGCAGGGCGCTGAGGGCGGGCGGAAGGAGGAAGCCGCCGACCAGGATCAGGCCGAGCAGCTTGATCGGCATGTCGAGCGCCGGTTTGCGCAGAATCTGGACTTGAAAGACGCCTTTCATGAACTGCGTCAGCGTGCGCTCCAGCATGACCAGAAAGGCGAGGCGAAAGAGCGCCAGCGCCATGTCGCTGCCGGTCTTGAAATCGCCGAAAAGCATGAACTGCTTGGCGACGATGAAGGCGGGCAGCAGCACGAAAAAGAACAGGTTGTCGGCGTAGCTGTCCTGCTTGCGGTAGCGGATCAGCGTCCATAGCAGCATGAGGACGATGCTGCCGAGAAAGAGGTTGTTCGACAGCAGAAACAGGGGGTGCGGCCAGTGCGCGCCGAAGGCCATGCCCAGGCGCTCGAACAGCCAGGCGGCGGCGAGGAAAACCAGCCCGGCGCCGTGGTGGCCGCGCACGCTCACCCAGTTCTTGGTCGAGGTGAGCAGAAAGCCGCCGAGCACGGCCCAGCCGAAGCCGAAGAACATCTCGTGGGCGTGCCAGTGCAGGGCGCTGACCGGGCTGGCGGACAAGGGCAGGCGGCCGGAGAAAGCCATCGCCCAGACGATGGGCAGGATTGCGCCGGAAACGCAGCCGAGGAGGAAAAACGGGCGGAAACCGACCAGCCAGAGGGGGTGACGGAGCAGGGACATGAACGAAACGGGAGAAAACGGTTGGGGAAAGAGGAGAAAAACGTATTTTTTATGCGTAAAGCGTGGCAACTATAGCAAGTCGGCCAGCGGCGGCCTTTGATTTAGGCCAGAGTACTGCACAGGAAGGGGGGCAATCGCGTAGAATCGGGGCTTTCCGGGCCGGTCTCTGTGCCGGCCCGCAGGTTTTTCTAAGGACATCAATGAAGCGTGTGGATGATTTCCGCTTGCGGCTCGGCAAGCATGAATTGGTTCCCATCATGATCGGCGGCATGGGCGTGGATATATCCACGGCCGATTTGGCGCTGGAAGCTGCCCGCCTGGGGGGGGTCGGCCACATTTCCGATGCGATGATCAACACCGTTTCGGACCGCCGCTACGACACCAAGCACGTCAAGGAAAAGCTCGCGCTCTACAAGTACAACGTCAACAACGAGGATAAATCGCCGGTCAAGTTCGACCTGGGGCGGCTGGAAGAAGCCACGCGCCTGCACGTCGAGGCCACCATGACGCGCAAGACGGGCAGCGGTCTGGTGTTCATCAACTGCATGGAAAAACTGACCATGAACGCGCCCAAGGAAACCCTCAAGGTGCGGCTGTCGGCGGCGCTCGATGCGGGTATCGAGGGCATTACCCTGGCGGCGGGCCTGCATCTGGGCTCCTTCGCGCTGATCGAGGATCACCCGCGTTTCCGTGACGCCAAGCTGGGCATCATCGTCTCTTCCGTGCGCGCCCTGCAACTCTTCCTGAAAAAGAACCAGCGCACCAACCGTCTGCCCGATTTCGTCGTCGTCGAAGGCCCGCTGGCGGGCGGCCACCTCGGTTTCGGCATGGATTGGGCGCAATACGATCTGGCGACCATCGTCGCCGAAGTGCTTGCTTACTTGCGTGGCGAGCAGCTCGACATCCCGGTCATCCCGGCGGGCGGCATCTTCACCGGCACCGACGCCGCGCAGTTTCTCGATGCCGGCGCGGGAGCCGTGCAGGTGGCGACGCGCTTCACCGTGGCGGCGGAATGCGGCCTGCCGGACAAGGCCAAGCAGGAATACTTCAAGGCCACCGAGGACGACATCGAGGTGAACCAGATTTCGCCCACCGGCTACCCGATGCGCATGCTCAAGGGCAGCCCCGGCATCGGCGACGGCATCCGTCCCAACTGCGAGGCCTACGGCTACCTGCTCGACGCCAACGGCAAGTGTTCCTACATCACCTCCTACAACCGCGAGGTGGCGGCGCATCCCGGTGCGCGCAAGGTCAAGGTCATGGATAAAACCTGCCTGTGTACCCACATGCGCAATTTCGACATCTGGACTTGCGGCCAACTGACTTGGCGCCTGAAGGATACGACCGTGCGCCAGGCCGACGGCAGCTACCTGATTCCGTCGGCGGAACACATTTTCCAGGATTACCAGTTCAGCACCGAACAGAGGATCGCGCTGCCCAACGCCGTGTAAGTCAGGAGCGCATGAGGATGAACGGGGAATGGTGAACGGGGAGTGGCGACTTCTGGCGTGTGCGCTGGCTTCCTGTCTGGCGCTGTCTGCGCACAGCGCCGAAGAAGGTGACGCCGCAGGCGGCGGCGTTGTTGGCTCCGGTGGCCCCGGCGAAACTTTCCGCATCAGCGGCTTTGCCACGCTCGGGGCGGTGCGCACGAGTACCGATGACGTTGAATTCGTGCGCGATCTGTCACAGGCGCGCGGTGCGAAAAAAAACTGGACGGCAAAAACCGACAGCCTCCTGGGCTTGCAGGCCGACTGGCAACCGACGCCGCAGTGGCAGGTCACGGTGCAAGGCCTGAGCCGTTACCGTTTCGACCGGACTTTCCAGCCTGAATTCTCCTGGGCTTTCGTCAAATACCAGCCTGATCCCAACATCAGCCTGCGCCTTGGCCGCCTGGGCACTGAATTCTTTATGCAGGCCGATTCGCGCTGGGTCGGCTATTCCTTCCTCAGTGTGCGTCCGGCTGGCGACTATTTCTGGTATCTCCCTTTTCACACCATTGACGGCGCGGATGCCAGCCTGAATCAGGTGGTCGGCGAAGGGGTGCTGCGCAGCAATTTGTTTTACGGCATTTCCCGGGGCAAGGCGCCGCTGGCAGACGAGCAGTGGAATATCAGCGGCTCGCCGATGCTGGGCGGTTATCTCGAGTATCAGCACGGCCCCTGGACCGGGCGCGTGGGTTACGCCAACATCCGTTTCGCGCACGATCTGCCGCTGGTTCCGGTGCTGGCATCCGAAGGTGTCTCAATATCGCCGGCAGACGCGCAATTGCTGCAACTCGAAGGCAAGCGCAGCCATTACTACGCACTCGGCCTGGTGTATGACCAGGGGCCCTTGCAGGTACAGGCCATGCTCAACCGCATCGATCAGGGCACGCGCGCCCTGGAAGATTCGAGCGCCGCCTACGTGCTGGCGGGGTATCGCGTGCGGGAGTGGACGCCGTATCTGGGGGTGTCGCGGGTGTATTCGCGGCGTGCGAGTCAGGGCAAAGGCCCGGTCGTGGCAGCCGTGCGCGCCAGCTCGCATAGCGACCAGAAAACCGTATTCGTCGGCACGCGCTGGGATTTCGCCCGCAACCTGGCCCTCAAGGTGCAGTGGGATCGCGTACGTGGGCGGCCTGCGTCGATTTTTCCCTACCGCATGGAAGATGTGGCGCGCTGGAATGGCAAGGTGGATGTGTTCTCTCTGAGCCTGGATGTCGTTTTCTGACCCCATGCGCCGCTTCTTTCTCCTCTTCGCGTTGTGCATCGGTTCGGGTTGGCAGGTGGCATGGGCGGATCTGGTGGTGATCGTGAATGCGCGCAGCGGTGTCGCGGCGATGACGCGCAATGAGGTCGTGCATGTGTTTTTTGGCCGTAACCGTTTGTTTTTCAACGGTCAGGAAGCCTTGCCGGTGGATTTGCAGGGCAACCATCCGCTACGTGAGCAGTTTTATCGCCTGCTGGTCGGCAAGGAACTGGCGGAAGTGGACGCCTACTGGTCGCGCCAGCAATTCACCGGCCGCTTGAATCCCCCGCTGCGCGTCAAGAGCAGTGAAGAAGTGCTCGATTGGGTAGCGAGCCGCCCCGGTGCAATCGGTTTCGTCGAACTTTCCCGGGCAGACGCCCGGGTGCGCGTGGTGCATGACTTCCTGTCGCGCTGAAACTTGCTCTGGCTGACACGGCGCCCCGCGCCCGCCCTCTTGCCCTTGCCTAATCGTGGTGGGGTGACCACAATGTGTCTTTCTTGTCGGGCATTCCGGATCTGCAGGATTCGGAAATAAAAAAGGAGACAAATGATGGGAATCCGGATCATTCGTGAGGTCATCGCCGAGCATCCTCTGGTCAGCGCGCATCCTGGCATGAGCGTGCGCGAAGCATGTCGGTTGATGGTGGAAAAGCACATCGGTGCCTTGCTGGTACTCGAAGGCACGCGCATCGCCGGTATTTTTACCGAGCGCAACGCATTGACGCGCATTCTTGCGCCGGGGCGTGATCCGGATGGCACCACGGTCGGTGAGGTGATGGTGCCGGACCCGGTGTGCATCTCGGAAGACAAACCGCTGACCCAGGCGCTGCTGCTCATGGCCGATGGCGGTTTTCGCCATGTGCCGGTGCTCGATGCCCAGGGCCGGGCCGTGGGCATGGTGTCGGCGCGCGATGCCTTGGGGCACGAACTGGTCGAGCTCGGGCGCGGCATGACTTCGTTTTCCCGGCTGGAAAGCGCGCTCGCTTACTGAGCGGGCCAGCCGAAGCGCTGTAACAATGCGGCGAAATCGCCGCTGGGCGGCGCGTGCAGGCACAATTCTTCCTGCGTGACCGGATGTGTCAGGCGCAGCGCGGTGCACGCCAGCAACAGGCGGCGGCAGTCGAGTTCCCCGGCGAAGTAGCGGTTGTGCCGGCCCTTGCCGTAGGTCGAATCGCCGATGATGGGGTGGGCGAGGTGTTTCAGGTGGCGGCGGATCTGGTGCTTGCGCCCGGTGACGGGCGTGAGTTCGAGCAAGGCGTAGCGGCTTTGCGGGTAACGCTCGACGGCGATCGGCAATTCCACCGTCGCCAGCCGCCGGAAATGCGTCAGGGCGAGTTGCGCTTCGCGGCTGCTGCGCTCTCCCTGGAATTCGTAGTCGTCGCGCTGGCGTGAGAGCGGATGGTCGATGCTGCCGCTTTCCGGCGGATGGCCGCGTACCACGGCAAGATAACGCTTGGCGACGGCCCCGGCGGCGAATTGCCGACCCAGGGCGGCGGCGAGTTCCGGCTTGAGGGCAAAGAGCAGGACGCCCGAGGTGCCGCGGTCGAGGCGGTGCGCCGGCCAGACTTTCTGCCCGATCTGGTCGCGCAGCATCTGCACGGCGAAACGGGTTTCGTGGCGGTCGATTTCGGAGCGATGCACCAGCAGGTTGGCGGGTTTGTCGATGGCGACCAGATTGGCATCGCGGTAGAGCAGGGTGAGCGGCGCGCTGTTGGACGCAACACCGGGCGCGCCGTTGGACGCACTATCGGACACGGATTCCGCCACGAAATCAGGCAAAGAAGGCTTCCCTGGCGGCGATGGGCAAATCCATGCCGGTGACGTGGGCGCGTTCCAGAAGCTCCCAGTAATAGCGGTAGGACGCGCGGTCGTGCAGCCTGCCGGCGTGCTGGATCGGCCCCCAGTCCTTTTCTTGCGCGGCGCGCAGGATGTCGGCGGCGATTTCGACCTCGGAGAAATCCGGGCGCATGGCTTCGACGATGGGGACGATCTGGTTCGGGTGAATGCTCCACATGCGCAGATAGCCGAATTCGCGGCGGGCGCGCCGGGCGTCGTCGCGGATGGTGTCGAGGTCTTTCAGTTCGGTGGTGACGTTGTGCGCCGGGACGATGCCGTTGGCCAGGGCGGCGGCGCTGATTTCGCATTTGGCGCGGGCGATCAGCGGATGCTCGAATTGCCCGGGGCTTTTCATGGCGCTGCCGGGAATCGCGCCGTGGTGGCCGGAAACGAAGTCCATCAGGCCGAAATCGAGCGATTCGACGCCGGGCAGGGCGGCGATTTCCCACACCTCGCGCAGCGCGCCGTGGGTTTCGATCAGCACATGCACGGGAATGCGCCGCTCGATGCCGTAGGCGCTTTCGGTTTCGCGCAGGGCTTCGATCTGCGTCTGCACGTCGCCGGCGCTGCACGGCTTGGGCAGGGTGATGAAGGGCAGGCGGTTGCCAGCCCGGCCCACCAGAATGTCGAGATCCTGCCGCCAGTGCGCGTGGGTGACGTCGTGAATGCGCGTGCCGACGCGGTTGAAGCGGTTGTCGGCGCCATTGATGAGCGCCGCCACCATCTCGGCGTGCTCGCGCTCGGCTCCAGCGTGCGCGCCATCCTCGCAGTCGCAGGTGATGTCGAAGATCGGGCCGAGTTCCTGCTGGAGTTGCAGGGCCTTCTGCATCAGCTTTTCCGAACCGGCGTAATGGTCGGCGGCGGGGAAGACGGGAAAGGGCTTCTCGCCGGCGAACAGGACTTGCTTGGGGTGGCGCATGGGGCGTTCCGGGGTTGGCGTAAAAGGCGGATTCTACGGTTCCCGCCGCCGGAAAACAAAACCGCTCACACCCGCCGCGTCGCCTTCGCCAGCGCCATCACGGCTAGCGCCAGCGGCGCGAAGGACACCCAGAGCACCGTGTTCCAGCCGTAAGCGGACAGCAGGCCGCCGGAAGCGAAGGAGCCGATGGTCATCAGGGCGAAGATGATGAAATCGTTGAACGATTGCACGCGCGTCTTTTCCGCCGGTTCGTGGCATTCGAGCACCAGCGCCGAAGCGCCCAGGAAACCGAAGTTCCAGCCGATGCCGAGCAGGATCAGCGACGCCCAGAAATGCGTCAGGTCGATGCCGCCCAGGCCGACGGCGGCGGCCAGACCGATCAGCAGCAGCCCGGCCGTCGCCACGCGGCCCGCGCCGAAACGCGAAATCAGGCCGCCGGTGAAGAAGCTCGGCGCGTACATCGCGATGACGTGCCATTGCATCCCCAGATTGGCCGCCTCCTGCGTATGCCCGCTCAGGCGCATGGCGAGCGGCGCGGCCGTCATCAGGAAATTCATCAGCAGATAGGACACCGCGCCGCAGATCGCCGCGGCAATGAAACGCGGCTGCCGGGCAATCAGCAGCAGCGGCCGCCCGCGCGCGGCTTCCGCCGGGGCTGGCGGAGGCAGGCGGATACCGAGCAGGATCAGCGTTGAGAGCGCCGCCACCGCGGCCTGCACCAGAAAGGTCGCGGCGAAGGTGTGCGGCGGCCAGGCGTGCATCGTCCAGGTGACGAGTTGCGGCCCGACCACGCCGGCGGCGACGCCCCCGGCCATGACCAGCGACAGCGCGCGCGGGCGCTGCGCCGGCGCCACGCCGTCGGTCGCCGCGAAGCGGAAGGTGAGGACGACCGCCGCATAAGCGCCGCCAAAAATGGCCGCCAGACAGAACAGCCAGAACCAGCCCTCGATGACCGCCAGCATCGCCAGCAGGCCGGTCAGCACGCCCGCCCCGGTGCCCGCCAGAAAGGCGGCGCGCCGGCCATGCCGACCAGCAATCGCGCCGACCGGCAGAATGCAGACCGCCATGCCGACGACGAACAGGGAGATCGGCACCGTCGCCAGCGCCGGCGACGGCGCAATCTGCGCGCCGATCACCGCGCCGGTGGCGTAAATCACGACCGCATTGGCACCGGCCAGCGCCTGGGCAAGCGCCAGCCGCCAGATGTTGCCGCGCTGGACGGCTTCGGGAAGGAGGGCGGCAGCGCTGCCGGCGGCGGGGGAGGCGTTTTTCATCGTGTTCGTCGGGGCGCGGGCCGGAAAGCTCCGGCGTCAGGCAGTTTCGTAAATGCGGATTTCGGGAGGAGCGGCCAGCAGCGGCCCGAGCGCGCCGACGACGTCGGCGGTGAACAGCGTGCTGGTCAGATAAAGCTGCGCATTGTGCACGGAATCGAAGCCGTGCAGAACCTGCACGTCCTCCTCGCGCACCAGCAGTTCCTTGGATTGCGCGCCGGCGATGGTGTCGAGGAAGGCGGTTTTGTATTTCTGATAGACGCCCGCGGCAGCCGGGCGGTTGCTGGCGGTGATCTGGAGGGTGATTTGCAGATAGGCGGCCATGATAAAAGCTCCTAGTGGGGGTGAATGGCGGGGTGTCTTGTGGCGAGGATTTCCTTGTGTGGTTTCCCCGTTCAAAAGAGCAGCCCGGAAACGGATTTTTCCTGCCATGCCAGCCTTCGGCAAATGAGATAAAGTTTCTTCCATTGAAAGAAAAGCTTTGTCGAATGAAAGCCCCTGTCCACCTCAACGCCTTGCGCGCCTTCGAAGCCAGTGCCCGTCACCGGAGTTTTTCGGCGGCGGCGCAGGAACTCAACGTCACTCCCGCCGCCGTCGGCCAGTTGGTCAGGAATCTGGAGGAATGGCTAGGGACGCCCCTGTTCGTGCGCGGTGCCAGCGGTCGGGCGAGACTGGTCGCCACCGACGCGGCGCAGCGCGCCCTGCCGGATCTGCGGGCCGGTTTCGACCGTCTGGCGCAGGGGCTGGCACGGCTCAGGGAAGGCGTCGATGGCGGCGTGCTGACGATCACGGTCAGCCCGGCGTTTGCCGCCAAGTGGCTGCTGCCGCGTTTCGAGCGCTTCCAGGCGCGCTGTCCGGATACCGACGTGCGGCTCGAAACCAGCCTGAAGCCGGTCGATTTCGTGGCGCAGCGGGTCGACGTCGGCGTGCGCTATGGCCTGGGTCACTGGCCGGGGCTGTCGGCGGAGAAGCTGATGGACGAGGAAATCTATCCGGTCTGCTCGCCCGAATTGTTACGGCGCACCCCGCCGCTGCGCCAGCCCGGCGATCTTGCCCATGTGACCTTGATCCACGATCTGTCGATAGATGGCCATACGGGGTTTCCGACCTGGGAGAAGTGGTTGCGGAAAGCGGAAGTGAGCAATGCCGTCGCCTCGCGCGGCCTGCGCATCAACAATTCCGCCGCCGTGCTCCAGGCCGCCATCGAAGGGCGCGGCGTGGCCCTGGCGCGCAGTGTCATGGCTGGCGACGATCTGGCGGCGGGGCGCTTGCTGCGGCTGTTCCCGGAGATCGGCTTTGAATCGGAACTGGCCTATCACGTCGTCTATCGCTCCGAGTGCGCCGGTCGAGCCAGGCTGCTTGCTTTCCGGGACTGGCTGTTCGACGAGGCCGCGCAGGGCAGGGCCGGAACCTTGCCCGCCTGAGTTCCGGAAGCGTCAGGAGAACGGATGCAGCGCCAGTTCCAGCCCCAGGACGACGAGGAACAGGAGAAAGCAACGGCGGAAGGTTTGCGGGCTGATCTTCTGCCGTACGAGCGAACCCAGCCACATGCCGACGAGCGCGGGGACGACGGCCAGCAGCGACAAACCGAGCTGATCCGACCGGAACGCGCCATTGGCAAGGAGTCCGCCGGCCAGCGCCAGGGTGGAGACGGTGAACGACAGGCCCAGCGCCTGCACGAGTTCGTCCTTTTGCAGCCCCATGGATTGTAAATAGGGCACGGCCGGGATCACGAAAACACCGGTCGCGCCAGTCACCATCCCGGTAAGCATGCCGACGGCGGGAGAAAGCCATGATTCGGCTCGCTGCGGAATCGAGAGCGTCGGCGAGAACAGCGCATACGCCGCATAGGCGATCAGGGCGATTCCCAGGGCGCGGCCCGACCAGACCGGATCGACGGCGACCAGCAGCCGCGTTCCTAGAACGGTGCCGATCACGATGCAGAGCATCATCGTCCACAGCCGGCGCATGAGGCGGCGCTTGCCTGGCCCGGCCAGCATTTGCCAGGCATTCGTCACGAGCGATGGAACGATCAGGATTGCCGCCGCCTCGACCGGCGGCATGACATTCCCGAGCAGGCCCATGGCGACCGTGGGCAGGCCCATTCCGGTCACGCCTTTGACGATGCCGGCCCCGAGAAAGGTGACAAGGAGCAGGCCGGTCGATTCGATGGTCAACGTGTTCATGGCGGGTATTACGCCGCCAATCCGGGGACGGCACAATGCGGAATTTCCGATGTATCCTTCGGCTCGTCCGAAGGGTATCGGGTCATGGTGAGCACATGAGATTCGATCTTGCAGATTTGCGCCTGTTCCTTTGCGTGGTCGACGCCGGCAGCATCACCGCCGGGGCCAGGCAGGCAAATCTCGCCTTGGCGTCGGCCAGCGAGCGCATCGGCAATATCGAAGCGGATGCTGGTGTCGCGCTTCTCGAAAGAAGCCGCCGGGGCGTGGCGACCACCGAGGCCGGAGAGGCGCTGGCGCATCATGCGCGCCTGATACTGCGGCAACACAGCCTGCTGCAAGGAGAGTTGCGCGAATTTGGCAGCGGTGCGCGAGGCACGCTGGTGCTCTACGCGAACACGGCAGCGTTGCTGGGTTGTCTGCCGCAGTGGCTTGCTCCGTGGCTGGCACAGCGACCTTGCCTGAGCCTCGATCTGAGAGAGCGCACGAGTGCCGAGATCGTCAAGATGATCGACGCTGGGCTGGCCGAAGCCGGGGTGGTATCGGATGCGGTCTCCCCGGCAGACCTTGCCATCCAGCCAGTCGCCAGCGATCCCCTGGTTCTGATCGTGCCCGTTGCGCATCGGCTCGCGGGAGCGAAGGAAATCGGCTTCGCCGATGTGACGGGCGAGCCGTTTGTCGGTCTGGAGGCCGGGAGCGCGTTGCAAGACCACATCGATGAGCATGCCGCCGCGCTGCGCAAGACTCTGGCATTGCGTGTCCGCATGAAGAGCTTCGAGGGATCGTGCCAGATGGTGTCGCAAGGGGTGGGCGTGGCGATCATCCCGCTGCGGGCCGCCAGACGCTTTCGGCGCGCATACCCGTTCAAGATCCTGTTGCTCGGCGATCACTGGGCGCGCAGACAGCTTTGTCTATGCTTCCGGCAATGGCACACCCTGTCCGCGCCGATGAAAAGTCTGCTGACGCATCTCGGTGGCGGGCCGCAAACCGGATAAGCCTGTGGTAGCAAGCTACCAGACAGGGGGCGCCACAAACGAAAAAAGCCGTGGCGAACCACGGCTTTTCGGGATTGCGGCAGTTGCTTATTTCAGCATGTCGGCGACGGCGGCGCGCTCGTCTTCGAGTTCCTTGAGGGTGATGGCGATCTTGCCCTTGGCGTACTCGTCGATTTCCAGACCCTTGATCAGCGTGAAGCTGCCGTTCTTGCATTCGCAGGGCAGGCCGAAGACCAGACCTTCCGGGATGCCGTAGCCGTTGTCGGCCGGGGCCGGGATGCCCATGGTGACCCACTCGTCCGAGCCGAGGTGCCAGTCGCGGACGTGGTCGATGGCGGCGTTGGCGGCGGAGGCGGCGGACGACAGGCCGCGCGCGTCGATGATGGCGGCGCCGCGCTTGCCGACGGTCGGCAGGAACACGTCGTTGTTCCAGGCGGCGTCGTTGATGAGGCTCTTGACGCTGTCGCCGTTGGAGGTGACGAAACGGTAGTCAGCGTACATCGACGGCGAGTGGTTGCCCCAGACGACCAGCTTTTTCAGCGAGGACACGGCGCGGCCCGATTTCTGCGCCAGTTGCGTCAGGGCGCGGTTGTGGTCCAGGCGCAGCATGCCGTGGTAGTTGTTCGGGTTGGTGCGACCGACCTTGATGGCGGCGGCGCGGGCGATGTAGGCGTTGGTGTTGCAGGGGTTGCCGACGACCAGCACCTTGACGTCTTCCTTGGCGTTCTCGGCGATGGCCTTGCCCTGCACGGTGAAGATGGCGCCGTTGGCTTGCAGCAGGTCGGCGCGCTCCATGCCGGGGCCGCGCGGACGGGCGCCGACCAGCAGGCAGACGTCGGCATCCTTGAAGGCAACGTTCGGATCGTCGGTGGCGACCATGCCGGCGAGCAGCGGGAAGGCGCAGTCGTCGAGTTCCATCATCACGCCCTGCACGGCTTTCTGGGCTTGCGGCAGGTCGAGCAGTTGCAGGATGACCGGCTGGTCTTTGCCGAGCATTTCGCCGGAGGCAATGCGGAACAGCAGGCTATAACCGATCTGGCCGGCGGCGCCGGTAACGGCAACGCGCATGGGGGCTTTGGACATGTAACGCTCCTGGAATCTTGGGTTGAACAGCGAATATTAGTGTCTGGCGTAAGTGTGCATCGCGCGGCAGAAGTGTTTTGTAGCACCGATGCAACAATTTCGACACACGAGGCGCGATGGTAGAAGTTCGCTTTCAGCCTGTCAATTCTGTGTCTTATATAAGACAGCTTTTAATGGACGCTGGCCCGATTTTGTGCTGAAATCCGCAGCCATGACACAGGAACTTTCTCCGCTCGCGGCACGCGCGACGGCACCGACATTCAGCCCGCTGTATCGCCAGATCAAGGACTTTCTGGTCGACTGCCTGGCGCGCGGCGAATGGGGGCCGGGAGCGGCGATTCCGAGCGAGGCCGAACTGGCGCAGCGTTTCAACGTGAGCCAGGGCACGGTGCGCAAGGCGATCGACGAAATGGCGGCAGAAAATCTCCTGGTGCGCCGCCAGGGCAAGGGGACTTTCGTCGCCACGCACGATGATCCGCGCTCGCACTACCGTTTCCTGCGCTTGTTGCCGGACGACGGTGTGGCGGTCGAGTCGCGCAGCGCGCCCTTTTCCTGCGAAACAGTGGCGGCCCGCCCGGAAGTGGCGGCCGCTCTGCAGCTTGCCGAGGGCGCGCCAGTCATTTTGCTCAAGCGCTTGCTGAGTTTTGCCGGCCACGAGGTGATCTATGACCAGATCTACCTGCCGTCTGCGCAGTTTGCGGGCCTGACCCTGGAAACCCTGCGCGCCGGGGAGCGTTCGCTGTACAGCCTGCTCGAAAACGATTTTGGCGTGCGCATGATCCACGCCGAGGAACGCCTGCGTGCCGTGGCGGCCGATGCGGAAAGCGCCGGCCTGCTTGGCGTAGCCGTCGGTGCGCCGCTGTTGCTCGTCGAGCGCACGGCCTATACTTACGGCAATCAGCCCGTGGAATGGCGGCGTGGTTTGTACCTGACGACGGCGCACTACTATAGGAATGATCTGGGGTGATTTTCAGCATGGATGCGCCGTAAAAGCGCGCTCTGTGGCGTTTTGTAACAGCCTTTTGTCTGTATAATTACCGCTCTTTTCAAACCACGTACAAGCGGAAAACCGCACTTCTTACACGCGAGGGATGACGTTCATGGCAGAAATGTCCATCAAGAAGAAGCGTCCAAAAAATTTGGACCTCACAACGATCAAATTGCCGTGGAGCGGCAAGGTATCGATTCTTCACCGAATCAGCGGCGCGGGTTTGTTCCTGATGCTGCCCCTGATCATCTGGCTGTTCGGCGCGAGTTTCACTTCGCCGGAAACCTTTGCGGCGGTGAGCGGCAACCTGTTGGTCAAGGTGATCCTGGCAGGTCTGATCTGGGCATTTACGCACCATTTCTGCGCCGGCATCCGTTTTCTGCTGATCGACCGCCACATCTGCGTCGAGAAGGAAGCAGCGCAGCAGTCGGCGCTCGTCGTCCTGGCCGTGAGCATTCCGCTGACGCTCGTTCTGTGGGGGATTCTGCTGTGATCAATCGTATCGTTGTCGGCGCGCACTATGGTCTGAAGGACTGGATCATCCAGCGCGTCACCGCCATCGTCATGGCGCTTTACACGGTCGTTCTGCTGGCCGTCCTGCTGGTGCAGCGCCCTTCCGGTTTCGAAGCTTGGCGCGAGATGTTCGCTTCCTGCGGCCTGCTGAAGATGGCGACCTTCCTCTTCTTTGCCAGCCTCTTCTATCACGCTTGGATCGGCATGCGTGATTTGTGGATGGATTATGTCAAGCCGGTCGGCCTGCGCCTGACCCTGCATGTTGTGACCGTTGTGGTGCTGGTGGTGTACACCGCGTGGGTTGCCACGATTCTCTGGAGGCTGTAAGCGTGAGTATTCCTGTTCTCAAATTTGATGCGGTGATCGTGGGGGCCGGCGGTGCCGGTCTGCGCTCTGCCATCCAGTTGTCCGAGGCCGGCCTGAAAACCGCCGTGCTGTCCAAGGTTTTCCCGACCCGCTCGCACACCGTGGCGGCCCAGGGCGGCGTCGCCGCTTCGCTCGGCAACTCCGAGGAAGATCACTGGCACTGGCACATGTACGACACCGTCAAGGGTTCCGACTGGCTCGGCGACCAGGACGCCATCGAATTCATGGTGCGCCAAGCCAACCAGTGCGTGGTCGAACTCGAACACTACGGTATGCCGTTCGACCGCACCGACAATGGCAAGATCTACCAGCGTCCGTTCGGCGGCCACATGTCGAACTTCGGCGAGAAGCCGGTGCGCCGCTCCTGCGCCGCGGCCGACCGTACCGGCCACGCCATGCTGCACGCCATGTACCAGCGCAACGTCAAGGCCAACACCCAGTTCTTCGTCGAATGGATGGCGCTCGACCTGATCCGCGACAGCGAAGGCCACGTGCTCGGCGTGACCGCGATGGAAATGGAAACCGGCCAGGTCGTCATCTTCCATTCGCGCGCCACCATCTTTGCGACCGGCGGCGCGGGTCGCATCTTCCATTCCTCGACCAATGCCTTCATCAACACCGGCGACGGTCTGGGCATGGCGGCGCGGGCCGGCATTCCGCTGGAAGACATGGAATTCTGGCAGTTCCATCCGACCGGCGTGGCCGGCGCGGGCGTGCTGATTACCGAAGGCGTGCGTGGCGAAGGCGGCATTTTGCGCAACGCCAACAAGGAACGTTTCATGGAGCGCTACGCGCCGAACGCCAAGGATCTGGCTTCGCGCGACGTGGTTTCGCGCGCCATGACCACCGAAATCAACGAAGGGCGCGGCTGCGGTCTGAACAAGGATTACGTGCTGCTCGACATCACCCACCTCGATCCGAACGTCATCATGAAGCGCCTGCCGGGCATCCGCGAAATCGGCCTGCAATTTGCTGGCGTCGATTGCATCAAGGAGCCGCTGCCGGTGGTGCCGACCTGTCACTACCAGATGGGCGGCATTCCGACGCACTACTCGGGCCGTGTCGTGGTGCCGCAGGACGGCAACCCGAACACCGTCGTGCCGGGCTTCTACGCCGCCGGCGAGTGCGCCTGCGCCTCGGTGCACGGGGCCAACCGCCTCGGCACCAACTCGCTGCTCGACCTCCTGGTGTTCGGCAAGTCGGCCGGCGATTCCGCCGTGGAAGACCTCAAGGGTGGCAAGGAACATCGCCCGCTGCCGCAGGATGCGGCGGAAAAATCGCTCTCGCGCATCGCCGCGCTCGACAACCGCAAGGGCGGTGCCAACGTGCACGAAACCCGGCTGGCCATGCAGCGCACCATGCAGGCCCACGCCGGCGTGTTCCGCTTCGGCGACCTCTTGAAGAGCGGCGTCGAGAAGATTCTCGAAGTCGAAAAGGCCGCCCGCGAGCTGGAAATCAAGGACAAGTCGATGGCCTGGAACACGGCGCGCACCGAAGCCCTGGAGATGGAAAACCTGATCGAAGTCGCCAAGGCCACCATGCTCTCCGCCGAGGCGCGCAAGGAATCACGCGGCGCGCACGTGCGCGACGATGCGCCGGACACCCCGGAATTCCCGAACGGCCGCAACGACGCCGAATGGCTCAAGCACACGCTGTTCAGCCCGGTGGACAACAGCATCAGCTACAAGCCGGTGACCATGCAGCCGCTGACCGTCGAACCCATCGCGCTCAAGACGCGCTCGTACTAATCGGAGAAGAACATGAGCAAACGCATGGTTCAATTCAGCATCTACCGCTACGATCCGGACAAGGACGACGCGCCCTACATGCAGGACATCTCGGTCGAGCTGGAACCGACCGACCGCAAGCTGCTGGACGCGCTGGTCAAGCTGAAGGCGAAGGACGACACGCTCTCCTTCCGCCGCTCCTGCCGTGAGGGCGTCTGCGGTTCGGACGCCATGAACATCAACGGCAAGAACGGTCTGGCCTGTCTGATCAACGTCGAAGATCTCAAGCAGCCCATCGTCCTGCGTCCGCTGCCGGCGCTGCCGGTCATCCGCGACCTGATCGTGGACATGACCCAGTTCTTCAAGCAGTACCACTCGATCAAGCCCTACCTCATCAACAACGATCCGCCGCCGGAGCGCGAGCGCCTGCAATCGCCGGAAGACCGCGAGGAACTCGACGGCCTCTACGAGTGCATCCTGTGCGCCTGCTGCTCGACCTCCTGCCCGTCGTTCTGGTGGAACCCGGACAAGTTCGTCGGCCCGGCCGGTCTGCTGGCGGCTTACCGCTTCATCGCCGACACGCGCGATCAGGCCACCAACGAGCGTCTCGACAACCTCGAGGATCCGTACCGTCTGTTCCGCTGCCACACCATCATGCACTGCGTCGATGTCTGCCCGAAGGGTCTCAACCCGACCAAGGCCATCGGCAAGATCAAGGACATGATGGTGAGCCGTGCGGTTTGATGGAACGCGCTGACTACGAACGCCTGCGCTGGCGGTGCATCCGCCGCGCCCTGCTCGAACTCGACATCACGCTGACGCGTTTTCTCGATCATGGCTTCGCTGAACTCAGCGAAGCCGAGCAGGCGGCGTTCGTCGATCTGGTGGCGCTGGAAGACCACGAACTGTGGTACCTGGTCAGCGGCAAGGAGGAGTGCACCGCGGAGCTTGCACACTTCGCGCCGCTGGTCGAAAAAGTCCGTAAGTGTTCAGTAAGGTTGGCGGATTAAGTTTCGCCTGCTAACGAGACAAGTAGTTTTTGGCAGTGCAGTGATAAACCAATACCTGTAAAGGGAAACAAAACCATGACGACCGAACGCAAGGCAACTCTGAGCATCGACGGACAGTCCGCCGTCGAATTCCCGATCATGACGCCGACCCACGGCAACGACTGCATCGACATTCGTACCCTGGGTGGCAAGACCGGGCTGTTTACCTACGATTCCGGTTTCCTGTCGACCGCAAGCTGCAAATCCACCATCACCTACATTGATGGCGACAAGGGCGAACTGCTCTACCGTGGCTATCCGATCGAACAACTGGCCGAAAACTGCTCCTTCCTGGAAGTCGCCTATCTGCTGAAGAACGGCGAATTGCCCAACGCCAAGGAAAAACTCGATTTCGAGTCGGTCATCAAGAAGCACTCGATGGTGAACGACCAGCTCACCCGCTTCTTCAACGGCTTCCGCCGCGATGCGCACCCGATGGCCGTGATGGTCGGCGTGGTCGGCGCGCTGTCCGCCTTCTACCATGAGGCGATGGATTTCTCCGACGCCGAGCATCGCAGCATCAGCTTCAATCGCATCGTTTCCAAGATGCCGACCATCGTTGCCATGGCCTATAAGTACAACAAGGGCATGCCCTTCATGTACCCGGACAACGAGTTGGATTACACCGCCAACTTCATGCGCATGATGTTCGGCAATCCGTGCGAGAAGTACGTGCCGAACCCGGTGCTGGTCAATGCGCTCGACGTGATCTTCACCCTGCACGCCGACCACGAGCAGAACGCCTCGACCTCCACCGTGCGTCTGGCCGGTTCCTCCGGCGCCAACCCCTTCGCCTGCATCTCGGCCGGCATCGCCTGCCTGTGGGGTCCGGCCCACGGCGGCGCCAACGAAGCCTGCCTCAACATGCTGGAGCAGATCGGCGACGTCTCGCGCGTCGGCGAATACATCAAGCGCGCCAAGGACAAGAATGATTCCTTCAAGCTGATGGGTTTCGGCCACCGCGTCTACAAGAACTTCGACCCGCGCGCCAAGCTGATGCGCAAGGTGTGCAACGACGTGCTGGGCGAACTCGGCCTGGAAAACGACCGCCTGTTCAAGCTGGCGATGGAACTGGAAAAGATCGCCCTGGAAGACGAATACTTCGTCGAGAAGAAGCTCTACCCGAACGTGGATTTCTACTCCGGCATCGTGCAGAAGGCCATTGGCGTGCCGACCGAGATGTTCACCTGCATCTTCGCGCTGGCCCGCTCGGTGGGCTGGATGGCGCAATGGGAAGAAATGATCTCCGACCCCGAGTACAAGATTGGTCGTCCGCGCCAGCTTTATGTGGGCGCGGCCAAACGCGACGTGGTGCCTCTCGCCAAGCGCGGTTGATCGCATGCATGACGGGCGGCCGCAAGGCCGCCTTTTTCACATGTAGGGTCTTGTTGCTCTGCACAAATACAAAGAAATGTTGGTGGAGGTGCCTATGAATACGATGGACGACAAATTCGACAGCTCGCTTTACTTCGGCGGCAACGCGCCTTTCGTCGAAGAAGTTTACGAGAACTACCTCAACGATCCGTCCTCGGTGTCCGCCGAGTGGCGCGATTACTTCGACCGTCTGGCGCAGATGCCCGGCTTCGTCGCCCGCGACGTGGCGCACACGCCGGTCATTTCGGCCTTTGCCGAACTGGCGCGCGACGGCGGCTTCCGTCCGGCTGCCGCGCCGGCCGCCGGCGCTGAAAACAGGAAACAGTCGGCGGTCGGCCAACTGGTCACGGCCTACCGTTCGCTCGGCACGCGCTGGGCCGACCTCGATCCGCTGAAGCGCGTCGCTCGCCCGAAGCTCGACGAACTGGAACCGTCCTTCTACGGTTTCACCGATGCCGACCTGAAGCAGACCTTCAACGTCGGCTCGCTCAAGGGGCTGCCGGAAAACGCGCAACTGTCGGACATTCTGGAAACCCTGCGCCAGACGTACTGCGGCACCATCGGTGTTGAATATATGTACATGACCGATTACAACGAAAAACGCTGGTTGCAGGACAAGCTGGAAAGCATCCGCTCGCGTCCCACCTACAGCAGCGAGCAGAAAAAGCGCATCCTGGAGCGCCTGACCGCCGCCGAAACCCTGGAACGCTACCTGCACACCAAGTACGTCGGGCAGAAGCGTTTCTCGCTGGAAGGCGGCGAGTCGCTGATCGTCGCGATGGATGAAGCCATCCGCAGCGGCGGCGCGATGGGCGTCGACGAAGTGGTGGTCGGCATGGCCCACCGCGGCCGCCTGAACGTGCTGGTCAATACCCTGGGCAAGGCGCCTTCCATGCTGTTCGAGGAGTTCGAGGGCAAGAAGAAAAGCGATCTCTCCGCTGGCGACGTCAAGTACCACATGGGCTTCTCGTCCGACGTGGCGACGCCGGGCGGCGCCTGCCACCTGACGCTGGCCTTCAACCCCTCGCATCTGGAAATCGTCAACCCGGTGGTCGAAGGCTCGGTTTACGCGCGCCAGCTGCGCCGTGGCGAAGGCAGCCAGCAGAAGGTGATGCCCATCCTCATTCACGGCGACGCGGCGGTTGCCGGGCAGGGCGTGAACCAGGAAATGCTCAACTTCTCGCAGACGCGCGGTTACGGCGTCGGCGGCACGCTGCACATCGTGGTGAACAACCAGGTCGGTTTCACCACCAGCGACCCGCGCGATTACCGCTCCGGCCACTACTGCACCGACATCTTCAAGATGGTCGATGCGCCGATCTTCCACGTCAATGGCGACGACCCGGAAGCGGTGGCGCTGGCAACCCAGATCGCCGTCGAGTACCGCCAGACCTTCCACAAAAACGTCGTCATCGACATCTTCTGCTTCCGCAAGCTCGGCCACAACGAGCAGGACGAGCCGATGGTGACGCAGCCTTTGATGTACAAAATCATCGCCAAGCACCCCGGCACCCGCAAGCTCTACGGCGACAAGCTGATCGCCGAGGGTATCCTGGCCGCCGACGGCCCCGATCAGATGATCGCCGAGTACCGCGCCCATCTGGACAAGGGCGAGTTGCTCTACAACCCGGTGCTGGCTGGCTACAAGCACCCGATGACCATCGACTGGGCGCCCTATCTGGCCAAGAAATACATCGAAACCTGCGATACCAGCGTACCGACGGCTGAATTGCAGCGTCTGGCGCAGCGCCTGACGACGATTCCGGAAGGCTTCACTCTGCACTCGCGGGTCAAGAAGATCGTCGAAGACCGCGCCGCGATGGGCGAAGGCAAGCTGCCGGTGGATTGGGGCATGGCCGAGAATCTGGCCTACGCCTCGCTGCTGGTTTCCGGCTACGGCGTGCGCATCTCCGGCGAGGATGTCGGGCGCGGCACCTTCTTCCACCGCCACGCCGCCTTCCACGATCAGAACCGCACCAGTTGGGACGAAGGCACCTACCACCCGCTGAAAAACCTCCAGGAAAAGCAGGCCGGTTTCCAGTGCTACGATTCGGTGCTGTCGGAAGAAGCCGTGCTCGCTTTCGACTACGGCTATTCGTCGGCCACGCCCTACGAGCTGGTGATCTGGGAAGGCCAGTTCGGCGACTTCGCCAACGGCGCGCAGGTGGTCATCGACCAATTCATTTCCTCCGGCGAAGCCAAGTGGGGCCGCGCCTCCGGTCTGGTCATGCTGCTGCCGCACGGCTACGAAGGGCAGGGGCCGGAGCACTCCTCCGCCCGCCTGGAGCGTTTCATGCAGGCTTGCGCCGAAAACAACATGGAAGTGTGCGTGCCGACCACGGCGGCGCAGGTGTTCCACATGCTGCGTCGGCAGGGGGTGCGCATGCAGAGGAAACCCTTGGTGGTCATGTCGCCGAAATCGCTGCTGCGCCACAAGGACGCCGCCTCCTCGCTGGAAGAATTGGCGACTGGCGAATTCCAGCGCGTCATCGGCGAAACTGACGCCATCGATGCGAAGAAGGTGAAGCGCGTCATTCTCTGCTCCGGCAAGGTCTATTACGACTTGGTCAACGCCCGCCGCGAGAAGAAAATCACCGACATCGCCATCGTCCGCCTGGAACAGCTTTATCCCTTCCCGAAGGAATCGCTGGAGAAGGAAATGGCCAAGTATCCCAAGGCCACCGAAGTGGTGTGGGCACAGGAAGAGCCGCGCAACCAGGGGGCCTGGTACTGGATGGCCTCGCGCAACCATCTGGTGAGCCAGATCGGCACGAAGCAGAAGCTGCTGCTGGTCGCCCGCCCGGCCTCGTCCTCGCCGGCCGTGGGCTACCTCGCCAAGCACAACGAGCAACAAAAGGCATTGATCGAGTCCGCTCTGGGCAAGATCGACTACCAATAACTACTACCGCAGAGTGGAGTCATCATGAGCATTATCGAAGTTCAAGTACCGCAACTCTCCGAATCCGTCGCCGAAGGCACGCTGGCTTCCTGGAAGAAGAAGATCGGCGAAGCCGTTGCCCGCGACGAAATCCTGATCGACATCGAAACCGACAAGGTCGTCCTCGAAGTGCCCTCGCCGGGTGCCGGCGTGCTGGTCGAAATCATCAAGGGCGACGGTGAAACCGTCGTCTCCGGTGAATTGATCGCCAAGATCGACACCACCGCCGTGGCGGGTGCTGCCG
>OGQD01000848.1_pt1 | contig 21491 bp, 34 predicted proteins | sample 1553091 | NCBI WGS metagenome assembly OGQD01 (sample SAMEA2580290, study PRJEB22360) | human gut metagenome | biome: human gut; feature: human-associated habitat; material: faeces | place: Denmark | collected 2008/2010
GCCGCGTCCACTTTCTTCTTCGGGCACGGCACCCGCCGCGACTGGGCCGAGGTCAGCCTGCTCGGCCAGCTGTCGTTCCTGCTGTTCCTGTTCATCAAGATGGTCGACTGGTGGTGGGACGTGCTGCCCAAGTACCTGTTCTTCCTCATTCTCGGCCTGACCGCTATCCTCGCCCTGCTGGTGCTCGGACGCCTGCGCCGCGGCCACAAGGGAGGTGCCGCATGAACAAGCGTCTGATGCTGGGCGCGGGGCTGGGCCTGATCCTGCTGAGCAACGCCGTGGCCCTGGCGGGCGTCTGGTACAACCGCCAGGGCGAGCCGGACAGCCGCCTGCTGCTGTCCGAGCGCGAGCTGCACCGCGACTGGGATGGGCCGCGCCAGGAAAACAGCGGCCTCAGCCTGAGCCTGGACTGGCGCATGGTGTCACACGACGCCCCGGGGCAGGACTACTGCACCAGCACCTACGGCCTGAGCGCAGCCCAGTTGCAGGCGGTCGGTCTGCCCAGCAGCGGCCCCGAGCCGCGCCGCGACACCCGGCGGGCCTGGGCGGTGCTGGAGCTGGACGGCCCCGCCTACCGGCAGTCGCTGCAGCTGGCCGAGCGGCATCTGCAGCAGGCCAGCGACAAGCTGAGCCAGCAGCCGGACAACAAGGAGTTGCAAGAGCATGAGCAGGACGCGCGCAAGGCCCTGGAGAACGCGCGCCTGCGGGAAACCCGGCTGTTCCTGGTCGATGTCGGCCTCGATCCCGAGGCGCTGCGCGAGCGCTATCCGGAGCGCGCCCGCCATGCCCTGGTGCACGGTACGGTGCGGGTCTGGCGACGCTGCTACGACGCCGACAGGATTACCCTGGGCGGCACCTTCTCCGCCAGCAACGAGCGCATCAACGTGCCCCATGCCTGGCGCCAGGCGCTGGCCGAGCGGCTGCCGGAGCACTACGGCAACGCGGACCAGCCCTTCAGCGCGGCAGTCAGCTTCGGCCAGCGCCTGGAGCCCTGGATCGACGAGGTGCGGATAGAGGAAAAAGCTACCCACCGCGATGACGGGAACGGCACTGCACGCTAGCATTACGCCATTCCCTCAAGGCTTTCCCCATGCCGCTCAGCACGTCCCGCAAGGCCCAGTTATCCCTGCTGCTGCTCCTGACGATCCTGCTGCTGGGCGGCTTCCTCGCCACCAGCCTGGCCAGCTACTACAGCTCGCGGGACAGCATCCGGCGCAACATCGTCAACACCGAGCTGCCCCTGACCTCCGACAACATCTACTCGGAGATCCAGAAGGACCTGATCCGCCCGACCCTGATCGCCTCGATGATGTCCCGCGACACCTTCCTGCGCGACTGGGTGCTGGCCGGCGAGCGCGACCCGCAGCCCATGACCCGCTACCTGCGCGAGGTACAGGGGCACTACGGCACCTTCACCAGCTTCTTCGTCTCAGAGAAGACCCACGTCTACTACCAGGCCAAGGGCGTGCTCAAGAAGATCGACCAGAACGAGCCTCGCGACGCCTGGTACTTCCGCGTGCGCGGCATGGCCGAGCCGTACGAGATCAACGTCGACCCGGACATGGCCAACAGCGACCGGCTCACCTTCTTCATCAACTTCAAGGTGTACGACTACCAGGACAACTTCATCGGCGTGGCCGGCGTCGGCCTGACGGTGGACGCCGTGGTCAAGCTGGTGGACGACTACCAGCAGCGCTACGACCGCAGCATCTACTTCACCGACCGCAACGGCTACCTGATGCTCACCGGCGCCGACGGCGGCCCGATGGGCGCGCACCGCGGCCAGCAGCTCGGCCAGCTGCCCGGCATGGAATCGCTGCTGGCCAAGCTGCCGCAGCCGCGCAGCGGCAACTTCAGCTACCAGCACAAGGGACGCAGCCACTTCCTCAACGTGCGCTACATCCCCGAACTGGACTGGTACCTGTTCGTCGGCAAGCACGAGGAAGGCGCCCTCGCCGGCATCCGCCACAGCCTCTACCTCAACCTGCTGATCTGCGCCCTGATCAGCGCCGTGGTGCTGTTCCTCGTCTACCTGGCTACCCGGCGCTACCAGCAACGCATCGCCGCCCTGGCCACCACCGATGTGCTCACCGGCCTGCCCAACCGGCGTGGCTTCGACCTGCTGGCCGCCCAGGCGCTGCACGAGGCTATGCGCGAGCAGAGCCCGCTGAGCGCCCTGCTGCTGGACCTGGACCACTTCAAGCAGCTCAACGACACCCACGGCCACCTGGCCGGCGACCACGTGCTGCGCGGCTTCGCCAGGAACCTGCAAGGCAACCTGCGGCAGTCCGACATCATCTGCCGCTGGGGCGGCGAGGAATTCATCCTCCTGCTCAAGGACACCGGCGGCAGCACCGCGCGGCAGCTGGCCGAGAAGATCCGCCAGCAGGCCGAGGAACAGGTGTTCCCGTTCAACGGCGTCAACCTGCGGGTCACCGCCAGCATCGGCATCACCGAACTGCACGACGACGACAGCCTGGATCGCCTGATCGCCCGCGCCGACCGCGCGCTCTACCGGGCCAAGCAGTCCGGGCGCAACCGGGTGTGCGAAGACACAGGCAATCTGCAGCCATGAACGCGGAACGCTGCCCGCGCTGCGGCCGGCCCAACCGCTGCGCCCAGGCCGGCGAGCAGCAGCCGGTGCAGGACTGCTGGTGCTTCCACGCGCCGCTCGAACACGACGCTCTCGACGCACTGCCCGCCGAACAGTTCGACCGCACCTGCCTCTGCCCCGACTGCCTGCGTGCCCTCGCCGGAAAAGGCAAACCCGGGTAGCGATGCGCCTCGACCGATTCCTCAGCAACCTGCCCCGCTTCAGCCGCGCCGACGCCCGCCTGCTGTTGGCCGAGGGCCGCCTGCGGGTGGACGGGCAGGTGGTGCGCGACTGTCGCCACGAGATACGCGAATTCAGCCGCATCGAACTGGACGGCGAGCTGCTGCAGGCCGGCAAGCCGGCGCGCTACTTCATGCTCAACAAGCCGGCCGGCGTGGTCAGCGCCACCGAGCACGCCGAACACCGGACCGTGCTCGACCTGCTGGATGAGCCGGACAGGCACGAACTGCACATCGCCGGGCGCCTGGACCTGACCACCACCGGGCTGCTGGTGATCACCAACGACGGCCTCTGGTCGCGCCACCTCACCGAACCGCGCAGCCGGCTGGGCAAGGTGTACCGCGTGCGCACCGAGCAGCCGATCACCGAGGAATACGCCGAGGTCTTCGCCCGCGGCCTGTACTTCGCCTACGAAGACCTCACCACCCTGCCCGCCGAACTGGAGATACTCGACAGCCACTGCGCCCTGCTGACCCTGCACGAGGGCCGCTACCACCAGGTCAAGCGCATGTTCGGCCACTTCCGCAACCGGGTGATCGGCCTGCACCGGGAACGCATGGGGCCGCTACGGCTCGACGAGCATCTGGCGCCGGGGCAGTACCGCCCCCTGAGCGCGGAAGAGATCGCGGCAGTCCGCCACCCCACCGCCGGATGACCGTCCGGCAGGCGCATGGTCCCTCGTCATCCGAGCGACTTGCACCTGCAACACAAGCCTGCTTGAATCAGAACCGTGGTCCGGATGTGACCACTCAGTCTCAAGAACACTCTAAGAAAATCTTTCCGGTCGAGTGCCTCCGGCACCGCCAACGGGCCTGCCCCCGTCACGCCGCAAGGCCGATGCCCGTTCCGGAAATACCCGCCCCACAACAATCATCGGCCAGCCCTTCGAGCCGACCAGGCCCCCTTTCCAGGCACATGCCACCTGTCCTGAACCCGCGCGCGGCCGCGTGCCGCGTGTCCGTATCGCCGTACGTCAGGGGCATGACCATGAAAGCAGAAACCGCTGTGCTGGATATCCAGGGGCAACACCGGGTTTACACGGAGTTCTATCGTGCCGACGGCGCCGAGCAGACCATCATCCTGGTCAACGGCTCGCTGTCGACCACCGCATCCTTCGCGCAGACGGTCCGCTACCTCCACCCGCACTTCAACGTGGTGCTGTTCGACCTGCCCTACGCCGGGCAATCGCGCGAACACAACCACCACGACCACTTCCTAACCCGCGAGGACGAAGCCGACATCCTGCTGGAACTGGTGGAGCATTTCGGCTGCGACACCGTGCTGTCCTTCTCCTGGGGCGGCATCGCCACACTGCAGGCCCTGGCACGCCAGCCACGGCGCATCCGCAAGGCGGTGATCAACTCCTTCTCGCCGGTGGTCAACCCGGCCATGCTCGGCTACCTGCGCGCCGGCCTGGCGGTGATGCGCGACTGCGACCGGGAGAGCATCGGCATGGTGCTCAACGGCACCATCGGCAAGCACCTACCATCGCTGTTCAAACGCTACAACCATCGCCACGTCACTGGCCTGGAGCCTTACGAATACGAGCAGATGAGCTTCCACGTGGAAACCGTGCTGAACAACGGCGGGCGCTCCTGCGTCAGCTTCGCCGGGCAGATCGAGATTCCGCTGCTGTTCGTCAACGGCGAATGGGACGAGTACACCACGCCCGAGGATGCTCGCCTGTTCACCCGGCACGTGCGCCACTGCGAATTCCGCACCATCGACCAGGCCGGCCACTTCCTCGACATGGAACACAAGACCGCCTGGCTGCAGACCCGCGACGCACTGCTGGCCTTCCTGCTCCCTCCGCTCGCCAGCCGCACGCGCAGCCTGCCGGCCGAGAGGCATGCCGTGGCGATATGAGGGGTCGGCACGCCCGGATCAGCTTCACCTAAGCGGGCGATTCTGGTACAAAGTCACCCGCCCAGGCGGGCGTCGTATAATGGCATTACCTGAGCTTCCCAAGCTCATGACGAGGGTTCGATTCCCTTCGCCCGCTCCAATATCGATACGTTAAGGCCCTGTTTTTACAGGGCTTTTTCGTTTCTGAGATTGGGTGCTGTCGAAAAAGTGTCGAATCGGCGGAAGCCGGTCAGTGGGACAGCGCCTGGATGACGTGCTCGGGATCGTTGTGGATGGCACGCAACAACGCCTTGGCCGGCCCGGTAGGTTCACGTCGCCCCTGTTCCCAGTTGCGCAGTGTGCCCAGTTGCACATCAATCATCGCCGCGAACTTGGCCTGAGTCAGGCCGGTGGCCTTGCGGATCTCCTTCACCTGCAGAGCATCCACGGCGAACTCCCGCGAAGGCTGACGCTCGCCACGTTGGATTTCATCCATCTGCTGGACGCTCTCCAGAAGGTCGTCAAAGAATCTGCCCATGGTGATCACCTCCACCGCTCAATGATTTGCCGGAGCGCCTTGCGTTCATCCGCTGTCAGGTCGTCCTTCTCGTTCTTCGGGTAGATCAGCAGCAAGGCAATCTGCGAAGCGGACGTGAAGTGGTAGTAAATGACCCTGGAGCCGCCCCGCTTGCCGTGGCCACTGGAGGCGACACGCACCTTACGAATGCCGCCAGTGCCTTCGATCACATCGCCCATATCCGGCCGCTCGGCCAATTGCCGCTGAAACGCCGCGTAGCTGTCATCACTCAGCAGCTCGCGCAAGCGCTTGGTGAAGATCGGAGTCTCGATGAAAATCATGCCAAATAGTACGCCAGTGGCGCACCTCCTTCAATCTGTCCCATGAGTGGTGTTGCCAGCATCAGAACCAGGCAGAGAGATACCCGCCATTGGCCCCAACCTGACTGCATCGTGCAAGTGCTCAGGCGCCAGATGCGCATAGCGCATGGTCATGCTCAGAGAGGCATGGCCCAGAATCTCTTTCAGCGTGACGATGTGCCCACCGCCCATGATGAAGTGGGCGGCGAAGGTGTGGCGCAGGATGTGGCTCGACTGGCCCTTGGGTGGCTTGATCGAGGTTTCGAGCAGCACCTTGCGGAACACGCCTATGCAGTTGCTGAACGGGCCATGCTCACGCCAGTGCTTGTGGATCACCTCTACCAGGGAGGGAGCAACCGGAACCGCTCTGACCCGCTTCGACTTGGTGTTGGCGAAGGTTATAACCCCGGAGCCGATCCTCTCGGGGGTTAAAGCCTGGGCCTCGCCCCACCTCGCGCCCGTAGACAGGCAGATCACCGCGACCATGTAGGTATGTGGCGCGGTATCCCGCGTACGCAGCGCCTCCAGCAGCTCGGCTATCTGCGGCTTGGTCAGGTAGGCCAGCGGCCGTTCCTGCAGGCGGATCGGCTTGATTCGCGAGAACGGACAGGGGAAGTCGATCACATCGAGCTCGTACAGCTCGTTATAGACGGACTTCAGGTAGCCGAGCCGGTTATTGGCAGTCTTGCCGGTCACGCCCTGGGCGAGCCATCGAGCCCGAACCGTGGCGATCGCTGCGCCATCCACCTTGTTGGCGATCGGGTCACCCATGAACTTGGCCGCAGCCTGGAGAATGACGAGCCGGCGAGCCCCGTCAGAAAGGGCAATACCGTGCATCTCGTACCAGAGCTTCACCAGCTCGGAGAGGCGACGTTTGTCCTTGGGGCGCGGCGTCCAATCCCGGTTTTCGATCACCTTGGTCCTGCAGGTCGCTTCGAAGCGCTGGGCTTCGGCCTTGGTCTTGAGCGTCTTGCGGAAGCGCTTGCCCTTGATCGGCTCTACATCCACCCGCCAGCGGCCGTCCGGCAGTTGCTCGATTGCCATCTAGACGGCCCTGCCCCAGCGGATATGACGCTCCTCCAGCAGATCCTTGATGTGCTTGTAGATGTCGTACTCGGTCATGTCCTTGGCGGCGTAGTGATCGCGGATGACCGGCCAGCATTCCCAGGTTTGCAGCCGGTCAAACGCCTTTTTTGCACCCACCCGCTCCCTTGCCAGCAGGCTGACGAAATTGCCCAGGAACAGCTCCACGTTCTTGCCGGAGAAGCCACGGGCGGTCTTGTAGTGGCGCTTGTACTCGGTGTCCTCCAGCAGCGAATCCACCGGCAGATCCACACGCACGTCATCACGGATCAGCGTCCAGAGCGGCTCATAGGCACCCGGCCGCGCCAACAGGCGGAACTGGCCCAGCCCATAGCGCCACAGGCCGTCCAGATGGCCCACGAAGGAGGCATAGGTACTGGTGTCGATGATCTGGCCGGTCTGCAGGTCCACCGAGCCGCTGGCGAATTGCTGGATGATGGAATGGTGGTAGCGCAGCTCGACACGCCACACGTCCTGGGCGGGGTTGTAGTTATCCGGGTCGCCTTCGTCGAAGCTGTCACGGCGCTTCCAGACGCCTTCCCAGTAGTCCAGCTTGTCGGTCGCCCTGGCCTGCTCGGTCTTGTTGTAGATGCAGAGCTGGATGCCACCCGCCGAACCGAACATGGAGGTTTCACCGCGGCCGTACACACTGGACTTGCTGGCCCACTCGATCTGGTTGATGCCCGAAATGTCCCGGTGCGTTCTCGCCCGGCAGTGCATGCGGGCGACCAGATCCACTGGCGGTTTCCAGCCCTGCAGGTCCAGGGCCAGATGGACCGCGCACTGGTTGGTTTCCATGTGGGTCAGAAGTTGGCTGGCGTAGTAGTCCAGCCTCTCCTGCAGGCGCTGCGGGCTCAACACGTCCAAGGCATGCGGAGACACTTCAATCTTGAGGTGCGGGCCGATGGCGTCCTGCTTGGCGTTGAAGTTCTTCACCAGCAGGACGAAGCCCAGGTCAGCGTTCTGCAGCTTGTACTGGTAGCCGGAGTCCCGACCTACCCGGCCGGCATGCCAGCGCTGGCCGGCGAACTCGACCATGGTGCCCGGCTTCTCGAACAGCACCATGACTTCCGGGCGGATCAGCCCGCGATACAACTGGCGCACGGTATCCACACCACAGCGCAGCAGGCGCACGCCGCTCAGATCGGTGAACTTGAAGGTCGAAGGGTCAATGAACAGCCTCCCCTTTGGGTCTTCGACTGCGGTCAGCAGATCCAGACGTTTCTGATCGATTGGCTTGGTCATGCTCTCTTGCTCCAATGCGAAATACTGCGGAATTCATTTGGTAGTTATCTGACGTGTTACAGGGACGTCAGCCGGGCGGCGCACGGCGGCGGTTGGCCTCGCACGCTCGGCCTAACCGACGTGTGGATACCAGTGCCCACGTCGGACGCCGCCCGGCTCCTCTCACGGCATCCACCCACTGCTATCCATTCCGCCCAGATCAGGCAGGTCATCACGGCAGTTCATGCAGGCGTCGCCCAGGAAGGGCACGAAGAAGGGAGGCGGATCAGGCGGCAGGCCCTGGGCGCACCCTCGCCAGAGCGCGAGGCAGGCCAGCAGCAGAAACAGGCGGGGCATCGCGGCGAGGTCCAGCGGGGAAAACACCAAGGGCGCCGCCCTTGTCATCCCGCTCTTGCCGCCGAGGGCTCGGGAGCGTGGGGTGGTGAAGCTACCCCACGCTCCCCGGCAGAGGCTGTTCATGGTCGTGCAGGGTCAAGGGTGCGCTGCGCCCGTGCTTCCGTTCGACGGAACGGTGGAGCTGTTCCGACGAGCCGGGAGCGCGGCCCCTGACCTCGACGCAGAGGGTCGGGTCATACGGTCCAGTACGTTGCCGGAACTGTGCCGGTCGCGGTGCCGTATCGCCCGAATGGTGCGGATATCGGAGAAGTAGACTTCGCAGGCATGCGGCAGCTCAGCCGAGACGGCTATGGCCATGAAGTACCCATGCGCGCAGACGCCTTCCTTGGGCAGTACAACGCCGACAATGTGCATGCACTGCCAGAACGACTCAGGCTCCTGCTCCCACCCCTGCTCAATGAGTGCGGCCTGCCCCACGAAGGCCAGTGCGGTGCTGTTATCCAGGGCGATGGGTTGATGGTTACTCATCGTCGTAATCCCCTTCATCGAAGCTGTCCTTGCCACCGTCGAGGTCTGCTTTGATCTTGGCCAGGTTCACCATGCGGAAGTCAGCCACCTTCACGCAGGGGATCGTGCCGCTATCCATCCAAGCAATCACGTCATCAGTCGAGGCGCCACACATGGCAGCGAAGGTGCCGACGCTGCATACATCCACGGAATGATCGGTCTGGCTCATAGGTTCTATTCCTGCGGGGACTTGTCCTGGGGCGAAAGTGCTTTCCAGGCGGATGACGACTTCGGCGTTCATCGAGCGGCGAGCGGCCAGGGCGGCACGCTCGATCTGGTCACGCAGTGCCGGCGGCACGCGCAGCTTGAATTGCGGGTCTGTTCTGCTCACTGCGACCACTCCTTTTCCAGCAGGTGGCGGGTCAGCAGCGCCACGTTGACCATCACGCGTTTACCCACCTTCTCGGTCGGCAGGTAGCCGCGATCAATCCAGGTACGCACGACGATGGGTTCGTCACCCATGCCGATCCACTCGGCGAACCTTTGCCAGGGCATCAGCGGCGGAGCGCCGTGCAGCTTTTGCGAGTCGAGAGCTTCCGTATCCATCTGCTTTGTTCCACTATGTTCGGCATTAATAACCACCCAGAAATGGGTAATTGATACCCATGGAGTGATTGTTACCCACGACGCCACCATGGAGCAATAGATACCCAGGAATTATTTTCTATATGGAAAGCTCAGCTGATAGAGCACGAGCATTGCTCAAGCAGATCGGGCCCAAGAAAGCCAGCGAACAAGGCGGGGATTACGAACGCTGGAGGAATGTCAGTAAGGGTGTGGTACGAGTCAGCACCGAAGAACTCGACGTGCTTATCAAGCTCTTTCCTCAGTACGCACTATGGCTAGCGAGCGGCCAGATCGCTCCAGAGATCGGGCAGACCAGCCCGGAATACGACGAGGCCAATAAGGCATTGCCCGCACCCGGCGCGGCATCGAGTTAACCCAGGAAGCAGCACAACGCTGGTTCAGCCGTACCCAGGCAAGAGGCCGGGATTGAACACGCCCAGGAAGCAGTAGGCACGACAGGGAGCAGATGCAGATATGGAGTTTTTCTTTGTTGTAGTGGTAATCGCTGCCGCCATAGTCGTCGTGGCAGGCAAGAAGAAGCCACGTAGCCGCTATAGAAAGCGGCAGTCACCCACATGGAAAGAACCCACTAGCAGAACACCAGACGTACAACCCACGCCCCAGCCATCGGCCCGCTCTGCCCCCAACAGCAAAATCGCGCCAGACGGGTTCCGCTATGACCCTGACGGCGAATGGCCCTTTCTGAAACGCAAACTCATCACCGATACCGAGCAGATTCTGTTTGATCGCCTACGGCAGGCGCTGCCCGGCTTCCACATTTTCACCCAAGTGCAGCTCTCTCAACTGGTCACCATCAAGAAAGGCCACAGCTTCAAAATGTGGTTCGCTCGCATCAATCAAATGAGCGTTGATTTCATCATTACCGACCAGTCGCTAAATACCATCGCCGCTATCGAGCTGGACGACAAAACGCATTACTCCGATGAAGACCGGCACCGGGCGGACGCCAAGAAAGATAAGGCGCTGACAGCAGCAGGGATTAGAATTATTCGATGGCGTTGCGAGATCATGCCATCGGTAGAGCAGATTGAGTTAGCTTTTCCAGAGTACAAAGTAATAACTAAAGAAACAGATGAAACAAAGGTCGTACAGGCACAAAAAACAACACATCAACCACAACTGCCAAGCGCGGGATAGCGACACAGAGAGTAGCAGATGCAGACACACAGCCATCAGTTCTAACCATATGAGATAACTCTACCTCATATCTATGACTCCAAACTTCTCAATAGTTTCGCAAGACACTTGCTATAGCATTTGTTATGCAATGACCCATATTTCCATATCTCTATCCCAAGCGTACTCGTAAAAGCTTTCAACCTTTTCCCCCATAATAAAATACTTATACCCTACTCGAAGCTTATATCTACCCAAATCGTTGAAAACTGCCTGGGGCACTCCATGCGCTTCTAGATAGGCCTTAGTAGGAAAACTCCGAGTCCGCTGATCATTTGGCGGTAAATTTAGACTAGAAGAAAAGAGATCAGGTATATCTACACACTTCTCCGAATTTAAAAGCTGCGCATATAAAGTAATCCCCTTACACTCAATTGCGCTAATGTTGGCATAAAAAATTTCTGTCATATGCACATCCTGCTCAACAGGCTTCAAAATTGCTCTACCATTATGAACCTGCAAAAGCACTCTAGGCTTCTGAGACTCTTTAAATGCACTTAAATTTATCAAGTAGCCGTAAACTAGAAAGACTGCCGATATAAGCGCACCAGTTGTAGCGACTATTGATATCAGCAGCGACAAATAGTCATAAGTCTGTAAATCCAATCCACTCACCCAAAAGGAAAACACCCCCGCAACCAAAAGCAGCATTCCAGAAATTACAATTGGCACTTTCATACATCCTCCACATAACTCCAAACGTCAACTGCGACTCGGCCCTTAACACAGCTCTACTGATCACTATCGATCTCGTGCAAATGCCGTAGCCCTTCCCTACGAAATAGATGACCAACTAAAAAAGCAGCTATTAGAAAAGAAAGAAGAATGACGTACATACCAACGGACATTGATCCAATCATCTTAAGCAGAGACACATCAACAGCAACGCCATCAAACGCACTTTTCAATATTGCTGTCACAGGAACAACCGTAAACAAGAGAATTATTCCTTTAAAAATCGATACGCCAACCTCAATGAGCGTCTTGGCGAAAGCCTCTCTTGCTTTTGGATTTAAGTCTTCAGGCCTCATAACAACTCCAAAAAATCCTTGAGAAATCAAAAGCAATCAACCTCACAAACTGTTTCGCCTATTCTTCACAAAGGCAAAGCAGCAAATTGCTAACTTGAGGCTGCCCCGATATTTATTTCGAACAAAGAAAATTCATTTTTCGATTTTGCTTTTCTCCTTAAGAAGGGCTTAATCTGATGAAGCGCACTAATATCATGTGAGAATCTTTTCTCCATCTGATGCCGAAGGCTAGCAATTTTTTGATATTTCTCTTTTCCGACATTTACAAGCGATTCATCATCCTGAGCCGCAAACGAGGCATCTAGAAATTCGCGACTAATGCTGACCACTATATTTTGCAACTCATCACTTAGCCACAGGCTTTTAGCTATTACAACCATAAGGCCTTTTTGAAGATCATAGAAACTATCTTTCCCGTAAGCGAATACTAAGTGGTACGCTTTCCCATCATCTGCTAAACATGACTGCTTGAGTAGTCCAATTTCCGCCTCCAAAAGCTCATAAACCTCAATTCTTCGTTTAAGAACTTGTTTATAGTACTCATCGGCATAATCAATTCGCCTCAACCAACCTGAAACCACCCCTCCAAGAACTGTTGTAACCACAGCAGAAAAAAGTGAGCTTGAAACAACAAGCACAAGAGTTTCCATAGTTGTCATTTTTTGAATCGCTCTCCAACACAATTAAAAACTCCCTGACCATAGAGGCTATGGATAGGTGCTCAGGCTGTCTAGAGGATGTGTCGAAAAAGTGTCGAAACCACAGCGGAGCATAGCGGCAAGATGCGGCTTAGCTTTGCTCTAGAGGCCAGAAAAGCTGCGCTTTGCAGAACAATGCAAGGCATTGGATAGGGTTCGATTCCCATCACCCGCTCCAAAATCGCAGCTTTAAAGCCCTGTTTTTACAGGGCTTTTTCGTTTCCGGGTTTTGGAAGTGTCGATAAAGTGTCGACGATGGGATTCAGGCGAATCGCATCCTGCAGGTGATCGGGCGACAAGTGTGCATAGCGCATGGTCATCGTCACCGAGGAATGTCCCAGCACTTTCTGCAGGGTCAGGATATTGCCACCGGCCATAACGAAGTGACTGGCGAAAGTGTGCCGCAGAACGTGTGTGGCTTGTCCGGCCGGGAGCGTGATCGAGGTCGATTGCAGCACGCGACTGAAATGCCGGATGCAGTTCGGGAACGGCCCGCATTCCTTGAAGTAGTCCAACAGCATCCGCTCCAGGGCGGGAGCAATCGGGATGGTTCGTGTACGTCTCGACTTGGTATTGGCGAAGGTCACAGCGCCATTCTTCACCCTGGACGGCACCAGCCCCTGAGCCTCTCCCCAACGTGCCCCAGTGGCCAGACAAACGCGAGCGATCAGCGCCAGGTGGCGGCAGTTCGGGTAGTTGTCGAAGGCGTGCAGCAACTCGGCTACCTGATCCTGGGAGAGGTACGAGAGCGGCCTTTCCTGCAGACGTAACGGACGCACCTTGGCCAGCGGGTTCGGGTAGTCCAGATCGCCCAGGCGATGCAGCTCGTTGAATACCGACTTCACGTAGCCCAGCCGGTTGTTCAGCGTCTTGTCGTGGATGCCTTCCGCCAGTTGTTTACCGCGCAGGGTGCAGAACTGGTCAGCCGTGAACTTGACCGCCAACGGGTCGCCCAGGTCGCGAGCGATGTTCTCCAGCACCTGCTTCAAGCGCTTGGAGTCGGCCAGGGTGTGGCCGTGCAGATCGTAGTAGCGGCTGAACACTTCAGATAACTTGCGGCGATCCTTTGGCTTGGGTGCCCAGTCGGGCGTTTCCATCACCTTGGCCTTGCAGGCTGTTTCGAAGCGCTGGGCTTCTGTCTTGGTCTTGAACGTCTTGCGGAAGCGCCGCCCCTTGATGGGTTCTACATCGACCTTCCAGCGCCCGTCAGGCAGTTGGATGATCGCCATCAGACCGCCCTGCCCCACCTCACATGCCGTTCCTCCAGGATGTTCTTGAGGTGCTTGTACAGCCCATCTTCATCCATGCCTTTGGCGGCGTAGTGATCACGAATTACCGGCCAGCACTCCCACTCCTTGAGCCGGTAAAAGCCCTTTCTAGCGCCCACTCGCTCCCGTGCCAGCAGGCTTACGAAGTTTCCCAGGAACAGTTCCACGTTCTTGCCAGAGAAGCCCCGAGACGTCTTGTAGTTGCGCTTGTACTCGGTGTCATCGAGCAGAGAATCGACCGGCAGATCAACGCGGGCGTCTTCGCGGAGCAACGTCCAGATCGGTTCGTAGTAGCCAGGGCGAGCCAGCAACTTGAACTGCTGCATGCCGTAGCGCCAGAGGCCATCCAAATGCGGTGTGAAGGCGGCATAGCTGTTCGTGTCTATGGCGTTGCCGGTGTGCAGATCGACGGAGCCACTGGCGAATTGCTGGATCACCGAATGGTGGTAACGCAGCTCGACACGCCACACGGTCTGATCGCGGTTGTAGTTGTCCGGGTCACCTTCGTCGAAGCTGTCACGACGTCGCCAGACGCCTTCCCAGTAGTCGAGCTTGTCAGTGGCCTTGGCCTGTTCGGTCTTGTTGTAGATCGCCAGTTGCACGCCACCGGCAGAGCCGAACATGTAGGTCTCACCGCGACCGTAGACGCTGCTCTTGGTCTCCCAGGTGATTTCCTTGATGCCGGAGATATCGCGGGCCGAACGGGCGCGGCAGTGCATGCGGGCGACCAGATCGGCAGGCGGTTGCCAGCCTTGAACATCTAGGGCGAGATGCACCGCGCATTGGTTGCGTTCAATGTGGGTGAGGATCTGCTCGGCATAGAAATCCATGCGGGCCTGTAGGCGCTCAGGCGACAGGTTGTCGATGGCATGGGGCGACACTTCGACCTTGAGGTGCGGGCCGATGTTCTCAACCTTGGCGTTGTAGTTCTTGAGCAGCAGCACGAAGCCCAGGTCGGCGTTCTGGAGCTTGTACTGGTAACCCGAATCCTTGCTTACACGGCCTGCATGCCAGCGCTCTCCCGCGAAGTCGACGATGGTGCCGGGTTTGTCGAACAGGCACAGCAGCTCCGGCCGGAGCAGGCCACGGTACAACTGGCGGACGGTATCGACGCCGCAGTGCAACAGACGGACTTTCGACAGGTCAACGATACGGGCGTTGCCCGGGTCTACGAACAGCCGACCGGTCACGTCTTCACGAGCGAGCATGTCCAGTCTCAGGAAGTCTCTTGGCTTTTTCACTCAGTCACCTATTGCTGATTAATGCGGATGTTTTCGTCTTACTTTCTGACGTGTTACAGGGGCGTCAGGCGGCGTGCTGCGCCCCCGACGCAGCCGAACCCGTCTCGGCTGCGCCGAGACACACACGGCTACGTCAGGGGCTTGCACCGCTCTTGCTCCATCCATCGTTCAAGCTCCTTGAATGGGTCTGGTTCGGTCAGGCAGTTCTGTTCCTGGATATAGGAAGGCACCTGGGGACGTTCAAAGGGCGGGAGGCTGGCGTACCAGAGGAAGGCGCTCAGCAGCGCCAGGAACACGAGGTGGAGGCAGTCAGCGAAGTGCAGCGGGCGGGTCTGGATCAACACCAAGGGCGCTGCCCTTGTAATCCCGCTCTTGCCGCCGAGGGCTCGGGAGCGCGGGGCGGTGAAGCTGCCCCACTCTCCCGTGGTCAGGCTCGTTTTCATGGCGTGGGGTCAAGGGTGCGCTGCGCCCGTGCTTCCGTTCGACGGAACGGTGGAGCTGTTCCGACGAGCCGGGAGCGCGGCCCCTGACCCGGAACCATCGGCGGAATGGGTCAGGGTCATGCGGCCCAGTACGTTGCCGGAACCATGCCGGTCGCGGTACCGCATCGCCCTGATAGAGCAAATGTTGTCGAAGTAGAACTCGTTCGGGTTGCGCGTGCTGGAGCTGAGTTCGACGCCCAGGAAGCACGGGGCGCCCTGCATATCCGGTGTGGGGATCAGCACGCCGACAATCTGGATACATTGCCAGAAGGATTCCGGCTCAGCATCCCAGGCGGTTTCGACCAGTACGGTCTGGCCGACGTAGCTCAGAGCTGTGACCGTGTCGAGCTGGATACGAGGCTTACGCATGGCTGCACTCCCCTTCCATGGGTTCGGGTTTAACCTGGACCATCACTGGTAGCGGCAGGCGATCCAGCACCCTGGCGGGGGCGCTTCGATCACGGATGCCCCGGATGGTGTTGATGCTGTCGAAGTAGATTTCATCCGGGAAATCAGCAGTACCGATGACTGGGAGGGTCAAGAAGTACCCCACGTCATTAACACCCTGAACTGGCACTACCACACCAACAATGTGCTTGAAACGCCAGATAGGCTCCGGATCACCCTCCCATACAAGCTCAATGAGCACGGTCTGGCCGATGAAGCCGATAGCGGTGATCGGGTCGAATACCAGAGTAGGCTTAGACATGGGCATAGTCCCCCGCCTTGAACTCGGTCTTGCCCTTGTCCAGATCAGCACGCAGGCGGGCGAGATTGACCATGCGGAAGTCGGCCAGCTTCATGCTGGGGATGGTCTGGCTGTCTACCCAGTTGATGACCTCTTCGACCGTTACGCCGCTTATCTCGGCAAAGGTCTTCACGCTGCACAGGTCGAGCGGTTCGTTAGTGGCGATCATGGGTGCCCTCCTTGGCGGCTTTGTCCTGGGCATAGCTCGCTTCCAGGCGGATGACGACTTCCGAGTTCATCGACCGGCGGGACTCGACGGCGGACTGTTCGATCTTGGCGCGCAGCTCGGGCGGTACGCGCAGCTTGAATTGCGGGTCGGTTCGGCTCACAGCGTCCACTCCTGTTCCAGAAGCTGCTGATGCAGCAACGCCACGTTGACCATCGTGCGTTTGCCGACCTTCTGCGAAGGCAGGTAGTTACGCTCCACCCAGGTGCGCACAACGACGGGTTCGTCGCCCATGCCGATCCACTCGGCGAACTTCTGCCACGGCATCAAGGGCGGGGCGCCGTGCAGCTTTTGGGGGTCAAGACCTTCAGGTGGTAGCATCAGCTTGCTCCGCTTTATTCCGCTTTACCTTGCATTAGATGCCTTACATATATTGCAAGGCGCGGACAAAATATAAGCCAAGCCCCCACACATAAACCACCACTATGTGCAAGCTTTTTAGATGCTTTCGGAATGATAAGAGAAAGATTGATATCCGTATGGAATAAGGAAAAGCTTTCGGCCCCTAAGCTTGAGAAGCTGACAGGCATAGACCGTAGCAGTTGGTATCACCTGAGAAACGGAAAGCGGCGTGCCAACGAGCAGGACATTGAGGCCATCGTGCAGATGTTCCCTCAATACGCCTTCTGGATCGCTAGCGGGCAAATAGCACCCGAGATTGGCCAGACAAGCCCCGACTACGACGAAGCCAACCGAAACTTGAGCCAACCCAACGCGGGATAGCGATCACCCAGGAAGTAGCTAGGCGCTGGTACGCCCGAAAGGAGCTCGGTCAACCATGAAGAAACTGATATGCACCATCCTGTGCCTAATCGCATTCGCGCAGGCCAAGGCAGCCGAGGAAGTAACCTTCTACGTTGGACAGGCCAATGATGACTGGGCTTTCAAAGTAACAGGCAAAGGCCGAGCGCTCGCGGGAAAGAGCCTTATCTATACAAGGCTCGACGAGCTGCAAATCGTAAACAATCCAAAGCACTCAAAAACCAGATACATAGAGAGCGTTGAGATCGCCTACGCCTACATCAACCAAGATGGAGTCTGGGACTTCAAATCGGTTAATAGCTTTCACCCCGTTAATAAAAACATTCGCTCAGGGGAAAAACTCGCGATCAAAGACCTTGAAGCAGGAATTGCTTTAGAAAACCGACCTACAAGAAATTACTGGATAGTCATCAATATCTGGATGAAGAACAAGGAAGTAGTCCACGCCCACTCCGGGCGTTCAATATTCTAATAGCCTGCTAAACTCGCTACGCAAAAACATGGCTAGCAGTCATCTTCGACAGTTACCAGCAGAGTAGCAACCCAGTCATCAACAGCAAGACTATAACAAGTACACAAAGCACCATACTGAATATTTTATCAAACTCCATCAGTTCCATATTTTTTCATTTCAGCAAGAACCGCTTCGATACCTTCAGTCGAAATACACGGCCTTTTGTGGGGACTAAAACGAATCTCATTTGCCCCAGCGAGGACAAAAACACTATTCGGCCCAACAAATGCCTTACGAGCATCATGAACAAACTGCGGCTTGCTCTTCCAAGTATTACTGCCCTCCAACCTCCACTCTTCCTTCAGCTCCAGCCGAATTCCACGCTCATTTTGTTGGGTTGTGAGATTAACCCAAGCACTTCTCGCACCATCAGTCTGAACACACAGAAATGGCCCACTACGAAACTTATGCTTATCATTCGCATAAGTAACCTCACTACTTTCGTTTAGTGGAGCCGCGTCCAAAATGGCAACAATCCCAGGGCGAATTTCATCTTCAAGTAGCGGCATTTGCACTCCATATTCTTTTATGCGTTTAAACTTTATTTAGGGGCAGTAACCTAGTTAGAGACCCAAAAGACATTGATAGCTAGACGCTACTACTAGCGGTTAGGAATGTCTATAAACAGTGTCGAAAAAGTGTCGAAATCACTGCAAGAAATAGCGGAAAAATGCTGTAGCTGCTGGGCTGCAAGGCCAGCAAAGCAGGGCGTTGCGGATCACAGCAAGGCGCTGGAAAGGGTTCGATTCCCTTCGCCCGCTCCAGAATCGCATCGAACAGGCCCTGTTCTTACAGGGTCTTTTCGTTTCTGCCATTGCATTGAGTCGACCCAATAGCACCGATCACCAGGGCAAGTGAAACGGTGCCTCAAGTTTCTCCGCGCTGAACCACCGTGCCATACCCAACGATGCGTGCGCCCTCAAGGATTTCGAATCGACAGCCTGGCCGCAGAGCAGCGTAGGAAACATCCGGCTCGTAGACGAATCGGATCGTGGCCAGCACCGGAGTCCCGAAAGGAGCTTGGCCTTCAGGGCCGGCGACGAACTCGACCCCGAGCATGGATGGATCGGGTGGCACCTTCAGGTGTGGCCGATAACGCTGGTTGTCGAGCAGTGGACCAAGCTGGCGCCCACCCTGCTCCGGTGCGAGAAACGTGACTTCTGCTTCGACTGTTGTCATATCGTCCCTAGCGGCCTGACGATGGGCAGGCTCCACGGCTGTTCTGAATACCTGGCTCTTCCACTAGAAGGAAAGATGTGACGGAGATGATAAGGAAATCAACCCGAAAACCCGCCAATGACCATTGGCCGATGCCGCTCTGGGAGCGACTGCTGATTGCGCTCGTGGTCCTGGCCTTTGCCATCGTGGGGCTCGGCTTCGGTGTGTTCGGCATTCTCGAGGGCGCGGTAAGTTTTCCGAGCCGGCAGGCGAGCGGTGTGATCGTTCAGGCCGAATCGCCGGTGATGTTCTGGGCGAGCGTCGGTGTATGGCTGGTGGTCGGCCTGGGGCTTTTCTCGGTGGCCGTGGCCATTCTGCTGGATGTGGCAAGGCGGCTCTTCCGCTAGGTCGAAGCCTCTCTACGCCAACCGTTCGAAGCTCCATCGGATCGCACGAAACGCCTCGCTGCCAGAGCAAGGCAGAACGCCATCACGAATTGTGACTTGCATCTCATTTTCGCCACCATGGAAATGTCGATAGCGTCACAAATATTGGTAGGCTTCCGCGATCCCTCTTCCAGGAGCTTTTCCGATGAAGGAACAGCGGAAATACCTCGCGTTGCGTGCCCATATCGAGAGCCTGCTTCAGGAAGGCGCCAAGATCGTCAGCCGCGATCCCTTCACCCTGCGCATCAGCGGGCATCTGTTCCGCGTGCAGCACGGGATGCTGATCGGCAACTCGACAGCCGCCTGACTCTCGTCAGGAATGCACGCACCAGCTCACCGATTCGGCCGGCATTCCCAGGCAGTCCACGGCGTGGATCAGGCCTGAATTCAGTGCATCCTCGGCGTTGATGATCCGGGGGGCCGCCGTCAGGCAGTCGAGCACGTCCAGGGGCGCCCTGGCGCCGCGGGTGCGCTCCTCCACGATGCTGGCGTACAGCTGAAGGTCATAGTCCAGGCTCATCGCGTATTCCGACATGCGCACGTGGTCGACCGCGCCGTTCAGCGTCCAGTGGAACGGGTGGAAGAGGAACTTGCTGTAGTGGCAGGCCGTGCGCCGCTCCCCCGCCAGGAAGATGATGTTGCCCATGGACTCGACCGTTCCCAGGTTATGGGTCTTCACCGGCACCGGCAGGGACACCAGGAAGTTGTAGAGCGAGAAGCCGTAGCTGCATTCCCCGCCCATGGTGGCGATTTTGATGATCAGCTCGTCGGCCCCCTGCTGGATGGCCTGGGAGCATTTGTCGATCAACTGGCCGCAGGTGGAGGAGTTGATCGGCGCGGTGAAATGGACCACATGGCTGCGCATGCCTGCTCTCCGTTCGGTTCGGCAAGGAAGGTGGAAGCCGACGCCTCACAGTGACTGAGTGGCGCCCCGCCACGCGGTTTCATGTTTCACCGGCGTGGCGGACGAATGGCCTCAGTTGCCCGCGATGCCGGTGATGGTGATGCCGTAGTCGCGCAACAACTGCACCGCCGGCTCGTCGCTGCGCTTGTCCTGACCATCGCCGAACTCGCCCTTTTCCAGGTTCTGCCGGGCCCAGTCGAGCAGGTGCTCAACGGCCTCCTCCATCTCCGGCTTGTGGTCGGCCTGCATGTCCAGCGTGCAGGTGCTGTTGTCCCGGTTGTAGCTGATGGTCCATTGCGCCATGGCGGCCTCCTGCGAACGATGCGGGCCAGAGCCCTGCGTACAGGGTTCGAGTGGCCGGGGAGAACAAGGGTTCAGGCAACGAGCCAGACGGCCGTGCAGGCGGTCGGGCCGGGCTTGCGTGCACGGGCTCCTTGACGCACTCTTGGCTGTATATAAAACCAGTACATTTCCATGCTCGCCCCGCTCGATTCCGCTCTCTACTACCTCAGCAACTTCCGCACCGCGCTGGCCTGGATCGAGCAGCGCTACGCCGATCTGCTGGACGCCGATGAACAGGCCTTCCTGACCCAGTTCCAGGCCCTGCCTGAACCTTCCCAGGCGCTGCTGGTGCGCCTGGTCATGCGCAAGGGCCCGCACTTTCGCGCCGGCAAGCTGGCCTACCCGGAGATCGGCGATATCGCTGTCGCAGCTGGTTCGCTGCTCGAACGGGGCTGGTTGATCGAAGACGCCGAACTGGGGCTGGACGCGCTGTTCGCCCTGCTGCGCAAGGACGAGCTGCTGGTCACCTTCGCCGAAGCCGCCGCCCTGCGCGGCCTGAAGAAACGGGAGCTGCTGGAGGCACTGCTCGACCGGCATCCCGAGCCACGCTCATTCAGCCAGTGGAGCCCGGGACTGGACCGCCTGTACAGTCTCACCGTCGGCCCGCTGTGCGATCGCCTGCGCCTGCTGTTCTTCGGCAACCTGGCCCAGGACTGGTCCGAGTTCGTGCTCACCGAACTGGGCATCTACCGCTACGAGAGCGTGCCGCTCGACGCCGAATCGCGCGGCTTCCGCACTCGCCTGGACGTCGACCGCTACCTGCACCTGCAGCACTGCCGCGACCTGTTCGACACGGGCCTGCCGGTCGCCGAAGTGCTCGCGGCGCTGGGCGACTTCGCCAGCGACAACCCCTACCTGGCCCGGCGCCACGCCAAGCTGCTGTTCCGTCTGGGCCAGCAGCTGGAGCGCGAGGGCGAATGGACCGAGGCGGCCGCCCTGTACGCCAGCAGCAGCCACGGCGAGGCCCGCCAGCGTCAGGTCCGCGTGCTGGAAAAGCTGGGCGAGTTCCAGGCGGCTCACGACCTCGCCACCCTGGCGCTGGACGCGCCGCGCAACGACGCCGAGGCCCAGGCGCTGGAGCGCGCCCTACCCCGCCTGCAGCGGCAGGGCGGGGAAGTCGGC
>OGQD01000851.1_pt1 | contig 21467 bp, 23 predicted proteins | sample 1553091 | NCBI WGS metagenome assembly OGQD01 (sample SAMEA2580290, study PRJEB22360) | human gut metagenome | biome: human gut; feature: human-associated habitat; material: faeces | place: Denmark | collected 2008/2010
AAGCCCGTGCGGGGGGGGGGGTCGGCGGGTGGGGGTGGGGGCCCCTGAAACTTCGGTTCAACGAGGGTATTTTTCGCCCCAAGCGAAAAACCGGATGGAGGGGCAAGACCTTTTGGTTCCTTTTGGGGCGTTTGCCAAAAGGGACTCGCCCGAGGGGGCGAAACAAAATCTTGCAGCGCACACCGAGGCGACGCTGAAACACATCCCCACAAGGCGAACACAGTCCGCTTGAAACACCGATTGCGTTATCCTGCGGCCCAACCTGTCCCCTCCCAGGAGCCGTCATGCCGTCGTACCGCACATTGCTGCCCCTCTCCCTGGTCCTGCTCGCCGGCTGCGCCGGACAGACCAAACCCGTGGTCACCCTGGAAGACGCCAGTGACTGCAAGCCACTGAAACTGCACACCGGCCAGGAACTCGTGCTGATCCTACCGAGCAACCCCACCACCGGCTTCCGCTGGGAACTGCGCAATGCCGCCAACGGCCTGCTGCGCGCCCTCGGCCCGGAGGTCTACAGCAACCCGGAAGACGCCGGCCTGGTCGGCAGCGCCGGCGAATCCACCTGGCGCTTTCGTGTGACCGCCGCCGGCGAGGACAAGCTGGAACTGGCATACCGCCGCCCGTGGGAAGCCGAAGTCGCCCCCGCACAGACCTTCGTCTGCCCTATCGCGGTAAAGTAATGCTGCCGACACCCGGCGCCAAAAGCCGCTCGCGCTGACGCCTTCGGCCTGTCGGCCAGGCACCGCGCTGCGGCACAGTGGGCGCTCATTTCCTCGGGAGGGAACCCCATGCGCTGGGCACTCTTGGCACTGATCGGCGGTGCCGCCTACCTGTTCGCCGTGACCTTCGACCTGCCCGCCCTGCGCATGCTGTGCAAACCGCTGCCGGTCCTCGCCATGCTCTTCTGGATTCTCGGTACACCTGCAGACGGCTATCGCCGCTGGGTTACCGTCGGCCTGGTGCTGTCGATGCTCGGCGACATCCTGCTGGAATGGCCGATCAACGCCTTCGTGCCTGGCCTGGCCGCCTTCCTGCTTGCGCATCTCGCCTACCTGGCCGCCTACCTGGGCGACACCCGCCGCCTAGCCCCGCTAGGCCTGCTGATCGCAGGTGGCGTGGGCGGCGCCCTGTTCGCCCTGCTCTACAGCCGCGGACTCGGCCCACTGCTGTTGCCGATCGCGCTGTACAGCCTGACCATCAGTGCCATGCTCTGGCGCGCCATCGCTCGCCTCGGCGTGCCGTCGATTGCCAGTGCCAGCCGGGTGTTCGCCGCCCTGGGCGCGCTGCTGTTCGTCAGCTCCGACTCGATGATCGGCATCAACCGCTTCGTCGCCGCCTTCGACGGCTCCTCCTACGCCATCATGCTCACCTACTGGCTCGGCCAGCTCGGCATCGCCGCGTCGGTCACATCCCGTCATATCGCTCTGCCATACTCGGAAGGACAAACCGCTTCCCGGGCCTGACATGCTGCGAATCGCTTCACCGCTGCTACTCCTCTGCTCGGCGCTGGCCAGCGCCGAACCCCTGCGCCTGGCCGGTGACGACTGGTGTCCCTACCTCTGCCCTGGCGACCCGGACAAGCCCGGCTACCTGCTCGAAGCCCTCGGCCAGGTCCTGCCGCAGCCGCCGTTGTTCGAACCCCTGCCCTGGCCGCGCGCCCTGCAGATGGCCCGCGAGGGGCTGGTGGATGGCGTGGTCGGCGCCTACAGCGAAGAGTCAGAAGAGCTGCTGATCGGCGAGGAGCCCATCGGCTGGGTGACCATGCGCTTCTACGTGCGCAACGACAACCCCTGGACCTGGCAAGGTCCGACCTCGCTGGGCAACCAGTCCATCGGTCTGGCCCAGGGCTACTCCTACGGCCGGGAGCTGGATGCCTGGCGCGACGAACACCTTTCCAACCATGAGCAGGTTCAGGTGCTCAGCGGCGAGAAAGTCCTCGAACGCAATATCCAGAAGCTGCTGCTGGGACGCATCACGGTGCTGCTCGAAGACAGCCAGATCGTCGAGCATTACCTGCATCGCCACGGCCTGTCGCAGAGCATTCAAGCCGCCGGTGAACTCGCCGATAAACGTCCCATGTACGTCGCCTTGAATCCGCGCCTGGATGGCGTGCAGGATCGCCTGGCCGACCTCGACGAAGGCCTGCGTGAACTGCGTCGCACTGACCAGTGGAAACCCCTGATGCAGGGTTATGGCATCGCCGTTGACTAGTCCCACGAAGGCATGAGAAAAGTCCGGCAGAGCCCTCTGTCATCGGCTATAGATCAATTATAAGAGACTGGGAAAAAGGGGAGCTCCATGCGTGCAGTAGTTCGCTCGATGTTGTTGCTGGGAGCCTGCCTGACTCTCTCGGCCTGTGGCAGCCTGCTGCCCAGCGAACGCGCGGAAGTGCAGTCACCATTCCTGGATTACCAGGATGCACAGAGCCGCTACAACCAGGTCGATCCTGGCAAGACCACCAAGTCGCAGCTCTATGCGCTGGGCTTCGATCCGCTGTCCCAGGGCAACGCCAAGATGCTCTCGTTCATCGACGTGCGCCTGCTCTTCGTGCAACCCAACATCCCCATCGACTACCTGCCTGACGGTCTGGTCACCTGCCTGCAGGCCAAGGACCGCTGCATCGGCTACGCCTTCGACTTCAACAAGACCGACAGCCAGCGCGTCGGCAGTTTCTGGGCCGACATCTTCAACTTCCGCAAGCGCCGCCAGGTGCAGGGCTGGTCGTTCCGCCCGGTGTTCGTGCTGATCGACGACGTGGTCGTGCACAAGACCAGCAATGGCGAGCCGAACATCCGCCGCATGGAAGACAAGAAGAACCCGCTCGGCCCGCTGCAGGGTGCCGGCGAATACTTCTCCGACCAGCTCAAGTGACCCTTATCGGCTGACGCTTGGGCGCACTTCGCGCCTCGGCTACAATGCGCGCCCCGGCAAACCGGGCGCGCCGCGCCCCGTCGCCAGTCCAGCGTAACGAGGCCCCATCCAGCGTGAGCGAATCCGACCGCATCTTCGCCCAGCCGCAAGCCCAGGTTCCCGACTTCACCTTCAACGAAGACGTGGTGCGCGTCTTCCCGGACATGATCAAACGATCGGTGCCGGGCTACCCCACCATCGTCGAGAACATCGGCGTGCTCGGCGCGCGCTTCGCTACCCCGAACAGCGTGCTCTACGATCTCGGCTGCTCGCTGGGCGCCGTGACCCAGGCGTTGCGCCGCCACGTGAAGACCGACGGCTGCCGCGTCATCGGCGTCGACAATTCCGCGCCGATGATCGAACGCTGCGGCGAATACCTGCGCGCCCAGGACGCCATGCACCAGGAACTGCTGCCGGTCGAACTGATCGAGGCGGACATCCTCAAACTGGACCTCGAGCCCTGCTCGCTGATCGCGCTGAACTTCACCCTGCAGTTCATCGCCCCCGAACAACGCCTGGAGCTGCTCACCCGCCTGCATGGCGCCCTGCTCCCCGGCGGCGCGCTGATCCTCTCGGAGAAGCTGCGCTTCGCCGACGAGCAGGAGCACGAGCTGCTCACCGACCTGCACATCGACTTCAAGCGCGCCAACGGCTACAGCGAACTGGAAATCGCCCAGAAGCGCACCGCCATCGAGAACGTCATGCGCCCCGATACCCTGGAAACCCACCGCGAGCGCCTGCTGGCCGCCGGTTTCTCCAAGGTCGTGCCCTGGTTCCAATGCCTCAACTTCGCATCCCTGATTGCCCTGCCATGATCGAACGCTTCGACCTCGACCGCCTCGGCCTTGAACTGGCCGGCACACCGCTGGAATCCTGGGCGGCCACGCTGCCCGCGCAACTGGCCGCCAAGGTCGACGACGGCCATGGCGACCTGGAACGTTGGCTGGCCGCGGTGGATCATCTGCCCGAACTGCAGCCTGCCGCCGTCGAGCTGCGCGAGCGTTTCAATCTGGAAGGCACCTGCGACGAGGCCACCCGCGACCAGCTCAAGCTCGCCCTGCAAGGGCTGATCCCATGGCGCAAGGGACCGTTCCACCTGTTCGGCGTGCACATCGATACCGAATGGCGCTCGGATTGGAAATGGGAGCGTGTCTCGCCGCACCTCGACCTGACCGGCAAGCGCGTACTGGATGTCGGCTGCGGCAACGGTTACTACCAGTGGCGCATGCTCGGCGCGGGCGCGCGCAGCGTAGTGGGCGTCGATCCGAACTGGCTGTTCTTCTGCCAGTTCCTCGCCATGAAGCGTTACCTGCCAGACCTACCGACGTGGCACCTGCCCTTCGCCCTGGAAGACCTGCCCGAAAAGCTGGAAGGCTTCGATACCGTGTTCTCCATGGGCGTGCTCTACCATCGCCGCTCCCCCATCGACCACCTGCTCGCGCTCAAGGATTGCCTGCGCAAGGGGGGCGAACTGGTGCTGGAGACCCTGGTGGTGGAAGGCGACGTGAACACCGTGCTGGTGCCCGAGGACCGCTACGCGCAGATGCGCAACGTGTGGTTCCTGCCGTCGGTGCCGGCGTTGGAGCTGTGGCTGCGCCGCGCGGGCTTCACTGACGTGTGCAGCGTGGACATCAGCCGCACCTCGGTGGAAGAACAGCGCGCCACCGAGTGGATGCGCTACCAGTCGCTACCGGACTTCCTCGATCCGGAAGATCACGGCCGCACCATCGAAGGCCTGCCGGCGCCGCTGCGCGCCACGCTGGTGGCACGCAAGCCCTAAATCTCGACAGGTTCGCGAGCAAGCTCGATCCTACGAAGAGCAGTGCTCCTTGTAGGACCGAAGGAGGCGTCTAGCCCTTGCTCGCGAACCACCCCAATCAGCGATTGGCCGCCGCCACGATCAGCGCCTTCATCTCGGCAACTGCCTGCTTGAAGCCCACGAACAGCGCGTGAGCGACGATGGCGTGGCCGATGTTCAGTTCGTTGATCCCGGCAATCGCCGCCACCGGCTCGGCGTTGTGGTAATGCAGGCCGTGGCCGGCGTTGACGATCAGCCCATGGGACAGGCCGAATTCCACGCCATCGCGAATGCGCGCCAGTTCATGGGCCGCTTCGGCCGGGTTGTGCGCGTCGGCGTAACGACCGGTGTGCAGTTCGACGGCCGGCGCACCGATGCGTGCCGAGGCCTCGATCTGAAGCGGGTCCGGGTCAATGAACAGCGACACTTCGCAACCAGCGGCCGCGAGGCGCTGCACCGCTTCGCGGATGCGCGCTTCCTGGCCGGCGACGTCCAGGCCGCCCTCGGTGGTCAGTTCCTGGCGGGTTTCCGGGACCAGGCATACATGGGCCGGACGGATGATCTCGGCGAACTTCATCATCTCCTCGGTCACACCCATCTCGAAGTTCATGCGCGTCTGCAGCACTTCGGCGAGCACGCGCACATCGCGGTCCTGGATGTGCCGGCGATCTTCGCGCAGGTGCACGGTGATGCCGTCGGCGCCGGCTTCCTCGGCGTCCAGCGCGGCTTTCACCGGGTCGGGATAACGGGTGCCGCGGGCCTGGCGCAGGGTGGCGACGTGGTCGATGTTCACGCCGAGCAGGATACGGTTGGCTTCAGTCACGGGAGTTGTCCTTGCGATTCATGAAGAGCTCGCGGCTGACCAGCGGTCGGCCGCCAAGATGGGGTGCCAGCGCCTGGCGCATCAGGCGCTTGGCCGCCGCCAGGGCGCCCGGCGCGCTCCAGTCGGCTTCGGCCATGGCCAGCAGGTCGGCGCCGTGGAACAGGCCCGGCTGCAGGCTGCCGACCGGCTCGAGGCCCGAGTCGGGCAACAGGCGATAGAGACCGTCCGGCGCAACGCTCTGGCCGACGATATCGGTGTCCAGGGAAAAACCATAGCCCAGGTCGTCCAACAACCGCCATTCGAAGGAGCGCAGCAACGGCTCCAGCGGACTGCCGGCGGCCAGCAGCGGCAGGGTCGCGAGGTAGTGATCGAACAATGCGGGATGAGGATCCTCCGCCGGCAGCAGGCGGATCATCAGCTCGTTCAGGTACAGGCCGCTGAACAGCGCCTCGCCACTGAGCAGGTTGGGGATGCCGTTGGGTTCCAGGCGCACGACGTTCTTCAGCTCACTGCGCCCGCGGAACTCGACCTCCAGCGGCACGAACGGCCGCGCCAGCGCCCCAGCCCTGCCCCGCGCGCCGCGCAGCACAGCACGCAGACGCCCCAGCGGGGTGAAGAAATCCACCAGCGCGCTGGTTTCCTTGTAGGGACGGCTGTGCAGGACGAAGGCGGCTTGGGCAGTGGAAGCGAGGCTCATGGCGCTACGCCTGGAGTGGAAGTCGGGAGGTGAACGCCCTCAGGCGCCCGGAGGGTGCGCCCCGCAAAAGGTCGCGGGGCGCGCCGAGGGTCAGAGGTCGCCGTAGCCCAGCGAACGCAGTGCGCGCTCGTCGTCGGACCAGCCGCCTTTCACCTTCACCCAGAGATTGAGCATGACCTTGGAATCGAACAGCACTTCCATGTCCTTGCGCGCGTTCTGGCCGATGCTTTTGATGCGCTCGCCCTTCTCGCCGATGATGATCTTCTTCTGGCCGTCACGCTCGACCAGGATCAGCGCATGGATATGCAGGATAGGACCGTCCTGCTTGAATTCCTCGATCTCCACGGTGACCTGGTACGGCAGCTCCGCGCCCAGCTGGCGCATGATCTTCTCGCGCACCAGCTCGGCAGCGAGGAAACGGCTGCTGCGGTCGGTGATCTGGTCTTCCGGGAAGAAGTGCTCGCTCTCTGGCAGGCGCTCGGCCACCAGGGATTCCAGCACATCGAGATTCTGCCCGTGCTGGGCAGAGATCGGCACGACTTCGGCATTGGGCAGCTGTTCGGCCAGCCACTTCAGGTGCGGCAGCAACTCGCCCTTGTCTTCCATGCGGTCGACCTTGTTCACCGCCAGCAGGACCGGGCAACTCACGTATTTGACCTTGTCGTAAACCATCTGGTCTTCGTCGGTCCAGCGGTTGCGATCGACGACGAAGATCACCACGTCGACGTCCTTCAGCGCGGCGCTGGCCGAACGGTTCATGTAGCGGTTGAGGGCCTTGTCGTTGTCCTTGTGCAGGCCGGGGGTGTCGACATACACCGCCTGCACGTCACCCTCGGTCTTGATACCCAACAGGGTGTGGCGGGTGGTCTGCGGCTTGCGCGAGGTGATCGCCAGCTTCTGCCCGAGGATGTGGTTGAGCAGGGTCGACTTGCCGACGTTGGGGCGGCCGACGATGGCCACATAGCCGCAACGAACGACTCCTGCTTCATCGTGCTCGGATGGGTCGTGCTGGTCTTGCTCGTGCTCACTCATGGCCATTCTCCACGCCCAGGGCTGCCAGCGCGGCGGCGGCGGCCACCTGCTCGGCGATACGGCGGCTGCCGCCGTGCCCGTGGGTCTTGTCATTCAGCAGGGCCACCTCGCACTCGACGAAGAAGGTGCGGCAGTGCGGCTCGCCCTGGATATCCACCACGTCGTAGCGCGGCAGTTCGCACCCGCGGGACTGCAGGAATTCCTGCAGGCGGGTCTTGGGGTCCTTGTTGGTATCCACCGGGGTCAGCTCACGCAACTGCGGGCCGAGCCAGGCCATGATCCGCTCGCGGGCGGAATCCATGCCGGTGTCCAGATAGATGGCGCCGATCAGCGCCTCCATGGCGTCAGCCAGAATCGACTCACGGCGATACCCGCCGCTCTTCAGCTCGCCCGAGCCCAGTCGCAGGTAATCCCCGATTTCGAAACCGCGGGCCAGCAGGGCCAGGGTCTCGCCTTTCACCAGGCGCGCACGCAAGCGCGACAGCTGGCCTTCACGGGCCTGGGGGAAATGGGTGAACAGGGCTTCGCCAATGACGAAGTTGAGGATGGCGTCACCGAGGAACTCCAGGCGCTCGTTATTGCGCCCGGCGAAACTGCGATGGGTCAGCGCCAGGACCATCAGGTCCTGGTCGCGGAAGGTGTAGCCAAGCTTGCGCTCGAGTCGATCCAGGCTGTTGTTGCTCACGGCATTCGTACACGGAATTCTTTGTCAAATTTGACCACCAGGTCGATGTTCTGCACCAGTGGCTCGCGTTTTTCGTACTTCAGGTGGGCGCGGAACTCGTTGTTGTCGAGTTGGACGTCCAGCGCATCTTCCAGCTTGAGATCACGGATGTTGTTGAGCATCAGCGCCTTGTTCACGTAGGCGTAGAACTCCGGAACAGTGCGCACTTCCGCGGCCTTGTCGGTTTCCACCGAGGTGATGGCCTTCTCGATGGCGTAGTAGTCCAGATAGTGCGGAATGACCTTGAACGCAGCACTGGCCAGGAACGCCACGACGGCGAGCACCACCAGCCAACCCAGCAACGACATCCCCTTCTGCGAACGTGCGTACGTCATATCGACCTCATGTCGGTATCTTTCTTATTTGCCCGCCAACCGCGGCGGGTCCAAGTGAAGCGGGGCTGCTTCGCTCCCCGCGTGCAGCCCCGCCTTTATTTAGCATCGTTCCAGCCTTGCCGGCCCGGAGCGTCTCACAAGTTTAGTGAATCACGCCGACTCGCGAGAAATTCGGCAGATTGCGCATCTTCGGATCCGGCCAGCTCATCCAGACTGCGAACGCCTTGCCGACGATATTGCGATCCGGAACCATGCCCAGCAGGTCCTTCGGAATCTTCGGATCGTTCCAGTAACGGCTGTCGTTGGAGTTGTCGCGGTTGTCGCCCATCATGAAGTAATGGTCGGCCGGCACTTTCCACTGCTTGCCCGGCTCGATGCGGAAGCGGGTCATTTCCTTGCGGATCATGTGCTCCACGGCGCCCAGCTTCTCCTGGTACAGGGTCACGCTGCCCAGGGTGCCCGGCTCCTCGCCCACCAGGGACTCGGCCACCAGCTGGTCGTTGATGTACAGGCGCTTGTCGCTGGTGTAGCGAATGGTGTCGCCCGGTACGCCAATGACACGCTTGATGTAGTTGATGTTCGGATCGCTGGGGTAGCGGAACACCATGACATCGCCGCGCTGCGGGTCACCCACCGGGATCACCTTGGTATCCAGTACCGGAAGGCGGATGCCATAGGCGAACTTGTTCACCAGGATGAAATCGCCCACTTCCAGGGTCGGCTTCATCGAACCCGACGGAATCTGGAACGGTTCCACCAGGAACGAACGCAGCACCAGCACGATGAACAGCACCGGGAAGAACGACTTGCCGTATTCGACCAGCACCGGTTCCTTGTTCAGCTTCTCCAGCACCGCCGGATCGGCTTCGCTGACGGAGCCTTCATAGGCGGAAATGGCCGCCCGGCGACGCGGTGCGAACAGCACCAGGTCCACCAGGGCAAGAACGCCGCACACTGCGACGGCAATCACCAGCAACAGCGGGAAATTCAGGGTCATAGGGTTCAACTGTCCACTTTGAGCACAGCGAGGAAGGCTTCCTGCGGAATCTCCACGCTACCGACCTGCTTCATCCTTTTCTTACCGGCCTTCTGCTTTTCCAGCAGCTTGCGCTTACGACTCACGTCACCACCGTAGCATTTGGCCAGCACGTTCTTCCTGAGCGCCTTGACCGTCGAGCGGGCGATGATCTGCCCGCCGATGGCCGCCTGGATCGCGACGTCGAACATCTGCCGCGGAATCAATTCCTTCATCTTCTCCACCAGCTGACGGCCCTTGTACGGGGCATTGTCGCGGTGGACGATCAGGGCAAGGGCGTCGACCTTCTCGCCGTTGATCAGTACATCGAGACGAACCAGGTTGGCCGGCTCGAAGCGATCGAAGCTGTAGTCCAGCGAAGCATAGCCACGGCTGGTGGACTTCAGGCGGTCGAAGAAGTCCAGCACCACTTCGTTCATCGGCAGGTCATAGATCACCTGGACCTGGCCGCTGAGGAAGTGCATGTCACGCTGGACACCGCGCTTCTCGATGCACAGGGTAATGACGTTGCCCAGGTGCTCCTGAGGCACAAGAATCGTCGCGCGGCAGATCGGCTCACGCATCTCGTCGATGGAGGAAAGATCGGGCAGCTTGGATGGGTTGTCGACATAGAGGATGTCGCCATTCTTCTGCACGATCTCGAAGATCACGGTCGGCGCGGTGGTGATCAGGTCCAGGTCGTATTCGCGCTCCAGGCGCTCCTGGATGATCTCCATGTGCAGCATGCCGAGGAAGCCGATGCGGAAGCCGAAGCCCAGGGCCTCGGAGCTTTCCGGCTCGTACTGCAGGGCGGCATCGTTCAGGGTCAGCTTCTGCAACGCTTCGCGGAAGTCCTCGAAGTCATCGGAGCTGACCGGGAACAGGCCGGCGTAGACCTGCGGCTTGATGCGCTTGAAGCCTGGCAGCACGTCCACATCGGGTGTGTTGTTCAGAGTCAGGGTGTCGCCCACCGGGGCGCCGAGGATGTCCTTGATGCCGGCGATGATGAAGCCTACTTCACCAGCCTTGAGGTCCGGGGTCTCGGTGTGCTTGGGGGTGAACACGCCGACGCTGTCCACCTGGTGGACCTTGCCGGTGGACTTCACCAGGATCTTGTCGCCCTTCTTGACGCGGCCGTGCTTCACGCGCACCAGCGAGACCACGCCCAGGTAATTGTCGAACCAGGAGTCGATGATCAGTGCCTGTAGCGGCGCATCAATCTCGCCTTCGGGCGCAGGAATGGCAGTGACCAGGCGCTCCAGCACATCTTCCACGCCCATGCCGCTCTTGGCCGAACAGGCCACGGCGTCGGTGGCGTCGATGCCGATGATGCTTTCGATCTCGTCCTTCACGCGGTCCGGGTCAGCCTGCGGCAGGTCCATCTTGTTCAGCACGGGCATGACTTCCAGCCCCTGCTCGATGGCGGTGTAGCAGTTGGCGACCGACTGCGCTTCCACGCCCTGGCCTGCGTCCACCACCAGCAGCGCGCCTTCGCAGGCGGCCAGCGAGCGGCTGACTTCGTAGGTGAAGTCGACGTGGCCGGGGGTATCGATGAAGTTCAGCTGGTAGGTCTTGCCATCCTTCGCCTTGTAGTGAAGGGTGACGCTGTGCGCTTTGATGGTGATGCCGCGCTCACGCTCCAGGTCCATGGAGTCCAGCACCTGGGCCTCCATCTCGCGGTCGGACAGGCCGCCGCACATCTGTATGAAGCGGTCTGCCAGCGTCGACTTGCCATGGTCGATGTGGGCGATGATGGAGAAATTGCGGATATGACTAAGGTCACTCACGGCTGAACACACTCGGAAGGCTGAAGGCGGCGGTCCGCCGAAAAATAGCCGGGAAGTTTACCTGAATACAGCCAGGGGCGTCACGCCGAGCCGGACGGTCAGGCATGAAAAAGGGCGGTCGAAACCGCCCTTTTCTGGTGCGCCAGCCTTACTCGGTCAGCTTGAACGTGATGAAGCTCGCACGCCCCTGGCGCAGCACGCGCATGGAAATCGAACGATCCTTCGGCAACGCCTTGGCGATTTCGCTGAAGGTTTTCGAGGAATCCACTGCGCGGTTGTTCAGGTGTGTGATGACATCTCCCGGACGCAGACCGATCATGGCCGCCGGACCGCCCTGCACTTCCTTGATGACCACACCGCCCTTGATATCCAGGGACTTGCGCTGCTCAGAGGTCAGTTCCGCCACGGTCACGCCCATGCGGTTGCTGCTGCGCTCGGCACCTTTGCCTTCGACGGCGGCGATTGCGTCGTCATCCTCGGGCAGGCTGCCAATGGTCAGACTCAGGGTCTGGCGCTTGTTGTCACGAATGACCTCCAGGGACGCCTTGTCGCCCGGCTTCATGTTGCCCACCAGGTGCGGCAGGTCGGCGGACTCATTGATGGTCTGGCCATTCAGGCTCAGGATCACGTCCCCCACCTGCAGGCCGCCCTTGGCTGCCGGACCATCTTCCACCAGCTGCGCGACCAGCGCGCCGGCCGGCTTGTCGAGACCGAAGGACTCGGCCAGATCCTTGTTCACTTCCTGGATCACCACACCCAGCCAGCCGCGATTGACCTTGCCGCCAGCCTTGAGCTGATCGGCGACGTTCAGCGCCACATCGATAGGGATCGCGAACGAAAGCCCCATGAAGCCACCGGAGCGAGTGAAAATCTGCGAGTTGATGCCTACCACTTCACCCTGCAGGTTCAGCAGCGGGCCACCGGAGTTACCCGGGTTGATCGCCACGTCGGTCTGGATGAACGGCACATAGTTCTCGTTCGGCAGGCTGCGGCCCTTGGCACTGACGATGCCGGCCGTCACCGAGTGATCGAAGCCGAACGGCGAGCCGATGGCCAGCACCCACTCGCCGACCTTCAGCTTGTCGGAATCGCCCAGCTTGAGCGTCGGCAGGCCCTTGGCGTCGATCTTCAGCACGGCCACATCGCTGCGCGGATCGGCACCGACCAGCTTGGCCTTGTGCTCGCTGCGATCGGACAGGCGCACGAGAATCTCGTCGGCGTCGGCGACCACATGGTTGTTGGTCAGGATGTAGCCATCATCGGAAATGATGAAGCCCGAACCCAGGGACTGAGCCTCGCGCTGCTGGCCACGGGGAGCCTGCCCCTGACCGCCCTGGCCACGAGGAATGCTGCGCTCGAAGAATTCGCGCAGGCCCGGCGGCAGGCCGTCGAGGTCCGGAATGCCCATCTGCGCGCTGGAGCGATCAGGAAGCTTCTGGGTGGTACTGATGTTGACCACCGCCGGCGAGGCCTTCTCGACCAGCGGCGTAAAATCCGGTAGTTCAGCTCGCGCGGTGACCGACAGGCTAAGGGCCAGCAAGGCGACCAGCGCAGCCATGCTGCGTTTCAGGGTTTGCATTGACTACAGCTCCCGTGATGTTGATTGGGAAGATCACTAAACTGGGCCGGGCGGCCCACCGACCAGCGCACGCAGCACAACCGGTTGCATCGCCGGATCATCCGTATGGCGTCGCGTGTAGTGACGCACCAGCAGCCAGGCCAGCAGGAAACCCGCCAGCCCGGCCACGATGATGAGAGGCTCCCCCAGATCGAGGCCCGCCGCCAGGAGCGCCAGCGTGAACAGCCCGATCAGAGGAGACAGATAGAAAAGCAGGGCACTCTTGAGCAGCAGGCCTTCATCCATACCCAGCACGACTTCGTCGCCGGGCGCCAGCGCCAATGAAGACATGAACCGCATTGCGCTGCGCCGACGCACAACACCCAACTGACGCAAGAGGCCCTGGCCGCAACCGGCACTGACCGAGCACCCCGAGCAGGTGGAGTGGCGCAGCGTTTCGACCTGGACGGATCCAGAATCGACCGCAATCACCCTCCCCCGCTCTTGGATCACTGTGGCTGGGCTCCAGTTGGCCGCATGGACAACGCCACGCGCTCGGCCGTGCCACTGGGGATTTCACCGACCACGGTCACCATGGTGCCGCCATCGTCACCGGCGTACCGCCTCGACACCACCGTGGTCGGGCCCAGCTGGGTGCGGGCATCGTCGACCTTGGCGCCGTGCAGCGGTTCAAGAAACACCGAGAAGCGCGCCAGCCCATCGCCATAGGCGAGACACAGGACCTGGTCATTGGAGACCGGGCTGCGCTCCTGCAGCGTGCTATTCAGGGTAAAGCCCGGCGGCACCCATTCCGAATGCCAGGTGGTCTTCACTTCAGCGACCTTGGTTTCCTTCACCGGCTTGCAGGCCGCGCTCGGCTGGAGCGCTCCGTCGTCCGGCGCCTCCATGTCGATACGGGTGAACTGCAGGCGCTCGATGATCTGGCCCTTGTCGTTGAGCAGCAGGGACTTGAGCGGCAGCCCTGTTTCCTTGTCCAGGTGCAACTCGAACCCGTAGCGATGCTGATCTCGCGGGATGACCGCCAGCACCACCGCCGGGCGGTCGGCGATACGCGACTCGCCGGCGACGCGAACATCATAGTAAGCGGACAGATCCGTCGGATTGAGCTTGCGGGCCGGCCACAGCTCGCCGGTCGACACCTGTCCGGACATGCCGCCACCTACACACCGGGTGGCACCATCGACACGCACCACTTCCTGGCGCGGCCCATCGACCTGGACAAGATGCTCGCGAACCGAGCCATCACTCTCCACCCGATGCCAGACATCGTGGGTGGTGAAGGCCCCACTGCGTTCGTAGATGAATGTACCCTGGAAGTTCTGTTGCTGATCAGCCTCGGAAAGGCGCTTGATCCAGTCCAACGCATCAGCGGCCTGGACTGGCAATGCCAGCAGACCGCCGAGGAAGAACAACAGTGCTGTCGTAGCGCGCATGTCGCTCCTTAAGGTCGCAAATCAGCGGCTTTCCAGGCTCGCGGCGCGTGCGTAGGGCAGGGCGCTGTCGGTGCCGCTGACGGCGGACTGCTGCGCATGCTGACGCAGGTAACCCGGAAGACGCTGCTCGTGCCAGGTGGTCTGCCCGCCCTGGGCATTGGTGATCACCTGCGGCGCCTCGTCCTGAGTGTAGCCTGCCAGTACCGCCGGGCCTTGCACTTGCGGCAGGGCAATCTGCGGAGTGGCGCCTTGCTGGGCAAGGCCGTTGGCAACACTGTCATCCTGGTGGTACATGCGCACACCGGCCAGCACAGCCAGGGTCACCGAGGCGGCGACTGCCAGGCGGCCGACATTGCGCCAGGGATTACGACTGCGCGGGGCCGGCACGGCCTCGTCGGCCAATGCGGCGGATACGGCAGCCGCAATGTCCAGCTTGGGCATGGCCGGCTCGCGGTGCATCACCGCACGGGCCAGTTGGTAACGGGACCAGGTGGCCCGCAATTCGGCGTCCTCGCCGCAGGCTGCAAGCACACGCCGCAGCTCCAGCTCATCCGCTTCGTTATCCATAACAGCGGACAGCGATTCCTGCAGGGCTTCACGACTCATAGCGGTACCTCTCTTGGCTTCTGCCGCTGTATCAGACTTCATCATGCAACAAAGGCTGCAAAGCTTTGTCGATCGCTTCCCGCGCACGGAAGATCCGTGAGCGGACGGTTCCCACCGGACACTGCATCACGGTGGCGATATCTTCGTAACTCAGGCCTTCGAACTCGCGCAGGGTCAACGCCGTGCGCAGATCATCGGGCAACTGCTGGATGGTGCGATGGACCGTTTCCTCGATCTCATCCCGCAGCATGGCTCTTTCCGGCGACTCGATGTCCTTCAGGGCATGATCGCCATCGAAGAACTCCGCGTCCTCTGCCGTGACATCGCTGTCCGGCGGCCGCCGACCGCGCGCAACCAGATGGTTCTTCGCGGTGTTGATGGCGATACGGTACAGCCAGGTATAAAAGGCACTGTCACCGCGGAAGTTACCCAAGGCGCGATACGCCTTGATGAATGCTTCCTGCGCGACGTCCTGGGCTTCCTGGGCGTCGTGCACGAATCGCACGATCAGCCCCAGAATCTTGTGCTGGTACTTCAGCACCAGCAGGTCGAATGCCCGTTTATCTCCGCGCTGTACCCGTTCAACCAGTTGCTGATCCGTTTCCTGGGTTAGCATGAATGCTCCTCTGAAAACCTGGAGGAGCTTCGAGCACCCTGGTGAATCGTCCTGCCAAGATAGACTCGGGTCTTTTGCAAAAGTTCTCCCCTCCAAGCATACGCCGCACAGTTTTTTCACATTGGCGGCAACCGGACCCCGACATGCGTCCGGAGCCCGTCAAATTCAACTGTACCGGGCGGAACACCCGCTCCCCTTCCGCGCAATGTCAATCTGCGCGCAAAGCTGATTGGGTATTCCGCGTTCGAACCGGAACGCCTGAAAAAGTTCCGGTGAATTGCTGTGATCCTGCAATGACCTCGACGCCGCCTCTGACGTCCGCCAGGCTGGCTTCAGCGGTGAGGAATGCCTCCGGCCCTGCGACTGCCGCCCACCGCACGCGCATTCGGTGTCATCGGTTCGCCAGTATTGTGCCGTGGCCCCCTTCTATATACTAGGGCGCCATTTTGTGGAGCCGGGTATGAGTCAGCATTTCCAGCACGATGTCCTAGTGATCGGCAGCGGGGCCGCCGGCCTGACGCTGGCTTTGACGCTGCCCTCGCACCTGAAGATCGCCGTGCTGAGCAAGGGCGAGCTTTCTCAGGGTTCCACCTTCTGGGCCCAGGGCGGCGTCGCTGCCGTGCTGGATGACACCGATACCGTGGAGTCCCATGTCGAGGACACCCTGGTCGCTGGCGCCGGCCTGTGCCGTGAAGACGCGGTAAAGTTCACCGTCGAGCATAGCCGCGAAGCCATCCAGTGGCTGATCGAGCAGGGCGTACCCTTCACCCGCGACCATGAGCCGGGGCGCGAGGATGGCGGCTTCGAATTTCACCTGACGCGAGAGGGCGGCCACAGCCACCGTCGTATTATCCATGCCGCCGACGCCACCGGTGCGGCGATCTTCAATACGCTGCTGGAGCAGGCGCGCCAGCGGCCGAATATCGAGCTGCTGTCGCAGCGGGTCGCCGTCGACCTGATCACCGAGCGAAAACTGGGGATGAACGGCCAGCGCTGCCTGGGGGCCTACGTGCTGGATCGCGCCACCGGCGAAGTCGACACCTTCAGCGCGCGCTTCACCGTCCTTGCCTCCGGCGGCGCCAGCAAGGTCTATCTCTATACCAGCAACCCGGACGGCAATTCCGGCGACGGCATCGCCATGGCCTGGCGCGCCGGCTGCCGGGTCGGCAACCTGGAGTTCAACCAGTTCCACCCGACCTGCCTGTACCACCCGCAGGCCAAGAGTTTCCTGATCACCGAGGCGTTGCGTGGCGAAGGCGCCCTGCTCCGCCTGCCCAACGGCGAACGCTTCATGCCGCGCTTCCATGCCCTGGGCGAACTCGCCCCGCGCGACGTGGTGGCCCGCGCCATCGACCATGAGATGAAGCGCCTGGGTATCGACTACGTCTATCTGGACATCAGCCACAAGCCGGCCGAGTTCATTCGCGAGCACTTCCCCACCGTCTACGAACGCTGCCTGGACTTCGGCATCGACATCACCCGCGAGCCCATCCCGGTCGTGCCTGCGGCGCACTACACCTGCGGCGGCGTACTGGTGGACGAGCATGGCCATACCGATGTGCCGAACCTCTACGCCATCGGCGAAACCACCTTTACCGGCCTGCACGGCGCCAACCGCATGGCCAGCAACTCGCTGCTGGAGTGCTTCGTCTACGCCCGTTCCGCTGCCGCCGACATCCTCGCCAAGCTGCCCAAGGAGCAGGCCCCGGTCGCGCTGCCCTGCTGGGACGCCAGCCAGGTGACCGACTCGGACGAAGACGTGATCATCGCGCACAACTGGGACGAACTGCGGCGCTTCATGTGGGACTACGTGGGCATCGTGCGCACCAACAAGCGCCTGGCCCGCGCCCAGCACCGCGTGCGCCTGCTGCTGGACGAGATCGACGAGTTCTACTCCAACTACAAGGTCAGCCGCGACCTGATCGAACTGCGCAACCTGGCCCAGGTGGCCGAGCTGATCATCCTCTCCGCCATGCAGCGCCGCGAGAGCCGCGGTCTGCACTACACGCTGGACTATCCGGACCTGCTGCCCGAGGCCCGCGACACTATCCTGGCGCCGTCCACCTATTGCGGCTGAACCTCAGCCGCACCCGCAGACGCCGGTGCAACTCCGGCGCCAGGGCATCGGCGGGGACGCAGACGCTGCGCGCCAGCCAATCGCCAGGGCGGCGGAAACGCAGGACGATCAACCTGGGCAGCGCCAGGCTGTCCGGCATCAGCTGCACCGACTGGAAGCCGTCCCGCTCGCTCCACAGCTGCCAGCCCTCGGCGTTGTGGCGCAGCGCACGCACCGAATCCGGCGCGCGCAATAGAATCTGCCGCGGCACCACCCAGCAGGCATGCAGCAGGCCGAGACTCAGGCCGAGCGTTTTCCAGTGAAGGGGAATGTCCGCGAGCAGCAGCGCCAGGACGGCACCGAACTGCGCGGAGAGATAGGCCGCCAGCAAACCGATGGACGGTTGCCAGCGGCACTCGAAGGGGTCACTTCGGCTGGACACGGTCCAGGATCATGCGAACGATGATGCGCAGGTCGGCATCTTCCGGTTCGCCGCGCTGCATGAACCAGCCGAACATGTCCTGGTCCTCGCACTCCAGCAGCTTGCGGAAGCGCGCCTGATCATCAGCGGGCAGGCCCGGGTAGACTTCCTGGACAAAGGGCACCAGCAGGACGTCCAGTTCCAGCATGCCGCGGCGGCTGTGCCAGAAAAGGCGTTTGAGTTCGGTTTCGTCGGTCATCTGCGGGCACCTCGATTAACAGCGGGCGAATACGTGTTGTCGCTCGCGAAGTCGACGGACGGCGCGAGCCGAGCGGCATTATACGCATGCTCGACTCCCCCGGCACCCGCTGACAAGGCGGGGCCTGAGCTCTATCATGAGGCCCCTAACTTTCTTCCAGCGAATCGTGATGACCGACTCTGCTTTCTACACCGAACTCAATCACGAAGGGATTCTCGCCGTCCGTGGCGCGGACGCCGCCAAATTCCTCCAGGGCCAGCTGACCTGCAATCTCAATTACCTCAACGCCGAGTACTCCAGCCTCGGCGCCCGTTGTACGCCCAAGGGCCGGATGACCTCCAGTTTCCGCATCCTCGCCGAGGGCGAAGGCTTCCTGCTGGCCATGGCCAGGGACCTGCTGGACAGCCAGTTGGCGGACCTGAAGAAGTACGCCGTGTTCTCCAAGGCCACCCTCTCCGATGACAGCAGCCAGTGGGCGCGCTTCGGCCTGAGCGCTGCGGACGCCGTTCTGGCCGAACTGAAGCTGCCGCTCTCCGGTGAAGCCGACCAGGTAGCGCGGGCCGACGGCCTGATCGCCATCGGCCTCGGCCAGGGCCGAGTCGAACTCTGGGTGCCGGCCGAGCGTGCCGCTGCCATTGCCGAGCTGCTGCAGGCCCACCTGCCCCACGCCGAACTCAACGACTGGCTGCTCGGCCAGGTGCGTGCCGGCGTCGGCCAGGTGTTCGGCGCCACCCGCGAACTGTTCATCCCGCAGATGATCAACCTGCAGGCCGTGGGCGGCGTGAGCTTCAAGAAGGGCTGCTACACCGGCCAGGAAATCGTTGCGCGCATGCAGTACCTGGGCCGCCTCAAGCGCCGCCTGCACCGTCTGAAACTCAACAGCGGCGAACTGCCGGAGCCGGGCCGCGAGCTGTTCTCGCCGGTGCACTCCACCAGCGTCGGCGAGGTGGTACTGGCCGCCCGCGCGGCCGATGGCGTGGAGCTGCTCGCCGTGCTGCAGGACGACGCCGCTGCCGACGGCAATGTGCGTCTGGGTGAAGACCAACCGCTGCACCTGCTGGATATGCCTTACGTTCTGGACAGCGACCGCGAGATCCAGCGCTGAATTCCGTGCCGGGCGGGGAGCCCGGCTTTCCCTGAAGGACACTTCATGAGCAAGCTTGCCGAAAAAGTACAACAGGAACTGCTACGGGCCATCGACAACGATGAGCTGGTGCTGCCGACGCTGCCCGAAGTCGCCCTGCGCGTGCGCGAAGCGGCCGAAGACCCGGACATCAGCATCCAGGATCTGGCCAAGGTGATCGGCAACGACGCCGCCCTGACCGCGCGCATCATCAAGGTGGTGAACAGCCCCCTGCTGCGCACCAACAAGGAAATCAACGATCTGCAGATGGCGATCAGCCGACTGGGGATCAACTACACCTGCAACCTGGCCACCGGCCTGGCAATGGAGCAGATGTTCCAGGCCACCTCCGACGTGGTAGACCGCAAGATGCGCGAGGTATGGACCAAGAGCACCGAGATCGCTGGCATCTGCCACGCCCTGTGCCGCCACTACACTCGCCTCGCGCCGGACCAGGCGACCCTCGCCGGCCTGGTGCACCAGATCGGCGTGCTGCCGATCCTCACCTACGCCGAGGAGCACAGCGAGCTGCTGGCCGACTCCATCAGCCTCAACCACGTGATCGAGCGCATCCACCCGATCATCGGCGACCGCATCCTCAAGGCCTGGGACTTCCCGGCGCCGATCGCCGCCGTGCCGGGCCAGCACCTGGACTTCAGCCGCGACTCGGCCAAGGTCGATTACGTCGACATCGTCCAGGTCGCCACCCTGCAAAGCTACCTCGGCAGCCAGCATCCCTACACCGAGCTGGACTGGGCAATCATCCCGGCGTTCGCCAAGCTGGGCCTGGACCCGAAGGCGGACGTGAAGGAAGACGAAGACCTCTCCGCCGCCATGGAAGCGGCCATGAGCATGTTGCAATAACGGCATTGAGTTTGGCAGGGCTGCTCCTGCCCAGCGCTGAAACCCGCCCTTGCCGGCGGGTTTCGTGTTTCTGGCTCAGGCGTTTTCCGCCGGGAAGGTCACCCGCACCAGCAGCCCGCCCAGCTCGCCCTGGCCCAACTCGATGCGGGCACGATGCGCGCTGCAGATCTCGCCGACGATGGCCAGGCCCAGGCCGGTGCCCTGCTGGCGGCGGCGGTAGAAGCGGCGGAAGACCTTGTCGTGCTCTTCCGGCGGGATGCCGGGGCCATCGTCCTCGACCTCCAGTTCTGCCGGCGAACGCACGCGGATGATCACGTTGCCATCTGCCGGAGCGTGAGCGATGGCGTTATCCACCAGATTGCTGAGCAGTTCGTTGAGCAGCGTCGGGTCGCCCTTCACCCAGGCCGGTTCATCCGCTTCCAGCGCCAGCGCCACGCCGCGCGAATAAGCCAGGGGCGCCAGCGCCAGGCCGAGTTCGCGGGCCAGTTGGCCCAGTTCGATGCGCTCTCCTGCTCCTTCGGCAATGGCGCGGGCACCACTTTCGACGCGAGCCAGCGACAGCAGCTGATTGGCCAGCCCGGTCACCCGGTCGGTGTTCTGCACGGCCTCGACCAGCGTCGTGCGCCATTGCTGCGGGTTCTCCTCGCGCAGGCCCAGCTCCAACCGCGCCTTGAGCGCGGCCAGTGGCGTACGCAGTTCGTGGGACGCCTCGGCGATGAACTGCGACTGCCGGTCGAACAGCCCGCGCAGACGCACGGTGAAGTGGTTGAGCGCCGCCACCAATGGGCGCAGTTCCTTCTGCACACGGACTTCCGGCAGCGGGCGCAGGTCGTCCGGCTGGCGTTCCTCCACCGCTTCGCGCAGGCGATCCAGGGGGCGAAGGCCGGCGCTCACCGCGTACCAGACCATCATCAGCGCGGCGATGGCCGACAGCGCCAGGTTGAGCAAGGTGTCGGCGAGCAGGTTGCGCGCCAGCCGCTCCCGCGCGCCCATGGTTTCGGCGACGCGGATTTCCGCCATGCCGTTGACCGTCGGCTGGCTCACCGGCTGCAACAGGCTGACCACCCGCACGCCCTGCCCTTCGTAGGTGGCGTCATAGAACTTGGCCAGCGCCGGGTAATCGTCGGTGCGCGGGGTGGTCGGCAGCGGTGCCGGCAGGTTCTCGTAGCCGGAGATCATTTTCCCCTGGGGGTCGATCACCTGGTAGAAGATCCGCCCGGCGCTGTCGTACTCGAAGCTGTCCAGCGCCACGTAGGGCACGTTGGCGCGCAGGGTGCCGTCGCTGGCGTAGAGGCCGTCGGCGATGTCCCGCGCGGACGCCAGCAGCGTTCGGTCATAGGCTATGTCGGCGGGGCGGGGGGGCGCGGGCGCGGGGCGGGCGTTGAGGCC
>OGQD01000853.1_pt1 | contig 21449 bp, 16 predicted proteins | sample 1553091 | NCBI WGS metagenome assembly OGQD01 (sample SAMEA2580290, study PRJEB22360) | human gut metagenome | biome: human gut; feature: human-associated habitat; material: faeces | place: Denmark | collected 2008/2010
CGATACTCTACTCTGCGATGAGCCAACAGGAGCGCTTGATTATAAAACGGGCAAACAGATACTCCAGCTGCTTCAAGATACCTGCCGAAAAGATGGCATAACGGTTGTTCTTATCACCCATAATTCAGCGCTTGCTCCTATGGCGGATCGCCTGATTCGGTTTAAGAGCGGGCGCGTTACCAGCATGGAAACTAACGCAAATCCAACACCGATAGCAGAGATTGAATGGTAGCAACGTGAGAAGTGCATTCACAAAGGACGTGTTGCGGACACTGTGGCATAGCCGCGGTCGTTTTATCCTTGTGGCTGCAATTTGCATGTTGGGCGTAACGATGTTTGTCGGTATACGTGCGGCTTGCGAGAATCTCAGGCTTTCTGCTGATCAGTTCTTCGATGAGCAACAACTATATGATGTGAGCGTGCAGTCTACGCTTGGTCTGACGCAGGACGACGTGGATGCCCTTGCGCAAATACCAGACGTTTTGGCAGCGGAGGGCTCGTGGACAGAGACTGCCTATACAACCGTTGATGGGGTAAATGCTGCGGTTAGTGTACGCGTGTGGTCGGATGGTGGTATGAATGAGCCTTATCTTGAAGAGGGGCGTTTGCCACAATCGGGTAACGAAGTTGCAGTTACTCCTGAATTTTTAGATGATACGGGCCTTTCTATTGGGGATCGAATTACCTTCTCTGCCGATACCAGTTCTTCTGAGAGTGATGATGTATCTGAAGATGATTCTTCAGATACAAATACAGACGACATTTCTTTTGATGAAGACATTTCGGTTGATTCTGAACAAACGTCAGAGCAATTTATTCAACAGGAATACATCATCGTTGGTGTGGTGTTAGATCCTTTAAGTGTTAACGCAAAACAGGGGACATCTTCATTCCGTGCAACGGGTCCTAAGTATTCGTTTTTTGTCACCCCGGAAGCAGTCGATCCTTCTGTTGCAGATGTGTATTCAATCGTGTATTTGCAGGTGGAAGGCGCTTCCGAGCTGTTGGGTTTTTCTCAGGCGTATGAAGATAAGGTCGCAGCAGTTACAAAAGAAGCTGAAGCAATTAAAACTGAGCGAGAAGAAGCTCGAACTCTTGCAATAAAAGCTGATGCTCAGAGCCAGGTAGACGAGGCGGAGCGCGAGCTGTACGAGCAGCTTGAAGATGCACAAGATCAGATTGATGACGCACAAGAGCAGATAAACGATGCTCTTGCACAGATAGAAGAAGGACGAGAAGAGCTGCGCGTGCAGCGTGAAAACCTGGTGGCAGCACAGCAAGAGCTTGATGATGGAGCAAAACAGCTCGAAAGTGCGCGTTCGGACTTAGACGATCTCTCTGCACAGCTTGATAGTGCTGCATCGCAGCTTCCAGGTGGTCAAGCTGAGCTTGATGCTGCGAGAGAAGAATTGGCAAGTGCTCAAAAACAGGCAGAGGATGGTTTGGCCGCGCTTCTGTCTGCGCGCGAACAGCTCGCACAAGCACGAGAGAAATACGAACAACAGGCAGCTGCATGGCCGGCACAGCGCGAAGAGCTTGCAGGAAAGCTTTCTGCTCTGCAAGAGCCGATTTCAAATACCGAACAAGAGATTGATGCTTTAGAAGAAGAGATTGCTCGCTTAGAGACAATAGAGAATCCGACAGATGAACAGCTAGAGCAGCTTGAAGCAGCGAAGAATCAACTCACAGAGACCAAGAAGACACTTGAGAATCTGCGCATGCAACAAAGCAAGCTACAAGATGCGATTGATCAGGGGGAGCAATCGCTCAAAGACGCTGCAAGCTATCTTACTTCTCAGGAAGAAACACTCGATGCTACTGAAGCACAACTTACGGCTGCTCTTAAAGAAATGCAGACCCGGGAAAAGAAATTGAATGAATGGCAGTCCGGTCTTGAGATGATTGCCAAAGGCAGAAAAGGTGTTGCACAAGGTCGTGCGCAGATCAGTACAAAACAAGCGACCTTAGAAGCGGCACAGGCAGAAATAGACGCTGCGTGGCCTCTTATTGAGAATGGCGAAGCGGAGCTTGACGAGGGAGCGCAAGAGGCAGCCGAAGGTCAGGCAGAGCTGGATGATCAGGTTGCCGAGTTCGAGCAAAGTAAACGAGAAGCACTTGAGAAAATAGAAGAGGCAAGAGCAGAAATTGATGACATTGAAAAAGCAACGTGGTACGTGCAAGATCGAGGTGCAATTTCAAGCTATGCAAGCATAGATTCCGATGCGGGCTCTATTGAAGTTATTGGCACGGTTTTCCCGGCTATTTTTCTTACAGTTGCCATTCTCGTTTCGCTTACAACAGCATCCCGCATGGTGGAGGAAGATCGCGTTCTTATCGGCTTGTATAAGGCGCTTGGTTATTCTCGCCGTGTTGTCATGAGTAAGTACATTATCTATATGCTCGGGGCAAGCCTTGTGGGCGGGGCTGTTGGAGCTGTGTTGGGATTTGTGGCTCTGCCATCGTTTCTCTCCACGGTATTTGCGGTCATGTATACCCTGCCTACTTTCTCGCTTTTCTTTGATGTGCCACTGTGCATACTGGCAATAGGTATGTTTGCTGTTGCACTGCCGGTCGCAACGGTTATTACGTGCAGAAGTGAGCTTGCTGAGCAGCCGGCATCTCTCATGCGGCCAAAAGCTCCAAAGGCCGGGTCACATATATTGCTCGAGCGTATTCGTCCGCTGTGGAAGCGCTTGTCGTTCTTGAACAAAGTGACCGCGCGAAATCTTCTCCGTTATAAACGGCGTTTCGCGATGACGGTATTTGGAGTTGCTGGATGCACGGCACTTATGATTGTTGGTTTTGCAATTTCAGACTCGGTGAATGCTCTGTCGCCCAACCAATATGGTGATGCAAGTCGCTTGGGTGTATATGACTACGATCTTATGGCAGTTGCTAACCAAGCAGACGATCTGCCTGAGCTGGCTGAACAGTTTACTGAGGATACAGAAGTTTCGAACTATATACCTGTTATTACCGATAGTTTGACACTCGAATATGAGGGGAGAAAAGAGACTGTTCAGCTCATGGTTATCCCTGATGGATTTGAGCTTGATGATTATATTGAGCTGAGGGATATGAATGGAAACTCAGTAGACATTGTTCAAGCAACGCTTGGTCCTGATGGAATTGCAGGAACAGATGATGATGGAGTGCTTGTCACCAATAATGCGAGTGATGTTCTGAACTTTTCAGTTGGCGATGAGGTGCAGATGCAAGATTCTGCTCTGCGCGAGGCAACGGCACCCGTCGATGGCATTGTCGTCAACTATTTGGGCAATGTTGTCTATATGACTCAGCCAACCTACGAGCAGCTCTTTGGTGTAACAGGGGAGTCAAATGCGCTGCTTGCTCACCTTTCGGGGGACTCGGCTGAACAGATTGCGTTTACTGATGAGCTTGAGCACAATTCCTTAGTGCGACAAGTAACAGGCGTTGAGCGCTCAGTTCGCGATTTCGAATCTAACTTCATGCTTATCAATTACGTTGTTGTGTTGCTGGTTATTTTGGCTGCTGGCCTCTCGTTTGTAGTCCTCTTTACCTTAGCAACAACCAATATTTCTGAGCGTGAGCGTGAACTTGCAACCATTAAGGTGTTGGGTTTCAGACGAAAAGAAGTTCATACCTATGTGAACAAAGAGACAATCGTTCTTACGCTCATTGGTACGCTTGCTGGTATTCCTTTGGGAGCATTCCTTTCACACATGTTGACGTATGTGCTGGTAATGCCTTCTATGTATTTTGCCGTGGAAATTCATCCTGTGAGCTTTGTAATCTCGTGTGCTTTCTCACTGCTGTTTGCGTTTGTGGTGAATCTCATTTGCAACAAGAGTTTGGACCGGGTGGATATGGTTTCGGCACTGAAGAGTCCGGAATAAAAGCTGCACGTTTCTCTCAAGGCAGACAAACACGGTGTTGGATATTATCGGTCTGACATGCATCGATCTTCTGTGCGCACTCAATTTATGGCCTTGCTGCCCGAGACTCATAAAAAAAGATGAGAAAGCACTTGACCAATTTCTGATGTTTGGTATATTGATTGAGCGCGAAATACGCGCCTTCGGCTGGGTAGCTCAGTTGGTAGAGCAGGGGACTGAAAATCCCCGTGTCAGGGGTTCGATTCCCTTCCCCGCCACCAGAATTGTACAGGCCAGAGGGCATTTGCTCTCTGGCCTGTTTTCTTATCATGAAACCCCAAATATCTCAGGATAAATCAGTCAAGACGGCTCTACATCTCCTCATGTACCCTTCCTTCTTTTACGATCCATGTGCGCGATGTACAAGCATGCAAAAAGGCATGATCATGGCTTACGAGTAGAAGCGCGCCAGGGTACGACGAGAGCATGTGTTCAAGCGCTTCGATTGAATGAAGATCAAGGTGGTTGGTCGGCTCATCCATGATGATAAGATCGGGATCCTCCAACATTCCGAGTGCCAACATGAGTTTTCGAAGCTCACCGGGGCTCACACGGTCACCTTCAAGAATGCGTTTGGGCTGGGAGTTAAGCTGTGCCACGATGGAGAGCACCTGTCCACGCTTACTGGGGGATAGTGTTTGTGTTTGATGCACAATCTGTGCGCGTTTGTCCGCAGCCACTTCCTGAGGAATGGTAAGGACTGTTAAGTCATCTGCAATGAGTGAACGTATATACGTGAGTAAGGTTGATTTCCCAGCACCATTAGGACCGGCAATTCCTACATGGTCGGTATTGCCCACAAAGAGTTGAGGGATTGCCAACGTGTCGGATCCACAGGGAATAGTGGTCGGTTCAATAGTTACGAGCGTTTTTCGTTCACTCGGATGCATTTCAAACCACAATTCGCCGTCATAGCGTTTTGCAATGCGGGCTTGCTCTACGCGGTTTTGAGCAGCGGTTAGTCGGGCATCAAGCTGAGCGGAAAGCTTGCCTCGCGCGCCATCTTGTCCAGTAAAAATGGCGAGGTCAATTTTTGCCTTCGCGGAGCGATCTTTAGGATCGATATGCCGTTTTGATCGGCGGGCCTGTGCGCGGTCTGCTTCATGTGCTCGTGCGTCTTTTTCTTCAGATAGTCGGGCAAGTTGTTTGCGTGCGGTATAAGCTTCACGGCGCGTTGTTTCACGTTCGAGCATTTCTTGTGTATGAGCGGCTGTATATCCACCTGGCCGCACAATAATCTTTCCATCCTCAAACGAGACACATCGAGTTACCACAGCATCTAGAAGCTCACGATCGTGGCTTACTAAGATTCCAATGCCTCGATATGTTTGCATTGCCTGTATGAGCTGCATGCGCGATTCGTGGTCTATATGGTTAGTTGGCTCGTCGAGCACAAGCACATCAGGTCTCTGCCAAAGAGCCACGGCAATCTGTATCTTTTTACGCTCGCCATGAGAGAGCGTGTCAAAGCGCCAGAACATGTCATCGTCAAGACAAAAAATGGTGCGTAGATGTCGCGCTTCACGCCCATAGTCGAGGGCAAAATCGACAAGTGCATCGGGTGGTGTATCAGTTTCTTGTGTGCACAGAGCACAGAAGTGGCCGGTAGAAACGCTGCCGGTTTGTGGTGTGAGTTGTCCCACGGCGATGTGAGCTAAGGTGGTTTTGCCGCAGCCATTGTCACCCAAAAGGCCACTCCAGCCTTGGGGAAATGTAATGGTGACATGAGAAAAGAGAGGCTCGACAGCATCGGGATAGGTGTATCCCACGTCGGAGAGGGTAATCTGCATGACATGCTCCAAAGACGAGACGCTGTTTTCGGAAGCCGAAGGAACCGAATAGTTACTGGCGGGATGTATGCCAAAGCGTCTAAGAATTACGTACTGTGAGAATGTCTAGCAGATGCGCATCGTACCTCGTTCCTCCTTTGTGGTCGATGGCGCCGCCACACGCACTGTAAAACCCTTTGTTTCACTCGACCGGCCTGTAGTATACACAAAGCCCTGCTTTCTTCCATCAACATCAAAGAGCGATCTAACAAATTGGTATGAAATCATCTTTCTGTTGTTATCAATTATTTTGCTATTAAGGGCATTAAATAACTGTCATGATTCACGTACCACTCGACCCGCGTAACCTACCGCTTGCGGACGAATATGAACATCTGCGATTGTTCAATCTAATTTCGAATAATTGGACTATATTAACTATTGACTTGTACGTTGTGCAGAGGTGATCAAACATCCTTGCAAAACGTTAGATGCGGTTGAGAAGGAAAGGAACGTACATGATTAAGTTTGACGAGCAGAAGCTTCTTGCCGGCTTCCAGGGTGGCATTGATCTGCGCCCGCAGATTGAGGAGATCGTTGACGAAATTTGCGAGCAGGGATACGACCAGATCTGCTACATGGGCGTTGGCGGTACATGGGCTTCTTCGCTTCAGGCAGAGTCTCACATCCGCGAGTTCTCTGATCTTCCTGTTATTGTTGAGCAGGCCGGTCAGTACAATGTAATGCCCAACAAGCGCATTACGAAGGATACCGTCATCGTTATCTCTTCCGTTTCAGGCAACACCGCTGAGATGGTCACCGCAATGAAGACCATCAACGAGATCGGTTGCCGTGTCATTGGCTTTATTGACGTTCCTGGTTCTCCTCTCGCTGAGGCTTCCACCTATTGCATTAGCTATCCTGAGAACGAGCAGCTCAAGTTCTTCATCGTGGGCGATCGCTTCATGAAGAACGCAGGTCAGTTCCCCCAGTATGATGACTTCTATGCTCAGATGGATGAGTACTATGCCAAGGACCTCGTAGCTGTCCAGAAGCAGGCTGACGAGTGGGCAAAGGGATATGCTGAGCGTCATCATGACGATCCGATTCATTACTTCGTTGCTGCTGGCGAGCAGTGGGGCTCCACGTACTCCTATGCTATGTGCTACTGGGAGGAGCAGCACTGGATCCGCACCAAGTCCATCCATGCTGCCGAGTTCTTCCACGGCATGTTCGAGGTTGTTGACCGCGACACCAACGTTACCCTGTTCATGGGCGAAGACGCCGAGCGTCCTCTCGCTGAGCGTGTAGCTAACTTCCTTCCCAAGATTTGCGGTCGCTACGAGATCATCGACTCCAAGGACTATGACCTTCCTGGCATTAGCTCCGAGTATCGTGGCTATCTGTCCCACCTCGTCACCCACATGGTAACCGAGCGCATTGACGCACATATCGAGCACATTAACCGTCACCCGATGGATATCCGCCGTTATTATCGTCAGCTCGATTACTAAGCCATTCCTTCTCCAACGGCCCCGTCAGAGGCGGGGCCGTCCGTATTTTCGTCATACGTTCTGTTTCAGATTGTGTGATATGCACCACTGATTGGTGCAAGCTTCGCAGATATACGTAGGCTGCCAACTATTTGCCGTGCGGATGACGCGGCACATCATCAGAAAGGATGTGTTGTATCGTGTCCAAAATTACTATGCGTGACGTTTCTGTAATGGGCCCATCCTATGTCCATTTCCCCTTCGAGTACTTCCTCGATTCCCTTCAGGAATGCGGTATTCATAAGGTAGACCTCTGGGGTGCTGAGCCTTTTTACTATCGTCCGGACTATGCATCGGCAGCTGAGGCAGCAGTTGAGCTCAAGCGCATGAAGGCAGAGATGGAAGCGCGCGATCAGAAGTGCGTTATCTATACCCCGGAAACCCTTGGGTATCCGTACAATTTCTCCGATCCTCTGCCTCGTTTGACAGATCGTACCGTTGAGTATTTCCGTATGGCAATGGAAGATGCTCACGTCCTCGATTGCCCGCGCGTTTTCTTGAATTCTGGCTGTGGCCCGCGCAATCAGCCCAAGGAAGAATCCATGAAGCGTCTCGTCGAGACCTTCCGTCGCATCGCAGATCTTGCTGAGGATGCAGATATTCTCCTTACGCTTGAGCAGCTCCAGCCCTACGAGAGCAATTTGGTTCTCACCATTGATGATGTGAAGCATGTGCTTGACGAGGTTGACTCTCCTAACCTGCGTGTGTGCGTTGACCTTGTCGCTATGGAAGTACAGGGAGAAACACTCGAGCAGTACTTTGACACCTTTGGTGATAAGGTCGAGTGGATTCACTACTCTGATGCACATCATGAGGTAGTGGGCTCAAGCACCTTTGGTAAGGAGAAGCTTGCTCACTGGATTCAGCTTCTGGAGGAGAAAGACTTCCAGAACGGTATTGATCTTGAAGTTAATGACTCAATTTATTGGGAGGATCCGCATACGCCGCATATGGAATCCTGCCGTTATCTGCGTGAGGAGCTTGGTCTGGAAGATTAAGACACTTCATCACATCGTACCGTTGATGGGTTGGGCAGGGTGGCCCCCGTCCTAATCTGCACGATACAAAGAATTGCCGTTAGGTGGGCCGCATGACACAACTCATGGTGTCATGCAGCTCTTTGTTAGGGAGGTATTTTTATGGCACGGACAGCACTGGTAACTGGTTATTTGAACGGAATGGGAAAGGGAACGTACGAATCACTTAAAGCACGTGGTTATGACGTTATCGGCTGGGATTACGCTGACGATCCCGCGGTGGCAGTAGACGTCAGTTCTGTTGAGAGTGTTCGGGCTGGTATTGAGCGCTTTCCTGAGGGCACCAAGCTCGATGCAGTAGCTTTGTGCGCAGGTGTTTGGAGCGAGGCTCCGTTCATGCAGACGAGCTTTGAAGAGTTCCATCGCCTGGTTGAGATCGATCTTTTCGGCATGTTCAATTGTGTACAGCAGCTCGTTCCTCATATGAATGAGCACGGAGCTTTCTGCTGCATTTCGAGCGCTTCTGGCCAGCGCGGTGTGGCCTTTGAGAGCGCCTACAGCGCAGCCAAGTTTGGCATTTGCGGCTTTGTTGAGGCAGTCGCACGTGAGATCGCAGCAGCCCCCAGGCGCCTGCGCATCAACGCTGTTTGCCCGTTCTATGTAAAGAGCAAGATGACCACCGATGCTCTTATCGAGAAGGAGCGCCTGACCGGTATTACGGTTGAGGAAAGCTATGCTCTCGAAGCTCGCGACGTGCCTCTGGGCTATGTAGCAGATCCTTCCGATATCGGTGACTTTATCGCCGCTCTGCTCGGACCTGAGAGCCGCTATGTGACCGGTGCTTGCATTCCTATTTCCGGTGGTACGCACTGCGGTTATGGCAACCCGCTGTCTTCGTATGACACCGAAGAGTCTTACGATTAATTACTAGGTGGTAAGACCACTTCGTTTGTTGTTCAACTTTTGAGACTGGCCAAGAACATCGAGATTCTCGGTCAGTCTTTTTTATGAGAACAGCTTAAAGAGCTTAAGCATCCAATAGCATTATGCGCGCGTGCTCCGCGCGTGATTGTGCCAGAGATATAGCGCTGCGAGTATCACAAAATACAGCACTATGAAGGGCCATCTGCCAGGCTGCAGAAGTGAAGACCCTCCAACGAATAGCGAACCAAGTATTGCAAGCGCAGGCGCTATCCATCCACGGAAAACGCCTGCGCTTCCAGAGCGCCCAAAACTAAAGGCTCTTATGTAGAGCAGAATAAGCGCAAGCATATTGAAGGCAACAGCTATTTCTGAAACATCTCCGTTTGGCAAAAGGTTGAGCATCTGAGTGATGCAGTGAAGCAATGATGCAGCTAACAACAGAATGAGAGCTACGGCGCTGCTTGCAAGAGAGATGGACTTTCCAGAGGTTGCAGCATGGGCAGCTGAAGAGCGAAGCAATGCCTGAGAAAAAGGAATGTCATCTTTGAGTGCAAGAGCGTGGGGCATGCGCAACAAGGCAAGCAAAACGCCGTTTGCAGAGCCCATAACAGAGACAAGAGCCACTGCATTTGGAATGGTGGCTGCCTGTTTACCAAACAGCCGGACAAACACTAACGAAAGCGATTCATCGCCGGCAGCAATAACCTGTTGAGGTCCGAGAAAAGCAGAGATACCAACAAAATATGCCAGATAAAGAACGAGTATAAGAAGTGGTGCTACGGTGAGCGCAAGAGGAAGATTGCGCTTAGAATTACGCAGTTCAGGGGCGATGGATGCTGCTGGGGACCAGCCGTCAAAAGAGAAGGCAATAGGGGCAGCAGCAGCAAGCCAAGCAAAACTGCTTCCTTGCTCTGCGATAGTGCTTCCTTCTCCCTGAAGCACTGCAGGATTGCCAAAAACAATGCCAAGAATGCCTACGGCAATGAGCGGTGTTACTTTGAGAAGGGTTGAGGCGTTTTGGAGCCAGCCAGAAAAACGTGGCCATGCCATATTCCAACCTATGCAGAGCACCATAAAAATGATGCCAACAAGTTCTTGGGTGATGAAATCATTACCCCAACCAAAGGTCATGCAAGCATATACGCCAACAACCCAACAGAGGATAGCACCAATAGATGGCAAATAAATAATTGAGAAAGCCCAGGAAAACAGACGTGCAATAGGAGAGGGAAGAAAGTCTCTCGCATAGGCAATAACACCACCTGCTGCATCGCCGCGCTCAGCATAAAGCGATAGGCTCAGTCCACCAAAAATAATGGTGACAGAAGCGATGCAGAACATAGCAACGCCTAATGGCACACTACCATGTGTAGCAACAAGCACATTGTCGGCTTTGAAATAAATGCCTGAACCAATGCAGATGCCCATAATCATGCAAAGTGCAGTGAGAAGTGAGTAACGCTTAGGTGGATTTGCGGGTGTTTGCAATGTGGTTGGATGTGATTCCGTAGATGTGCATGCAAACTCAACACGATCGTCGCGAGAGGAACGGTCGTTATTTGCATGGGTCATAAAAAACCTCCGAGCGGGGGGGGGATAACGTATAAGAAGCACTAAACTTTCAGTTTACCGGTATCTTACGTGTTCCATACAAAAGCGCTGAGCAATACACAAACATGACGTTTTACATGCCGCGTTAGACAAAAAAGCGAGGTCCCTTGCGAGACCTCGCTTGATCACAGACTGTGATTTTTTTACTTTGTGGCGTCAAATACGATCTTGCCATCAATCATGGTAAGAACGCACTTGCCATCGCGTGCATCCTTGGGATCAATTGCGAGGAAGTTGGTATCAAAGACGGCAATATCAGCAAGTTTGCCGGCTTCCAAGGTACCAAGAACATCGCACTGCTCGAGGTCATAGGCGCCACCTGCGCACCAAGCGCGAATGAGCTCGCCCGGTGTAATCATGTTCTGTGTATTCCAGGGTTCTCCACCCTCGGGGAAATAGCCACCGCATGCGCTGTAAACGCCGGTGCCAAGGTCATCGACGGTCATGGGGAGGTCGGTGCCACAGCCAACGACAACACCGCTATCGATCATCTTGCGACGATTCCAGTAGTGCGTGCCGCGCTCAGCACCAATTTTCTCGTTGACCATTGCAATCTTGCCTTCACGATCGGCAATAGATTGAATGAGCGGGTATACCTCAGCGACAACGCCAAGCTTGCCCATGCGCTCAAGATCAACGGGGTCTGCGCCCTCAAGGTCGGTCATTGCTTGACGCAGAACAACCTTGCCGTCCTCGTCGCGCTGGCACTTCTCAAAGATGTCGAGGGCATGTGCGACTGCGCCGTCGCCCTGGCAGTGCAGAGAGAAGCGCAGACCGGCAGCATCAGCTTCAAGAACCTGGCGCTCATGCTCTGCCCAGTCAATATCCATAGTGCAGCATGTATCTGCATCCAGATAGGGCTCCTTCATTTCACCTTCATGCTGTGAAATGGAGCCATCGGTCATCTGGTTAAAGCCAGAGAAGCTAATAAAGGGATCGTCAGCAAAACGATCGCGTGTGGCGGTGCCATATGCGATATTGGCGGGCTCTCCAACAGGCTGGCTCATAAGGTTAACGCGCAGGGTAAGCTCGCCAGCATCCTCGAGTTCCTTTACGGCATCGACAAACCAATAATCGTCGTAGCCCATCTCCTTGGTGGAAGTGACGCCATAGGAGTTCATCATTGCTTCGTACTCGCGATACATGGGTACGGAGAACTCGGTATCGGTGATAACTGCTTTGAGGAGCTTATAAGCCTTCTCGCTCCAGCAAGCTGCAGGCGTAAAGCCAAACTTTGTTTCGGCAGCGGTGTTCATAGCCATGCCATCAGCACACTGACCAACAAAAACAGCCGGAACGTCGCCAAATGCTTCGTCAAGAATCGCTTCGTCTACAGGAAGCATCTCGAGGGGGAAGTCGTGACCAATTGCAAGTTCGGGCTTAGCGGTGGCGCGAACGCGCTCGATAGCCTCATCTACGCTTGTGACACCAGACAGGTCGGTACCAGCGCGCTGGAGCAACCAGCCATTAAAGAAGCAGTGAACATCGGTGAGACCTGGTGTTACGAGCTTATCACCAAGTTCCAGTACGCGAGTATTGTCGCCTACATACTCAGCGCCATCGCCTTCGCCTACAGCAATGATCTTGTTACCAGCAACGGCAACAAAACCTGGATGAGCCTCTGTTGTAGTTGCATCAAAGATGTTTTCCGAGCGAAGAATGTAATCTGCCATCTCTGCCATGTTGATTCCAATCTCTTGCCCTTTGATACGCCTGACTACTACTTATTCATCAAGCGTGCTGATAAATGCCTCAACCTCTTCACGCGGACGATAGGCCGGAATGGTCCCATCGATGGTGACTGAGAGAGCGGCATACTTGCTTGCCCAGGTCATAGCCTCTTCAAGGGATTTGCCCCAGACGAGACCTGCAACGGTGGAAGCCATGAAGCCGTCACCAGCGCCAGCAGTGTTTACAACCTTGTCCACGTGGGTGGGGGCTACCGTAATAAATTCTCCGTCGGCAGTGAGTGCGCAGGAGCCCTCATCGCCGAGTGTCATAACAACACAGCCAACGTGATAAGTATCAATAACGCGCTGTGCAAGGGCCTTATGGTCAATCTCTGCGTCGGGATCAACGCCCTCGATATAGCGGCCCTCAACCTCGTTGATGAAGAGGTAATCCACATAGGAAAGGTCTCCCATAGGCTCTTCAGGCAGCGGGCTCGGATTGAGTGCGACCGTCATGCCAAGCTCTTTAGCGTGACGTGCTCCTGCCAGCGAAACTGCCATGGGTACCTCAAAGCCGGTTACAAAGTAACAGCTGCCTGCCATAGCGTCGAGAGCGTCAATAACTTCCTGCTCAGTGAGCATGACGCTGGAAGAATCGCCATCGATAATGGTGTTCTGGCCATCTGGGCCAATAAGGATAAGGCCGGTGCCAGTGGCAACTTCATCAGTGCGATACAGATAGGTGGTATCTGCTCCAGCCTCGCGCATCCAGCGCTCTCCGAGGTCGCCCCAAGGGTCATTGCCGACCTTGCCGATATAGGCAACATCAAGTCCCAAACGTCCCAGAGCAACAGCAACATTGGAACCCTTGCCGCCGTCTTCGGCGATATGCCATTTCTTTACAGGAAGCGTTTCTCCCCAAACAGGCATATGGTCACAGTAGGCATACTGGCCTACGCCGTGGCTGTTCAGTACGATGACGTCCTTTGCCGACATGGTTTACCAGCCCTTCTGATCGTGAGACATCGGATGATCGATGGTGTATTCAGTGGTGTAAAGCGTTACATCGGGGATGTACTTCGGAAGAATGGTAACGGGGTACTCTGTGGTGGGATCGCTGAAGAGAAGAACGCGGCAAACAGTCTTCTTCCAGTCGCCGGTAGCTACCATGTAGACGGCACGCTTAGCGGAGCAAATAATATGGAAACCAATGGTCAGACCCATAGGAGGAACGCGGTCAAGGCAGGTGCCAAATGAGCGCTCAGCCATGGCAACCATGGTGTCAGAGTTGATAACAACAACGCGCGTGCGAGAATCGGCATACTCTTCAACGGTGGGACGATAGCAGAAGTTGCGCGGCTCTTCATCAAAAGCAACGAGGCCAGTGGCGCCAATGCCTGCCCAGACCGTGTCAACGCCGCCCAGCTCGTCGCACATGCGATCGGCGTAGTCCAGATCGGACATACGAGGCCAAATACGATGATCCTCAGGAGGACGAAGCTCCTCATCAATGCGGTTGTAGAAGCAAGCGAGCATGGTGCCCTCAAGGCTCTCATAGGTATCGGCTACCGGGTAAGGGCGGCTCTGCCAATCGAGGAATTCGTCCATGTGGAAGACCCAGAGGTTCTTGCAGTCAATGCGCTCCTCATTAACGCGACGAATGAAGGTGTCGTACTCATCGCATGGTCCAGCAGGGAGAACCCACTTTGTGGGAAGGCCCTGAGCGTTGTGCTCCTTAACCTCATCGGCCATAAGATTGCCGATTTCTTCCATCATTGTTGCGCGGTCCTTGCGCACAGCAAGCTTGCACTTAAGATCGTCGCGATCCTCAAGCTCCTGCCAGGGGATAGAGCACCACTCATAAATCTCTGAGGTGGTAAGTCGGTTCATTAACATTGCAATACCTTCTTTCATGGTTGATGAAACGGCATCGTACGACCAGAGAAGAAACTAAAAGTTGGCAACATGCCATGATCAAATACATGTGAAGGATGTCAAAAGCACTCAATCAATCATAAGAAAACCGCCCGACGTCGAAAGCTATACGACGCCGGGCGGCACGTGACGGGCAGGACGCTAGAAGCCGTCGTGCGTGAGGTTTTTAGCTAGCCACACGCTCGCTGATCTCGGCGTTACGGCGCTCCTCAGCTGCCTGGATGATGTCAGCGTTGACCTTCCTCCAGTGGAAGAAGAACGGTACAGCGGAGACGACGATGAGGATGCCGGCCGTGATCGGGTTGAAGCTGAACAGCGGGGTCTCGCCGGAGATGAGGCCAGAGAGGCTGTCAGACATGAGGATCAGGGACGGAACGATGGCGAGAACTGCCATGACCGGGCCACCAGGAGCCTTGAAGGTCGGATGGTAGTTGGCCTTCTTCTGCAGTGGGAACCAAGCGCAGAACAGGAGCGCATTGCGGAGCAGGCAGATGAAGGTGAACAGGCTCAGCAGGTCCTGAATGGAGGAAGCCCAAACGAGGATGAGAGCGAAGCCGGACTGCCAAAGCATCGAAATGACAGGAGAGTCATACTTGGGGTCAATCTTGCCCCAGGAACGCCACCAGTAGCCTTCCTGAGCAGCCTTCATCTCGCCGCGTGCCTGGAACATGATGAGCGAGGAGAGAGAGCCGGTTACGACGATAACGGCAAGAACAGCAGCGATGTTGCCAGCCATGGTGCCAAGGCCAGGAATGTGGGAGAAGGCCTCAGCGACGGAAGCATCGGAAGCTGCGAGGGTGGAGATATCAACCAAACCAACGGAAGCGGTGGAAAGGCCGGTGTAGAGCAGCGTTACAACGAGAACGCAGCCGATAAGAGCAATGGGCATGTTCTTCTCGGGGTTCTTGATTTCGCCGCCCATGGTGACGGAGGTCTGCATGCCGTCGTAGCTCCAGGTGGTGGCAGCAATGCCAGCAATAAGAGCGGTTACGGGGCTTGCAGCAGAGCCCTCAACAGCAGGGGCAGAGAAGTTGGCACCATTGACGAAGAACAGACCAACAAGAACCAGGATCAGGAACGGTGCGATCTTAACGGCAGTAATGAACGACTGCCACTTGGCGCCTGCGTGCTTGTGGCACATGTGCAGCCAGGTGAAGAAGACGATCAGGATGCAGCCAACAATGTGAACCGTAAGATCGGTCCAGCCAGTGAAGTAGGCAAGATAGTTGGCAAGCGTAAGAGTCATCGTGGCGATGCCGACGGGGTCAGTTGCCCACCAGCATGACCAGATGAAGAACATTGCCATGAATGGCCAGCCGGCCTCACGGAAGTAAACGAACTGTCCGCCGTCCTCAGAATATGCTGTGGAATACTCAGCATAAATAAGGTTCTGCGGAATCATAATGAGACCACCGATGAGGAACGCCAAGATGGTAAAGAGTGGCGTTCCGGCGGCTGCGGCTACACCTCCCGACCGGGGGAATAAGTTAAGTTGCCGGAACCGACGGTGGTTCCGACGCCGAGTGCGATGGCGGTGCCAAGACCAAGGTGGCGTTCAAGTTGGCCTTCCTGCGGCGCCGTCGTTGCCGGAGTATCGGACATGTTCTCCCCTTTCCATACAACGTGTGGTTCTGCTTGCGTGGTGCCCCGCGGACGTGGTCCCCTGCCTGGAATACGTGTTCGAGTGGCACCAAAACCAATGAAACTGAAGATTACAGTAATGGATTAAAACACCACTTAACTTATCTAATCGGTGAAAGGTATCCTGTGGAAACCTGAAAATTGGTATACATTTATGTGAAAAGAACGTGTAACTGCTGTTAAGAATATGTGGAGACTACAAAACTTCTTTGTCAACGTAGTTTTCACTCTTTCCGCTCAGCGCAGCATCAAACTTTGCGACAAGTGGATGTTTGTGCCAGAGGTGTTTATCTTCCGTCAGTTGCCATGCGCTTATTTGGAAAAATGGCAGCAGATACATTAGGATTATCAGATATAGGAAAAATAATATCACCTAAGGATTTTGATAAAGTTGATGGTGATGATTACATAATGAAAACACGCGATCGGTAACGAGTCGAGTTGCATCAACCAATTGACGGCACCTTTCGTGGTCGCGTATGCCTATCGACATAAAGAAGATGGTGTATTCGGGAGAAATTTGCAGATTGGGCCCATGGAGATATTCCTCGAGCTCAAAGCCAACTGCCGGGATTTGGAGCGTTTCTCCGTATTTAAGAGCGCCTTCACAGGCAACACCATAGTTTGCCCCGGCGCCTACCAACATCACACGCTCCATTGAGGAGAGTTCCTTATAACGCGCGTCAATGATGGCGGGAACTTGTATAGTGGCTTGTTCAAAACGGGTGATAATTTGCTCTAGCTTGGCATACTCGGCTTCAACACCGGCCTCATCCAGACGTCCTTCTCGCTGTGCAACGCCAATGCCAAAGAGTGCCAAGAAAAAGGCAAATGAGGTAACGCCTTTTGTGACGTAACCAACAAGCTCTTCACCTACGCCGTAATCAACGAGAATGTCTGCGGCATCTTTGAAGTCACTTGAAGGATCGCCGGTGAGTCCAATAGCTGGACGCCCGGCAGCACGAATGGTCTCTAAGGCAGCTAGTGCATTGGTTGAATAGCCACTCTGCGAAACAACAAAGCAGAACTCATCGTCGGGAAGTTCATGCTCATAGGCGCAAAACGTATAGGGCTCGGTGATAATAACTTCTCGCTGGAGCATATGGCGCAGATAATGACGGCCAACGAGCGATCCATTGCGGGAGCTTCCGCAGGCCACAATGCGTACACGGCGGTATGAACCAGCGCAAAATGCCTCTACAAGTGGAGCGGCAACATCGTTGGCAATTTGCGAGCGCAATACTTCGGGGGTTTGTTTAACGTAGTCGACCATGGTTGGACGAGACATAGAGCTCCTTCCATTGTGGAATAAAACCGTGCCTAAAATGTGTATTAGCTTGCGAAGAGTGAAGCAGCGCCAATAATGCCGGAGTCCTCTTTAAGCGTGGTGAGCAATACGTCGGTGTGTTGACCTTCGTATACCTCTGCAACCAATGCCTTCTGTATGTGCTCAATCCAAGGCCCAAGGGCGTGAGCTACGCCGCCTGCCAACACGATGGCGTCGGGACAATAGATGTAGACGTAGCTATTAAGGGCTCGACAAAGCATGGAGATATACCACTGCACGATCTCTTGAGCTTGTTTATCACCAGCTTGAGCACGCTGGAACAGCACTTCATTGGTGGCATTTTCTCCCAGCTTGTCATGCACCAGCTTGGCAAGTGAGGTGCCAGAGCAAGTGGATTCAAAGCAGCCTGTTTGTCCGCAATAGCAGGGCTCACTATCCAAGCAGGCAAACTCGTTGCCAGTTCGGACTAAGATATGGCCAGCTAAATGCATGGATGAGTCGGCACCAACAGGGCGTTTGTCTTCAACCAATCCAACACCAATGCCTGTGCCGAGGGTAAGAACAAGCACGCGGTGGTAAGGCGCTCCCACACCCGAAACTGCCTCTGCCAGGGCGATGAGTCGAGCATCGTTGTCTACACGGGCAGGCAGCTTGAGGCATTCGGATATTTTTGCCCCAAGTGGATAGCCATGCGTGAGGAACGGCACAAATGAAGACATGCCATCTATGGAGCCATCGGCAAACACATAGCTGCCAATAGAAACACCGACAGCATGAGGTTGGCCAACCTGTGCCGCCTGTTTTGATACGAGATCGGAAATAGTGGCGAAAAAGGCGGCTTCCTCACGGGGCGTGGGCGCGACATCCGAAGAAAGAACTTCATGGGTGGCTACGTTATATATTCCGCATTTAATGCGCGTACCACCAATATCGAGACCTACCACAAGGTTTTGATCTGTGGGTGTACTCATTGTACGATCCACCCCTCTTCAAAGAACATGCCGGGCTCAATGTTGTTGGCGATGGCACATTGATATGAGAGAAGCTGGAAGTACAGTGCCTGTACAAGCATCATATGTGCGCCATCAAGCTCCAAATCTGGAAGCTCAACATATACCGTGGCATCCATATCTGAGCCAGCGGGACCGATGTAGATGTTTTCGGGCTGTGCCTGTGTGATGTAGTTCCAGATCATGCGAGAACGGTCGTCTCCCAAAACATCAAGCAGCACGGGTACCGTCTTTGATTTTGTAATCTTTTGAGCGCGAATGAGCTCCATGGGACCGTGATAGAAATTATCGAGTGACATAACATTTGCTGGCACTTTGGCAGTTTCTTCCAGCCACAGCGATGCGCTGCGCATCATGTTGATGCCCTGTGCACGAGAGAGCATGTAGAAGCTATCGGCGCTGTCAAGGAAAGGAATCTGTTCTATAGCGCACAGCCAGTTCTTCTTGTTCTCTTCCATCCAATCAAAAGCAGCATGGAGGCGTGCAACGTAGGTGGGATCTGGCTCATCATGATCCATCATGTGAGCAACAAAAAGTCCGCAAAGTGCCATTGAGCTGTAGGCTTTGATGCAAACGATTTTGTCGTAGCTTGCTATGTCGTGCAGCATGACGGTGCAGTGCTGGCCCATGGTTGAGGTGGGGGTCATGGTAATAGCTACCGAGGTGTAACCATGCTCGGTGAGCCATACAGAAAAGTCAGCAACCTCACGACTTTCTCCAGAGCGCGACATCAGAATATAGAGTGCATGTTTGCTTACGCGCTCGGGATGGTGGATAAGCTCGGCGGTTTCTACCAGCGTGACATTGCGCATGCCGCGGTCGAGAAGTGCCTCGTACATAGGCATAAGCGAGTAGAGTGCACTGCCCATAGAAGTGAGAACAATCTCACTGGCCAAATTTGCAAGGCGTGCAACCTCTTTTACCGTTTCCAGGCGATCTGTCGTGAGATCGTTGAGTACACGATGAAGTTCCTCGGGTTGCTGATAGATGTTTTCCAAAATGGGATTTATGGTTGCGCTGTCTTGTGTGGTTTCTTCTGCCATGGTGCCTCCGTTTGTCGTGGCCGTTATGCGTCTACGGGTATCCCTGAAACGCTCATCGGATTAACAATGGACATAACTTGTTTGGAAAGTACCATCAGTTCTGTGTCTCTGTCAAAAGAGCAAGCTGAGCAAAATAGTGCCTTTGAAGTGCGCAAATGCTGTTTATGAGGCGTTTTTACTTAGCGGTATGGTAGGAGGCTTTCGCCGAACGGCAAGGCAAGAAAGGAAGGGTTATGTCTTATCCGGAAGCAATGGCACGTGAGATTGATCAGCAGTCTGAACTGCTACAAGAGCTTTGGGATACCGAGGAAGAGTGGACTAAACCGTTTGTAGAGTTGTGCAAAACGCATAACTTCAAGCGCCTGCTGTTTGTAGGTAATGGCTCACCATACTATGCCGGGTGTGCACTTCGTTTTGCAGCTGAGCACCTCTTGAAGGTAAATGCAGAATCTGTTCCAGCTGCTATTTTCAACAATCATGCAACTTTCGATGCTTCGGGCTCGATTGATCCATCCGAAATGCTGCTGGTATGTCCCGCAGAGACTGGCCATTCAAAAGGCCAGGTTGATGCAGCGCGCAAAGCACGGGCACTGGGCATTCCCGTGGTATGCACCACGCTTAACCCCACCGGCGTACTCGCCCGTGAGTGCGATGTAGTCTTAGCGAAGCCAGGTGGCCCAGAATATGCCGTTGCATCCACAAAGAATCAGACCATGGCGTTGTTCTTGGTGCTGTGCTGCTTTGTTGAGGGCGGCTATGCACAGGGCAACATCACCGAGGAAGAATATAAATCCCTGCGAGAGGCGCTTGCTGCAGTACCACAAAATGTTGGTCGTACCGTAGAGCTCTCCCGTGCATGGTTTGAGGCAAATGAGCAGCGTCTGATGAATGCGCCGGCTTTCTTCCTTATTGGCTATGGTTCAAACTATGGCACCGTCCAGGAAGGTGCGCTCAAGTTTTACGAGACGCACGAGCGTCCGACCTATGCGTTTGAGCTCGAAGAGACACTGCATGGTCCCTTCCGTGCGCTTCACAGCGATGACGTCTGCCTCTTCTTGGCGGCAGAAGCTGGCGAGGAGCGCGATCGTATGCTGCGTCTGGCAGAGGCTGCAGAGCCTTACTGCAAGAATCGCGTGCTCATTCAGAATGAGAAGCTCGATGCTGTAGGGGATGCCCTGCCCATCGCAACAAGCGACGTTCCGTATGTCGACGTTATCGAGTACCTGATTCCGATGCAGGTTATTGCTGAGCGCATGAGCGACCGTTTGGGAATTGACCTTTCAGAGCCCAAGGTTGCTTCGCTTGATCCGGTTATGCTTCCGGCTTACGAGGATTAGGGGGTTGCTATGGCCGAAAAAAGTGTGGTTGCTGCAGAGCAAGAAATTCCTGCTGATGCAACGATTCTTACGGCCGATATTGGCGGCTCAAAGTTCATGGTTGGCTTTGTTTCAGCTGCTGGAGAAGTGCTCTGTGTTGAGCGCTATGAATGGCTCAATCCTACCGCCGAAGAAATTCTCGATAAGGTGGAATCGGCCCTCCGAGCTCAACTTGAAGCCCACCCCGATTTGGCAGCTCGCGTTATTGCGGGAGGCCTCACAATTCCGGGTCTTGCTGAGCCAGTAAAAGGTGTATGGCTAGATTCAGATTTCCCACCCATTCGTGACCTGCATATTTGCGAGGAACTTTCTGAGCGACTTGGCATTCCATTTTATGGCGACAACGATGGAAACGCTTGTGTGTTGGCCGAGGGCTATTTTGGAAGTGCCCGCGGAGCAAGCGATTTTATCTATATAACCGTAAGCTCTGGTGTAGGTGGCGGCGCTTGTGTAGGTGGAGAGCTTTTCTATGGAGCTCACTGTGAATCGGGCGAGATTGGTCTGACCATCTGCGAGCAGGGTGGACGTCCTTCTCGCTCTGGAAAACAGCACGGACCACTCGAGATGTATTGCTGCACAGAGGGTATGTCTCAAACATTCATAGAGCTTGGCGGTCCCAGCGAGGTTGATGGGCACACGCCTGGCGGAAAAGAAATTGCTGCCTGTGCAGAAAAGGGCAATGAGGCTGCTTTGCGCACAATTGAGCTGGAAGGCAAGCGTTTAGGCCGTGCCATT
>OGQD01000855.1_pt1 | contig 21435 bp, 17 predicted proteins | sample 1553091 | NCBI WGS metagenome assembly OGQD01 (sample SAMEA2580290, study PRJEB22360) | human gut metagenome | biome: human gut; feature: human-associated habitat; material: faeces | place: Denmark | collected 2008/2010
TCTTTACAAGGTTTTCTTCACTTTCCTTGCTTGTATTATCAGTTGCAGAGCTGTTATCTGTAGCCGAGCTTTCATTTTTACTGTCAGTGACCGAATTTTCCACAGGCGGAGTAGTATCGCCAACGCTGCCGGTTGCAGAGTTACTTGTACAGCCGAATAACATAAGTGCCGATAAGATCAGTGCTGTTGTTTTGGTTAGTTTTTTCATAGCGTTTTACCTCAATTGTGTAGTCCCTTGTTATTTTTTGAAATGCTCCCCGTACTTTTCTTTAAGTATCTTCCACTGATAACGGTATGCATAGCTTGCACTGAACACTCCGTTGTCTTCCTTTTCTGATTTAAATACAAACGGTTCACTTTGCTCTAAATCAAAAACGATAGGATAAGCATTATTGTAAATATTTCCGTCAACTTCATTTGCAGTAGTATCATTGTCGGCAAAAATCAGATAAGATTGACCCTTTTGCAAAAAGACAGGATTCCACGTTGTTTGTATATATCTTCCGTTTCCACTTCTTAAAGTGTTGTAATACTCAATTTTCCCGTCATAATATTTTTTATCAATTTCACTGTGTTTACTGCTGTCAAACTCACCCGACTCATTTTCAAATTGAGCTTTCAGATTTTCTTCCGCTTTTTGCACAAAATTTAAGCTTCTGTCGTTATACTGTTCTGTTATATCATAAGATTCACGGATATATAATATATCACCTTTATTATACAAGCATTTTCCGTTATTGGAATCGACAACTTCTTCTATAACAACAGGCGTGTAGATGAAAGATAAAAACGGCTTCATAATCAACGTTTCACCGCATTTACCGTCAATGATAACATAACTGTCGCCTGCAACTCTGCATTTGAGCGCTACAAGTTCCGATGATTTAACGTCGATCGTTTCTTTATACAAGTCATCAAGATTCGGCTCAACAGGAAGATACATACTATACAAGTTACGATATGTGTTAGAATATATGTATTCGTTTGTAATCTCGTATTTGTCCTTATCGTAAGAAAACGTCTGATACCCCTCGATATTCTTTACAAGGTTTTCTTCACTTTCCTTGCTTGTATTATCAGTTGCAGAGCTGTTTTCTGTAGCCGAGCTTTCGGTTTTGCTTTCATTTTTACTGTCGGTAACCGAATTTTCCACAGGCGGAGTAGTATCGCCTACGCCGCCGTTTGCAGAGTTACTTGTACAGCCGAATAGCATAAGCACCGATAAGATCAGTGCTGTTGTTTTGGTTAGTTTTTTCATAATAATTTACCCCCATTTTTTCTTTAAGCTTAACTTATCATACAAAGTAATAGTGTCATTAATATCTGAATGTCTTCCTCTCATTATTGACATTGCCATAAATGAGTTTTCTTTAGAGTTAACTTTTTCATCTATGTGGCGCAATTTTAATGCATAACCCACTTCATGCATGACCACTGCTTTTTGACGTGTAAAATCTAAAGAGTTGAAACTGCCGTTATCTTGATTTATAAATATTACACCGCTTGACCAATCTTCTAATAGATTTTTTCTAATGTCGTTATTTGTTTTAAGATAGTTATTTAACGAAGAGTTAGGAATAAAAATTCCATAAGTGGTATAATAAACATCCTCAATTCCTGAGGTAGTTAAATTTTTGCGTGACAGAAAAACGTTTAACCCCGAAGTTGGCGTTACATTAGGTGGATATGCTTTCACAGATATTTTATCACTTATATCATTCCATGCCTCCGCAGAGCTAGCAAAGCTGTTATAATCTGCCTGACTATTGAATATGATATTAAGTTTATATGTATTCGTTTGTCCGGAATATTTTCCATCCCAGTTTGATGGATAATTACTATTTACTTTTGTGAAAATTAGCCTTTGGCTTGAATCGTCGGTTAATCCTAAACGTCCGTTCGATTTTTTGTATACCCACTTATTGTTATACATATTTATCATACAGTACGTATTGTTAGTTATTTTTTCAAATTCCCAGTTGTAATAAGCACTTATTTCATTAGTACACTTTGATGTGATGACATTTGATCCATTGGTAGTACATAACGCAGGTTGTATGCCGTCTTTACCATTTAATGTATATACAATATAACCACCGCTTTTTGACTTTTTTACAATCCAAGCTTGTTGGCTATCGGAATAAATTGTAGTATTATATCCTGGAACTGTTGCAATAAATGTTTCCGACACGTTTCCTGTTCCATCATAAGCTATGCAATTTTCACTATCCGTCTTAAACACATACGCCATACCGTCAATAACAGGATTCCACTCTACAACAACTCTCGGTTTGGAACTGCTGTACTCAGTCATATAGAAAGAGCGGAGTAGTGACGCATTTGTTTCATTGGCATTGGTTATAACTATGCCCTTTTTTATATCGTATCCGGCATACTTGCTTGCTATTGCTAATTCGGTAAAATCAAAAGAACAAACACCGCTCTTTTTTATTGTAGTAGTACTCATCACCTTACTGTTTGCGTTTGTGTTAGCGTATATGGGCGAACTTTCGCTCCAACCTGAATCATTAAGCGAAAATCTTACCTGCAATGTAGAAGTGCCGGAATTTCCCGTACCCTCATACATATACAACTTAACGCTCTCTATCTCACTTGCTTTAAGACTTTTATACGTCTCATTGCTGTCAAGACCCGGGAATCGCATTACAAGTCTGCCTGCACCGTATGTACTGTCCTGATAACCTACTGTACCTATAGAATACGAACCGAAGTTTGTTGTGCTTTTCTTGCTGTATACAGGAGCGTCAAGTATTGTTTTTGAACTTCCGCTTCCGCTCGTGTTGATTTTGATTGTCGGGTCTATTACAACCGGATATACGGCTTCATTTTCAAGCCATTCGTTATCAAGAGTTATAGTTATTGTATATCTTCCGTCGTTGTTTTGTACTGCCGTATATCCCGTAACATATCCCTGCGGTACTATTGTGTTTTCGCCTTTTGATCTGTCAAACAGTATTACCTCGCTGACAGTACCGACTATCTCTTCCTTTTCACCGTCAACAATTGAAAAATAGCCGCCCTCATCTTTAAGGCTAAGACCGTTCGTATCAACGTCAAAAGAAAACTCATTCTTTCCGTTATATCTGTCAAGTATGATATTCTCTTTTACCCCGTTGAGCTGTGCGCTGTATTCTATTGTTGTATCGACCCCGAACACATCGGTATATTCAACTATGTCGTGTTCGTCATATTTGTTTTCTGTTTCGGTTATAATATCCGATACATCCGCCTTATCCGAATCGACAGGTGACATTTCTATAGTATATTCGCCACTTTTAACGATAATGCCTGTTTCGTTGTCGAGCTGTTCGGGCATATATACGTTTATATCATTATCCGCACTTACAAATGCATAACCGTCTTTGTCCGATTCAGACAACTTTGTGCTTTTATCACACACAGTTCCGTTTTCATCGGTGTACTTTACAGGCTCATCAAAATAATACATTGTTTTTGAGCCGTCTTTATTCTGATACACTATTGAATAATCATCTGTTTCCTGTGCAAATAAACGGTTTGCGTGTTCCTTTTCCTTTATATCCTTTGCAGATATAACTTCGGGTATCTCATAGTCTTCAAGCTCCTTATTCGACAGTTCAACAAGATCCAGATCGCCCGGCAATAAGTCTTTCATAAGATTTCTGTCAGCTTCTTCAAAGCTTTCTTCATTTGTGCTGTTTTCATTATCGGCATTTCCGTTTCCTTGTGCATATACAGATATGCTTGCTGAGAGTAGTGAAATTGCTAATAGTAAAACAGTGAATAAATGTTTTTTCTTTTTCATAAGCACCTCCGTTTTGTTTTTGAAAAAGAAACACTTTTTCTATTGTTAGAATATCATTTATGCTATGCAAAATCAAGGCTTGTCTTGATATTTTGTGAGATATAGCCAATAAGAATTGTCAGAATATCCAAACGGCTTGCCCTCGCTCTTTCTTATCTGCTTTAACTTTTCGCTGAAATCCATATTGTCTTCCCCCTGTTTTCGTTTGGCTTTTGTGAACAGCTATATCGTACCCTGTTTTTTGAGTAGCCGCAATAAACATATGCTTACAATCGTTGTTTTTCTGTGCTGCTTTGCGTTGCATACAAGAAAATCGGTATAGCAAAGCGGAATGTGAAGCCACATTCCGCCGTTATTTTCAATTAAACTGCAGCAGCATAACAACAAGCGCTATTATAAACACAGGTGAGAATATTGCAAGCAATTTTCTGTGCTTGTTTTCGCCGCCCACGGCAGTCAGCCTTGCCGCTCCGCAGAACGCAAGCAGTACCGCCACGAACGGCGCCGCAAAGTAGGAGATATTCACGATAATGTTTCCCAGTGCCGCCGCCGCATTTACAAGTCCGTCCCATAAACCGCCGATGCCCGTGAGCTGTTTCTGATACGTTATGACCGTAACAAAGAAGTTATTTATCAGATGAAGTACCATTCCGGGAATTATCGAGTCATATCTCACCGCCATAAGTCCGAAGATCACGCCGCTTAAAAACGCATACGCAAACTGGTCGAAATTTCCGTGAGCAAGCCCGAATATCAGTGCCGACAGGATAATCGCAGGCGTATCGCCTATGGGCTTCAGCGAGCGGAGCAATAAGTGACGGTATATCATTTCTTCAAATACAGGCGCAACGAATGCGGTAAATATCAGCGTTACAATGCCCGATGAGAAGCTCGACGGCGCAATAGCGTCCATCACATTCTCTATCTCTCCCACTCCGAACAGAAGCTGAAGAATATAGTTTATGCAGGTGGTTATATTACTTCCCCACATTGCAAAGGCAAACATCGCAGGGATAAATATAAGCGGATAATACGACTTGTTTTCATACTGCGTATCAAGCCGCCTCAGCGGTCGGTATTTAAGATAGACCGCACCGAACGCCAGTATTTTCGGCAGATATGTCGATATATTGCTGAACGTGTAATTCAGTACGGTAAACAGTGTACTGCCCGTGTCAAGCCCTGCGTTCACAAAGCCCCTGAGCAAAAACACCATCGCAACAAATATCACCTTCTGAAACAGCACAGATATGATAAGTGCTATTCCCAGATCAAAGCATATCCTGCGTATATCCGCAGGCTTAAGGTCGTCCTTCGAAGTAAGCGCATCAAAATCCTGCTGTCTGTATCTGTCCGCTATGACAGCAATAAGGCTTTTCTGCATTTTAACAGAGTCCTTTCGTTAAATAATCATCACAACTATTATATACGCAGTACACGCAAGAAATCCCACGATAAAAATCGGATTCTTTGCAATTGCGGCAAATTTCTGCTTTTTTGAAAGCTCCGGGTAATTATTTACCGGACGGTAAAGTCGGTTGTTCTTCAGCTTTCCTATAGCCGCACCCATACCCACAAGAGCAATTATCAGTACCAGCACAATGTATATCATAAGGACGGTAAGATAGGCTTCCTCGCCGCTTGTCACAGGGCTTCCCTTCTGCACCTTTGACATCGCTGTTACAAACGTGTCGGTTTTGACTGCAACAACGGCTATTGCCGCTATCGAGTTGAACATTGCGTGCATTATAGTTGTCGGCATAATACTGCCTGTCGCATATCTCACATATCCAAGGCAGATACCCACTATAAACGTATAGCAGAACTGGTGTATATTTCCGTGCGCCATACCGAAGCAAAGAGCGGAAACAAGTATCGCAAATCCGTTGCCGTAAGGCATAAGCGAGGTCTGTATAACGCCTCTGAACCAGTATTCCTCAAACAGCGGAGCAAGGATTACCATCTGTATGAACAAAAACGCAAGATACCACGCACCGCTTCCCGTTCCCGAAGAAACTATCGGAGTAAGCGTATCCTCGACCGCCGATTGATTGTGTATAAGCAGAAATGATACGGCAAGCACTATTATATTAGCTATCTGACCTGCACCGTACATAGGCACAAACCACGATATAGCCTTGCCGAGCCTTTTCGGCTTTTTGTACACCGTCTTGTCAAACCGATAACTGAAAACCCTTGCGGTAACAGCTATCGCAAGACCGTATAATATAATTATGCTCGAAAGCGACTGCACGGACGATACTATCTGACTGTCGCATCCGCTCATAACAGTGCCTATAAGCCACGCCGCCGCATCTGCAATACAACGTGCCGCAAATATTATTATAAGCGCAAGCCCCGCTTTCCCGCAGGCGCTCTTGAAATCAGCGGCGCACATCGAGAACTTCTCCCGTTTCCAGCATTTCCTTTACATAGCTCGGCAGAGCAAAACAGCCCTTGTGAAGCTCTGTATTATAATATCTTGTCTTAATTCCGAGTGAATTCCAGTGCTGTTCGTCAAGATTCTTTATCGGATCAAGTCCCTTGCTCGCAAAGCCGAACAGCCAGTGTCCGCTTGCGTATGTCGGGATATGAGCCTGATAAACGGCGCACACAGGGAATACCGACTTTATACGCTCGTGCGCCCTGCACATAGCCTTTGCGTCATTTACATAGAACGGGCTTTCGTGCTGATTCACAAGTACGCCTGTATCGGTCAGTGCGTTATAGCAGTTTCCGTAGAACTCGGGTGTAAAAAGTCCCTCGCCCGGTCCGAACGGGTCGGTAGAATCAACTATTATAAGGTCGTATTCGCCCTGCTTGCGTCTTACAAAACGAAGTCCGTCGGTAAAATGTATATCAAGTCTGGGGTCGTGCATCGAAACGGTCATTTCGGGGAAATATTCCTCGCAGACCTCAACAACCTTTTTGTCTATCTCGACAAGGTCGATATGCTCTATCGTGCTGTAACGGCACAGCTCCCTTACCGTACCGCCGTCGCCTGCGCCGATAACAAGCACGTTCTTTATATCCTTCTTTACCGCCATAGGAACGTGAACTATCATATCGTGATAGATAAATTCGTCCTTCTGCGTTATCATTACATATCCGTCAAGTGCAAGCAGTCTGCCGAATTCGAGCGACTGAAACACGTCTATGCGCTGATATTCGCTTTGTTCACTGTAAAGCTGCTTGTCAACTCTTATAGAAAATCTTACACTGTCGCTGTGATTTTCAGTAAACCAAAGATCCATTTGTATTACCGTCCTTTCAATCTGTAAACGCATAAGTCAATGTGGTACGGCGGACGAATTTATTCGTCCAGTATCATAATATTCTTTATTTCGAGGTCCTGTGTACCTGTAAGGAAACAGCCCTTATCCCCTGCATATTTTATATATGCGAGAATTTCGTCTGTTATCTGCTCACCCGGTGCAAGTATCGGTATTCCGGGCGGATAGCACATTACAAATTCACCGCTTATCTTGCCGGAGCTTTGTTCGATCGGTACGCTTTTCTTGTTTCCGTAGAATGCGTCCTGCGGTGACAGCTTAACTATAGGATTGATATACTCGTGGTCAAGCATACCCGTTTTATCCTTCGAATAGATACGCTTTATATCGTTGAGTGCTCCGATGAGCCTGTCTAAATACAGCTCCCTGTCGCCTATCGAAACGTAAGCGAGTATATTTCCTATATCTCCGAATTCTATCTGTATGCCGTATCTGTCACGCAGAATATCATACACCTCGATACCCGCAAGTCCTATATCCCTTGTGTGTATCGACAGCTTTGTCACGTCAAAATCATAGAACGCACCGCCGTCGCACAGTTCCTTTGAGAATGCGTAATATCCGCCTATCTCGTTTATCTCGTCACGCATATACTGCGCATAGGACTGCACCTTTGCGAATATCTCCCTGCCGTGAAGCGCAAGGTTTCTTCTCGATATATCAAGGCTCGACATCAGAAGATAGCTTCCGCTTGTCGTCTGCATAAGGTTAATTATCTGCCTTACATAGCCCTCATTCACCGTGTCCGCTGTAAGTAAAAAACTGCTCTGTGTCAGCGAGCCGCCGCTCTTGTGCATACTTACTGCGGCAAAATCCGCACCTGCCTTCATTCCCGCAAGCGGCATATTGTCACCGAAGTAGAAATGCGTTCCGTGCGCCTCGTCCGCAAGAAGATACATTCCGTGTGCATGCGCAAGGTCGGCTATCTTCTTAATATCCGAGCATACTCCGTAATAGGTGGGGTTATTCACAAATACCGCCTTTGCGTCGGGGTTTTCGAGTATCGCCTTTTCAACATCCTCGACCGTCATTCCCAGCGGTATGCCCAGCTCCTTGTTTACTCCGGGATTAACGTAAACAGGCACCGCTCCGCCGAGAATAAGCGCATTTATCGCACTGCGGTGTACGTTACGGGGCATTATTATCTTCTCGCCGCGCTTTGCAACGGCAAGCGCCATAGCCTGCACTGCGGCTGTCGTTCCGTTTACTATAAAGAATGCGTTCTTTGCGCCGAAAGCCTCTGCGGCTATCTGCTCCGCTTCTTTTATTACGGAAACCGGGTGACAGAGGTTATCGAGCGGCTTTGACGAGTTCACGTCCACCGTCATACATTCTCTGCCTAAAAATTCCGTCAGTTCGGGATTGCCCCTGCCCATCTTATGACCGGGTACGTCAAAAGGCACTATGCGCTTTGCCCGGTATTCCTTTAACGCCTCATATATAGGCGCACGCTCCTGTGAGAGCATATCATCAGTCCTTTCGGGAAGGAAGTAATGTTGTCATAATATCACATTGATATTTTTGTAGGGGAGGGGCTTGCCCCTCCCGCAGATTTATTGTTTATGTCTTTTGCCGGTTCATCAGTCAAAAGTGTGAGATCCGCTCACCCATAAATATTCATCCCCGAATATATCTCTATCATCTCACGCCTTAGGCTCTCCGTAATTCTCAGTCGCTCCTTAGGCGGAATGTCATATATATCCGTATTGAACAGGTAGTTTTTCAGATCCATCTCACGCACCATAAGCCTTGTGTGGAATATGTTCGCCTGATACACGTTTATATCTGTAGCGTCATATTTCGTCAGCGTATAATCGTTGATAAAATCCTGTATCGAGGTTATATCGTGGTCGAGATACAGCTTTCTTCCGCCTACATCACGGGTAAAGCCTCTCACCCTGTAGTCTATCGTTATAATATCGGAATCGAAACTGCCGATAAGATAATCCAGCGCATTAAGCGGCGAAATCTCTCCGCAGGTCGAAACGTCAATATCCACCCTGAATGTAGAAATACTGTTGTTCGGGTGATATTCGGGATAGGTATGCACCGTAACGTGCGACTTGTCAAGATGTGCAACCACCGTTTCGGATGACAGAGCCTTGCCGGCACCGTTACGCTGAGGATGGAGCGGCTTTCCGTCCACCATTCCTCTGTTGCACGACTTGTCTATCTCCATACTGTCCGTAGCCTTTTCACTTATCAGCAGTGTTACGCTTGCACCCTGCGGATCGTAGTCCTGCTTTGAAATGTTAAGCACATTTGCCCCGATTATATCCGTAACGTCGCACAGTATACCCGTAAGTCGCTCGGAATTATACTGCTCGTCGATATAGTCTATATATTCTTTCTGCTCTCTTGCTCCTTTAGCATAACAGACATCGTATATGTTGAAGCTCAGAGTCTTTGTGAGGTTGTTGAAACCGTACAGCTTCAGCTTTTTTTCCAACAGACACACAACCTTTCGGAAAAATATCTGCAATAAACGCAGCTAATATAATAATATAGTAAAACTGCCCTCTTGTCAATAAAAACTTGTGTAAAGAAGCCGCCGACGGCTTTTATGCTCATCGGCGGCTCTGAATATTATTTGTTTAATTTGAGATTACACGTTATCCTGACCGGGAACATACTCAAGGCTGTCGTCTGAAGTTGTAACCTCTGTAGCTTCCTTAGACTTTATTTCTCCCGAAGTATCATTCTTATCCTTGAATACGAACTTCAGCAGGATAGGAGTTACTACAGTAGTGATAACCACCATAATTACTATAGGACCGAAAAGTCCGCTGCTCATAAGGCCCATATTAAGACCCTTATCCGCAACTATCAGCGCAACTTCGCCACGAGAAATCATTCCCACGCCGATTTGTAACGCCTCTTTGTTTGTGTATCTGCATATCTTCGCACCAAGTCCGCAGCCGACAACCTTTGACAGTATAGCGACTATCAGCAGTACAACGGCGAATATGATTATTGTAGGTGTCATATTTGTAAGTGTTACCTTAAGACCTATGCTTGCGAAGAAGATAGGCGACAACAGCAGATAAGACATTGTATCAAATCTGTGTGCGATATACTTCGTCTTTGACGTACTTGAAATTACAAGACCTGCAACGAACGAGCCTGTAATATCGGCAACACCGAAGAATTCCTCGGCAACATACGCAAAGAGAAGGCAGAGCGCAAAGCTGACAATAACATAACGGCGCTGATTTTCTTCCGTTCTCTGTGTCCACTTGTTGAATACGAAGTGGAAGAATACGCCGAACAGCAGAGCGAATGCGAAGAAGCCGAGTATCTTCAGTATTACTATACCGATATTTCCCGACTCGGGATCTGCAAGAGATGTAATTACCGTCAGTGCAATTATACCGAGTACATCGTCTATAAGAGCCGCACCGAGTATTGCGTTACCCGCTCTTGTGTTGAGCTTTCCGAGTTCCTTAAGCGTTTCGACAGTGATACTTACCGATGTTGCAGTAAGGATAACACCTACGAAAACATCCTGCAGGAATGTCGATGTCGAAAGAGTGGGATCTGCCGTACCAAACAGGAACGCTGTAGCGGCACCGCCGACCAGAGGAACGATAACACCGATAAGAGCTATTATCGAGCTTGCAAGTCCGCACTTTTTCATCTCACGGATATCCGTTTCAAGACCTGCGACGAACATAAGCACTATAACGCCTATCTCCGACAGATTGCTGAGTATCGGAGCGTTGTCAAGAGATACAAGGTTAAGACACACAGGGCCTAAAATAATGCCTGCAACCAGTGCGCCGACTACCTGAGGCAGCTTTATAACCTTTGACAGCAGTCCGAATGCTTTTGTGAAAATGAGGATTATCGCTATATAAAGCAGATATGTGTAATCCATAATTCATCTTCCTTTCCGTTTGTTCTACTTTTTCTTTTCGTCACAAAGGCCATATCGCAACTGTGCGATATAGCCTCTGTTTTTTCTGTATGCCCGTATTATAACACCTATTTAGAATAAGTCAATCCGCCTTGAATGTTAAAACAAAATTTTTCGTCAAAATCTATAAATTTACCAAACAAAATTGTTATAAGTGGATAATTTTCTTGACAAATTTCCATGAATTTTTTGAATGGCTCGTTATTCATTTTTGCAATACTATTATTTGTAAAGCTGACATTTAAAGTATTATATTTTTCGGATAAATTCTTATAAATCGGCATAAACAAAAGCGTTACGGGATTTTTATATACCCGTAACGCTTTTATAATCATGAATTTTTCACAGCAGTTTATTCAATTTACCAGTTTTTCAGCCCTGCTTTGCTATCATGCATACAGCGTGGGCGGCTATACCCTCTCCTGCTATGCCAAGACCCTCCTCGGTAGTCGCCTTTACGTTTACATCGTCCGTGTCAAGTCCCAGAGCCGCCGCTATGCTCCTTTGCATATCGGGAATGAACTTTGCAAGCTTCGGCTTTTCCGCAACTATCGTTATATCCGCATTCGTAACGTGAGCGTTTTTCCCGTCAAGCAGTTTTCTGACGTGTTCAAGCAGCTTCATACTGCTGATACCCTTGTACCTGCTGTCGCTGTCGGGGAAATGCCGTCCTATATCGCCCAGTGCCGCCGCACCGAGCATAGCGTCCATAAGTGCGTGTACCGCAACATCTGCATCGCTGTGACCGAGAAGCCCCAGATTATCCTTATTCGGCACCTCCACACCGCAGAGTATCAGCTTTCTGCCCTCTACAAGCCTATGTACGTCATATCCGTGACCTACACAAAGTTTTGGTGTGCCTGTTTTCCCGATAATATATTCCGCCATTGCTATGTCCTCTTTCGTGGTCAGCTTTATATTGTCATAACTGCCCTCAACGATAAACGGCTTTATCCCATACAGTTCCATTACCGATGCATCATCAGTTATCCTTGCGTCATTCACATCGAGCTTTTCCGCCGCCGCAAGATAGTCGGCTTTTCTTGCCGCCTGAGGTGTCTGCGCAAGCCACAGACCGCTTCTGTCCGGAGTAGCTGTGACAACACCGTCATCGCATATCTTTACCGTATCCTTCGCTCTTACCGCCGCCAGTGCCGCACCGTGCCGAAATGCCTCCAGTGCAATCTTGTCTGCAGTCTTTGCCGTCACAAAAGGCCTTGCTCCGTCATGCACCGACACCACATCGCACTCGCACGAGGTCTGCCTTACCGCTTTCACCGCCGACTCAAAGCGTGTCGCTCCGCCCGTGATGATTTTTATCGGCTTATCGGTATTTATGTTTTCGCTTACAAGCTCTCTGATTTTATCTGTATTATCCTCGCTTGCCGCTATTATTATTTCATCGGCGTTGCTTTCGACAAACCGTTCTATGCTGTACAGTATGACCGCCTTGCCGCAAAGCCGTGCCGTCATCTTGTCAAAGCCCATCCTCCTGCCGCTCCCTGCGGCAAGTATTATCGCACTTGTAAACATACCTCTGCTACTCAAAACATGGACAAATATATCCATATTGAGAAAATTCCTGCTTCTACCTATATGCTTTTGTATTATTACTAATACTACTCACAAGTTCCTGTATAGTCCACAGGCGTAAATTCCCGATTAGCCATCGGTACACACTTACAATAGCTTGTTTATGCTATGCTGTAAGTTTGACAATCTCTTAAATTAAGACTTGCATTGTAATCTCTATCTTCCGTATAACCACACTCATTACAGTGATACGTTCTATCTGATAATTTCAAATCAGATTTGACACTACCACAGCAATGACAAGTTTTACTTGAAGGATAGAAACGGTCAACAACTCTTAATTCAATTCCATATTCATTACACTTGGCAAGTAGCTTTGTTCTGAACTCAAAGAACTTCTGCTGTGCAATCGTTTTGGAGAGATGTCTGTTTTTCATCATACCTGACACATTCAAATTCTCAATAGTAATCCACATTGGTTTGGTTTTCACCAATTCTGATATTACTTTGTTTACATAATCTATTCTTATGTTGTCAAGCCTCTGATAGAGTTTTTGTACCTTTAGCTTTTGCTTTTGGATATTTTGTCGAGTAGCTTCTCCTTTCAAATTTTTATTAAGTTTCTTGTAGCTTTCGTATTTCCTCGATAAGCTACGTTGTTCTCGCCTAAGTTTCTTTTCGAGTTTCCTTATTTGAGAACTTTTGTTGATATTCTTATAAGTTTTGCCATTTGAGCAAATAGCAAAATCTTTTAAACCTAAGTCAATACCTATCCCAAATTCATTCAATACAGGCTTTTGTTGTTCTTGTTCATCAACTAAAACAGATACATAATATCTACCCGCTTTATAAGAAACAGCTCCGCTTTTGATTGTATGTGTATTGGGGTTTGTAGGGATATAACCTTTTTCTTTTAATCTTACCCAACCAAGTGTAGGAATTGTAATTCTGTGTCTTTCACAAGGGATAATTGCCTTTGCATCGGTTTTCACGAAATACATTTTTACATCTGATTTTGCTTTCTTCTTAAATTCCGGAAAATGTGATTTCCCTTTGAAAAAATTCTTAAAAGCTCTTTCAGCGTTCATAACGCTTTGTTTAACCGACTTGCTACTAACTTCTTTTATCCAGTGAAGATCAGGGTTATTAGGAATGAACTCATTATTTAACCACTTAGAAAAATCCATTCCAGATACAAAACGTTTATCGTTTTTATATATCTCTTGATTGTGAGCGAGATAAAAATTGTAAACATATCTGCAAACCCCGATAGTGCGGTTAATTATTTGTTTCTGTTCAGGGGTTGGATTTATTTCGGTTTTGTAACTCTTTAGCAATTTCTTCGTCCCCTTCAATCTGTTTTTTTATACTTCCTTATCCCAACGCTGTAATGTTTTAACAGACACGCCTATCATTTCAGCAAACTCTTGTGTCTTATAATTACTCATATAAAAACTCCTTTATTTTCCTTATGAGTACATCGCATCATATCTGTCTACGTTTGTCAATGATTTGCTAAATTATTTTTTCTTCTCCTTTACGATCAGTCAAAATGCTTATAGTTTCCGAGGAACTTGAAATACTTCATTTCCTCCTCAAGTATCGTCATAAGCCTTACTACCTCAGGGTCAAGCACATTTCCCTCAAAGTCGAGATAGAACACCACGTCGAACGTTTCCCTCTTTATATCCTGCTTTGCCTGCGGAACGGGCGCACTCTCTATCTTTGTGATATTAAGACCGTACAGCGCAAAACGTATCAGCATTCTGTACAGTGAGCCTGTTGTATGAGGCAGTGACATACAGATAGAAATTATATCTGCGTCCGGTGTCACCTCAGGCCGCTTTGATATGCATATAAACCGTGTGGTATTATCGGGGTTGTCTGCAATATCACGCTTTACCGTTTCCAGTCCGTAAAGCTCGGCGCATCTTTCCGAGCATATCGCCGCTATCGTGTTATCATCGCTGTTTGCGACCATTTCTGCGGCAAGAGCCGTGTTCGCATAAGGCACCTGCCTTGCGGGATATTCCTTAAGAAATCCGAAGCACTGCTTTAGCGCCTGCTCGTGTGAATAAATTGTCTTTATATCCGCACCGGGCTTTGCGGCAAGACAGTGGTTTATCTTTATCTGCGTACGCTTGCATATATAGAAGTTGTACTTCGCAAGCAGGTCGTAGGTCTGCCTTATATCTCCCGCCGTGCTGTTTTCTATAGGCAGTACGCCGTAATCCGCACTTCCGTTCTCTACTGCCTCGAACACGTCCGAAAAATCGGGGTAAAAATCTATTTCAGAGTCGGGAAACAGCTTAACCGATGCCTCCTCCGTATTACTGCCCTTTGTTCCGGGGCAGGCGATTCTTACCGGCTGTGTTTTCGGGCTTTCAAAATGCGGCACGGGTGCGTCGGACAATATTCTCTGCTGTAAGCATTTTGATATATCCATTATACAGGTGAAAAGCTGACCTGCGCCCTCCGCCAGATCATCTGGAGATTCGCTCTTTATACGTTCAAGTATTTCCTGCTCACGCTTTCCTTGAAATACCTGCATATTGTTTTCCTTCTTATATTTGGCGACCCCTACGCAAAGCTCCATTCGCTTAAGGAACAAGCTGAGTATCTGATCATCCGTTGCGTCGATCTCTTTTCTTATTTTCGCAAGATCCATTTTTATTCTCCGTTTCTTTATTTCGGCATTTATACATTATACAGCAATTGCCGCAGAGCTTATAGGAAGTCCTGCGACAATCGTAATTTTTTATCAGTTCGTTTTTGATGATGTTGAAGATGATGAAGACGAGCCGTCCGACTTTGCGTAGTAAACCGTAACCTTTTCTGAATCCTTAACGTTTACCGTTTCGCCTATCTCCTTACTGCATTTAACAACATATCCGTCCTTTACGCCGTGCGTATCGCTCGTTGCCTTCTTCTCAAACTTTACATTCTTCTGTGAAAGCAGAGCTGTATACTGGTCAACCTTAAGACCCGTATAATCCGGCAGCTTTATTGAAGCGGGACCCTTGCTCACAACGAGTTTAATTTCCGTTCCGGATGTAATCTCGGTATCGGGCTTTATGCTCTGGCTTATTACAATACCGTTTGCTACCGTATCGTCAAACTTATACTCAGCGGTTATTTTGACAAAGTTATATGTATCCTGGATAGAAGTAAACAGTGCACCTGTGAAGGTGGGGCATCCGTAAACTATATCGGGCGCAGCGTCTGAGGAAACCGTAGTGTTTGAAGTGGTGGTTTCCGGAGCGCTCGATGTTGTCGTGCTTTCGGGAGCGGAATAATAATTGGGATCTGTCGAGCTTGTATTGCCCTTATCCGTGATTGCAAGTACAGTTATCGCTATCGCAAAGCCTATCACGATGACCGCACATACAATTATCGTTGCGATAACGGCAATTTTGTTATTCTGTTTCTTTTTCTTTGCGTTAGCCGATTTTGTGCCTGTGGGAGCGGGCTTTGCTTCTTCCTTCGTTTCAACCTTTCTGACACGCTGAACGGGGCGCACAGGCTCCTGCTCTGCCGTGTTGAACTTAGGCTGTTCAAACAGCTTTACAACAAGCTCCGTTATAGTCTGTATACGGTTTGACGTATTCAGCTTAAGACCGTTCATTATAACCTTTGAAACGTGGCTCGGCACATTTCTGTTTATCACCATAGGCTCGGGGCAGTTATCATTTCCCAGCCTTGAAATAGATTCTGTAGGCACACAGCCCGTCAGCACCCTGTATAAAGTAGCAGATATGCCGTACACATCCGTCCACGTTCCCTGCCACTCGGCTGAAGAATACTGTTCGGGAGCAGAATATCCGGGGTACATTTCGCAGGCAATCTCCGTACCTGTTGTTCTTCCTGCGCTTATCTGGAAATCTATCAGCTTAAGTTCGTTCTTCTCTGTTACAAGTATGGTCTGCGGACTGATTCCTCTGTGGATTATCCCTGCCGAATGCACAAGGCTCAGCGTTGTCAGTATCGGAGGGAAAAGCTCCTTTACTCTGTCCCAGGTAAGCTCGCCCGAGCAGTTCGCAAGATAAGCCTTCAGAGTAATTCCGTTTATAAACTCGAATATTACATACGCCGTATTGTTCTGGGGGAAAATATCAAGCACCGTCTGTATATGCGTCATTGAGCGTGCCTTGAGCAGTGCCTTGTTAAGTTCAACAAATTCCGACATATACGTTTTATAAAGCGGAAGCCTGTTAGCGTCAACCACTATCTGAGGATCGCCCTTCTTGCGTGAGCAAAGCGTATCCGGCATATATTCCCTGACGGTGACCTTTGCACCCGTCACCTTGTCGAAGCCGATATATGTAGCGCCCTCGCCGTTATAGCTGAGCAGCTTTCCTACAATATAACGGTCGTTGAGTATCGTTCCCGGTGCCAGATATGACGGCAGATAAGGAGCGTCATTGCTGTAGCCGCACTTCTCGCACGGTCCGTCGCTCTCTTTCTCGTTCATACAACCTAAACACAGTCTGTTTATCTCTGTCATTCAGACATTCCTTTCAAAAGAGGGTTACCCTCGCAAAGTTTTATGTATATAACCGCCGTTTACAGCGGTAATTCTATAATTCAGCTACTATATAATAACTTAAAAACCGCCGGATGTCAACGCTTTTAACCGATTTGTAATAATATTGTAACTTTTTTAAAAAAATCGGTGTTAATTTAAATAATATTGGTATTTCTTTCTATAAATTATTTTGTGTAAGTTGACAAAGCCTGCTTTTAACGCTATACTGAAAGAAAAAATTCTGATTGGGTGATAACTATGTTCGGTAAAAGCAAACGTCCTAAGGATACAATGTCCGTAAAGGATATGGCACGGCTCGACAAAAGACCGCTGAAATACGTCACAATGCGTGACCCCGAAACCTATAAGGAAGTACGGCTCGGCGAAAACGGCGCAGTTAATATAATGGACGGCGACTTTGTCCTTGTGTGTCTTGGCAGGGATGTAATGCGCTGTGACCTGACGGAAGTGCGTGTAGGCGAGCTTATGAACCTGTCGGGCATAACGGTCAAGGGCATTGATAAAGGAACAGGTAAAGAAATGTCGGTTATCGCATACTTTGCAGATAAATTCTGATGCGACAAAACAGGGTTTGTTATTTTTGCCAATTCTGCAAAACGATTTTTGTGAATAATTTACAAAATATCATATCGAGTGATAAATGATATAAATATGCGATTGACATCTTTTTTTGCTATGGTATAATTTAAATAATATTTAATGTGTATTATTTGTGTGTTATTATCACATTTTATTCCGCTGTCCGATTATCAATTCAAGCACAAATTTCTTTCAATTATATTCTTACGTCGAGGTAAAAGATGTCCTGTTATTTTTATATTCTCTGCAAATACTGGAGAAAACATTTGCGTACCGCTCTGTCACTGCTGTTTTCCGGATTACTGCTCACCGCAATAATCACATCGGTTTTTCTTTTCATTCGTGAAGAGATAAACCGTGAGGTCGAAACGGGATATGACGCCTTCGGAAAATACGATCTTATTCTGAGCGACATTCCCGATGATATAAAAAACGAGCTGATTCCTTCCGACCTGACCTTCACGCACGAAACCGTGACCGTACCGGGAAAAGCCGGTTTCTACGGAAAGGAATATAACTACGGCTATACGGATAAGGCTTGCAATTTACTTCACGTTCCGATGAAAAACGGTTCGATGCCTGTTTTTGAAAATGAAGCCGCTGTCGAGCAGTCGCTCCTCGAAAGTGTCGGTTATCTCGGAAAAACCGGCGACAGCATAACAATAAACGGCAAGCAGTATATTCTTACGGGCATTATCGACAAGGCGTACTCCGAAAGACCGCTGTGCGAAAAAGCCGAATATACCGATGACGATGAGATACCTCCCGATCCCCTTCCTCTTATATATGTCGGAAAACCGTCAGACACTGCGACAACAGGCTACACTATCGACCTGTACGGAGGCGGCGGCATTACAGTCAAAAATAAGGAAAGCGGCGAGCTCAGCATTTTCGGGATTTCCGACCGTGAGTTTGTTACCTTGATTGAAGAAAAATATTCATCGCAAAACGGCGATGACGCATATTTACATTTCTACGCAAACAACCATGAAGAAAATATCACCGATGAACAGCATCTTATCAACAGAAATACGCTCTGGCTTATTATTATGTCGTCCATTTGTGCGTTGATTGCCGTATTGTCTTTTATCTGCGTGCTTAATATAGTTTTCAGGGAAAGAGAAAACACAGGCCGTCTTTTGCACAATATAGGCTTTTCAAAAAGCAAAAGCGCTATTATGTACGCAACCGAAGCGGTTATGCTTTTTATCGCTCAGACCGTGTTCGGAATAGCTCTCGGCATACTGTTCTATTCCGTTTCCTACTCCGTGCGTACAGGAATTATGGGTATGAGCGGATACAGCGCCTTTACGACCGATCCTATCGTTCTCGGTGCGACCGCCGACCCCATTATTATCGCCGTTATATTCTCTGCAATAACCATCACACTCGGATACCTTGTGTTTATACCGATCACTCTTTCGTCAAAAAAGCAAAAGAAAAAAAGATTGCTCCACTGTTCAGATTCGGCGGAAGGTATGCTTTCACGTTCACTCGGCAGTAAGGGCATAACGCTTATACAAACCGTCGCTCTGTCGCTGATAGTATTCGGTACCGTTCTCGGCTATATGCGATACACCCGTGACGGAAAGGTAGTAATGAACTGGCTTTTGTTTGACTTTCCGCCGACCTATACTATCGGTTCGCTTGATTCACTCGACATGGAGGAGGACGGCATAGCCGATTATTTATCCTGCCCTCCGATAACGGCGACCTCTCTCGGACAGGATGAAGCACACAACCTTAAAATAGCAAATTACGGCTACACCTACGGTCTGTCTGACAACGACACGGAAAAATTCACCGATGCCCTGTCTTTCGGATATATCGAAAACACCTTTGCTGTGTGCGACAGCGAAACCCCCGCCTATAAAAACAGCCCCGAAACGACGCTTCAGACAGACGATGACACGATAGCCTCCGTTTCAGAGCTTTCTGACAAAGAATATAAGAGCTTTTTCGGCTCAGACGGTATCGGCGGCAAATTCTGCTATAATATTCCGATAAGGCTTGCCGATGAAAAGACGCTGAATGCGCTTTCCTCATATATTTCCGGCGGCCTGCCCGACATTTCCGCACTTAACAGCGGAGAAAAGGTCATTATGGTGCAGGAAAGCGGCCGTAACACCTATAAGGTCGGTGACAGCATTCGGATTATGGGCGTTACCGCCAACGACAGCAATTACGGCATAGGCAAGGTAGCAGACCATACCTTCACTGTCGGCGCTACGCTAACGCTGAACAATTTGTCGGATAAAACGCTCCGTTGCCTTTTAGATTTCGGCTTTCAGGAAAAAGAAAGCAGCGGATGTTTCCTGCTGACCACTGCCGCAGGTGCGGCTTCTTCGGGCTTCTCAGGAGCGGTATACAACAGCGTCTATTCATCGACCGATATTGACGGCGGTCTTGTTCCGCCGGCGGCAGGTATGACCCGTACCAATTTAGGCGAGATGAAAAGGCAGGAAGCCATAGACAAATTCAACAGAATGTCGGGTACTCTCGCCACCGTTCTTATAATGTCGCTTCTCGGCTTTGCGGCTTATTTCAGCTGTATCGGACTTAAAATAAGAATGAAGTCTTACGAAATATCCGTGCTTCGTGCCTTAGGAACACCGCTTTCACGGATACGGCGAAAGCTGTTTATCTCAAACCTCAGAATACCGGTCATAGCGACCGCCTTTGCAGGTCTTGCCGCTTACGGAGTACAGCTCTTTACAAGCAGGATGTATGACAAGGTCGATATTATGAAAGAACAGCTTGAAAGCGGTATAGCCGATTTTGACGAATCGGCGGCTTCGGATATTATAAACAACTGTTTTCTGAATGATGAATTCTGGATGGTTCCCCTTATAAAACCGCTTGTTATAATTTTTATCGCCATCTCGATAATAACCGTTATACTCACTGTGCTTTCAACAAAAAAATTCACATCTGAAATTTCTGTTCAACTGAACGAGGAAAGGAAAAGGCAATGATTACAACAACCGGACTTACCCGTATATACGGCAAAGGCGAAAACGCCGTGACCGCTATAAATAACCTCGATATACGCATAGATGACGGAGAGCTTGTAGCAATAACAGGCAAGAGCGGAAGCGGAAAAACCACTCTGCTGAACATACTCGGCGGACTGGACAAGGCAACAGGCGGAAGCGTTTGCTATGACGATACCGACATAACAAAACTCGCAGATACAGCACTGGCGAATTTCAGATTGAACAAGATCGGCTTTGTGTTTCAGTTTTACGATCTGATACCTGAGCTTACCGCGAAAGAAAACATACTTCTCCCGTCAAAGCTTGCCAAAAAGGGCAAAACCGATATATCGGATACCGTAAAAAAGCTGGGTGTCGAAAATCTGCTCGGCAGATACCCTGCACAGCTTTCGGGCGGTCAGCAGCAGCGTGTGGCTATCGCAAGAGCGATTGTCAATGACCCCTCGGTTCTTCTTTGCGATGAGCCTACAGGCAACCTTGACGTTTCGACAGGAAACGATGTTCTTTCGCTTCTCATCGACCTCAACCGCAACGACAACCGCACAATAGTCATAGTAACACACGATAATCAGCTTGCCGAAAAATGCGACCGCATTATCCGCATTTCAGACGGTAAAATCACAGATTAATAAACAGCCGTATTTGCTCATAAAACAAATACGGCTGTTTATTAAAACCACACAGTAAAATATATCACCTACACCGCCGGAAACACTTTTCTTACCGACACGGCATTAATATTTTCGTGACCTTATCAGTGCAACTGC
>OGQD01000859.1_pt1 | contig 21369 bp, 16 predicted proteins | sample 1553091 | NCBI WGS metagenome assembly OGQD01 (sample SAMEA2580290, study PRJEB22360) | human gut metagenome | biome: human gut; feature: human-associated habitat; material: faeces | place: Denmark | collected 2008/2010
CCGACGCGCAAGCCGCCGCACTGCGCGACGCCCTCGACCGGGCCGGCATCCCGTACAAGAAAAGCTCGCCCGCGCCCATTGCCGGCCAGCCGCTGGTAGCGGCGCTGCTCGACGCCCTGCCGGCGCAGGATGGCGATCAAACGCCTCTCCCCGGGCGCATCGCCGCCGCTGCCGAACGATTGCGCCCGGAACAGGACGCCGCCGGTCAGACCGCGCTGACCGAAGCCCGCCACTGGCTCACCGCGCTGGCCGCCAGCGCGACCGACGAAACGCAACTGCGCGAGCAAGTGGCGCTATCCACCGAAGCCGATTTCTGGGACGCCCGCGCCGACCGCGTTTCGCTGCTCACCCTGCACGCCGCCAAGGGGCTGGAATTCCCGGTGGTTTTCATCGTCGGCGTCGAGGACGGATTGATCCCCTTCGCGTGGAGCGCCGCCGACCCAAGCGACTCCGACACCACCGCCGAAGAACGCCGCCTGTTCTACGTCGCCCTCACCCGCGCCAAGGACCGCCTGTTCCTCACCCACGCTCGCGAACGCACCTGGCGCGGCCAGCGCCGCACACCGCCGCCCTCGCCCTTCCTGGCAAGCATCGCCCCGGAACTCCTGCGCCCGCAGGACGCCCCGCCACGCAAACCGCGCCCGAGACAGCAGCAATACAGCTTGTTCTGAATCCCGGCGGAGCGCCTTGCGGGGCGGTTTTCCGGGCGCACCGGCATTCGGTCGGTTCAAAAACCACGGGCCGGAAAACCCACAATGGTTTTCCGGCCCGTCCGGCCATTTCTGTCTCCAGGTACTCGTCACCAACGGTGTTCCGCTCACACCGCCCGGCGAGCACTTTTCTCTCTGTGGTCTTGGGACCATGCCCCAGGCAATCCCCTCACCACAAAAATCAAGCCCGGGTCATGGCCCCGGGCCTGCAATGGTGGCAAAAACGGGGGCGAGTTTTCAGGTGGAGCCTTCCGCCTGGCAACCCCGGCGGCTACCCGCCCCGCCTCAGCACAAGCGCCGCAAACGCTCGATGGCTTCCCTGGTGTCTTCCGGCGCGCCGAAGGCGGTGAGCCGCACATAGCCTTCGCCCGCTGCGCCGAAGCCGGCGCCGGGGGTGCAGATGAGGGCCGTTTGTTGCAGCAGCGTGTCGAAAAAACCCCAGGAATCGGTGTTGCCCGGCACGCCGACCCAGAGGTAGGGCGCGTTGATGCCGCCGTAGACCGTCAGGCCCATACCGCTGACGGCGGCGCGCAACAGGGTGGCGTTGTTCTGGTAACCGGCGATGACGGCGTTGATTTCCTGCCGCCCCTGCTCGCTGTAGACGGCTTCGGCGGCGCGCTGCACGATGTAGGGGCAGCCGTTGTATTTGGTGCATTGGCGGCGGTTCCAGAGGGCGTTCAGGCTGGTCTTGCCGCCCTGCCCGTCGCTGATCTGCAAAGCTTTGGGCACCACGGTGTAGGCGCAGCGCAAGCCAGTGAAGCCGGCCGTCTTGGAGAAGCTGCGGAATTCGACGGCGACTTCCTGCGCGCCGTCCAGTTCGTAAATGCTGTGCGGCACGTCGGGATCGGTGATGAACGCTTCGTAGGCCGAGTCGTACAGGATGACGCAGTTTTCGCGCCGCGCGTAATCCACCCAGGCTTGCAGGGCGGCGCGCGACAGCACGGAGCCGGTCGGGTTGTTCGGGTAGCAGAGGTAGATGATGTCGGGTCGGGTTTTGGGAAAATCCGGCACGAAATCGTTTTCCTGCGTGCACGGCAGGTAGATGATGCGTTCCCACTGCTTGCCGCGCATTTCCCCGGCGCGGCCGGCCATCGCGTTGGAATCCACGTAAACCGGATAGACCGGGTCGGTCACGGCCACGCGGCTGTCCGGGGCGAACAGTTCCTGAAAGTTGCCGATGTCGGATTTCGCGCCGTCGCTGATGAATACCTCGTCGGCGCTCAAGCTGACGCCGCGCGCCGCGTAGTCGCATTCGACGATGCGGCTACGCAGGAAATCGTAACCCTGCTCCGGGCCGTAACCGCGGAAACGGGCGGCATCGGCCATTTCATCCACCGCCTGATGCAGCGCCGCGGTGATGGCCGGCGTCAGCGGGCGGGTCACGTCGCCGATGCCCAGGCTGATGACCCGCTCGCCGGGATGCGCCGCCTTGTACGCCGCGACCTTGCGGGCGATGTCGGCAAACAGGTAGTTGCTTTGCAGCTTGAGAAAATCGGGATTAGCGGTGGTCATTGCGATCTCTTTCTGTGAGTGGGATTCAAAATTCAAAACGCGCATGCAGAACTGGCTCAGACCGGATAAACACCGGTAAACACCGTGGTTGCGCCGCCGGTCATGAAAACGCGGTTGCTGCTTTCGTCCCAGTGGATGGCAAGCGTGCCGCCGCACAATGCAATGTCGACGCGGCGCTCGGCGCGCCCTTCCAGGACGGCGGCCACGGCCACCGCGCAAGCGCCCGTGCCGCAGGCGAGCGTTTCGCCCGCGCCGCGCTCCCAGACGCGCATACGCAGTTGGGTGCGCGAGATCACTTCGACGAATTCCGTATTGGTGCGCCGGGGAAACAGCGGGTGATGCTCGAACAACGGGCCGAGGCGCGGCAGATCCAGTTCATCGATGCCGTCCATGAACACGACGGCGTGTGGATTGCCCATCGACACCGCGGTCAGCGCATATTGCCGGCCGTTTACCTGCACCGGACGGGCGACGAAAGGCTGCTCGTCGGCCACGTTTCCGCCCGCCGCATCGAGCTGCATGGGAATGCGCGCCGGCGTGAGTTGCGGCTCGCCCATATCGACCACCGCGCCATCCACCTCGCCATTCCCGGCAAAGCGCAGGCGCACTTCCTTGATGCCGGCCAGCGTCTCGATCCGCACGGTTTCCCTGGCGCAGATACCCGCATCGTGCACCAACTTGCCCACGCAGCGCACGGCATTGCCACACATCTCCGATTCCGAGCCGTCGGCGTTGAACATCCGCATCCGCGCATCAGCCACCGCCGACGGCAGAATCAGCACCAGCCCATCGGAACCGACGCCGAAATGACGGTCGCTGATCCGCTGCGCCAGCGCGCCCGGATCATCCACCTGCTCCTCGAATCCGTTGACGTACACGTAATCGTTGCCGATGCCGTGCATCTTGGTAAACCGCAAGCCTGCTGCCATGAGGATTCCTTTCCGGGCAAATTTCATTCCCGGACTGAAAAGCAGCAAACATGCCAACCTGGGGAGGTTGGCTACAAAATTGATTTACAAGATTATTTTTGTGTTTTTTCAGGGTGCGGCAAGAAACGATGCACCGCTTTAGTGCGCCATGCACGGTGGCGTGCGCCATTTTTGTGCAGGCCGTGATCGTCCGGGTCATGGCCCCGGATCTACAGCATTCTGCGGCTCGCCTGCCTCTCGATGTTTCTTTGCGGTGCCAGCATCCTTCTATCCCTGTGGGTCCATGGCTCTGACTATTGATCCAGCCCATCCTTCACCCCGGCTGCAACGCAATCACCGCCATCCCCGCCAGTGCGATGCCGGCGCCGGCCACGTCCCAGCGCGTCAGCGCCGCGCCGTCGACGAAGTGCAGCCAGGCCAGGGCGACGGCGATGTACATCCCGCCATAGGCGGCGTAGGTGCGGCCCGCGGCGCTCGGATGCAGGGTCAGCAGCCAGGCGAAGACGGCCAACGACAGGGCGGCGGGCAGCAGCAGCCAGGCGCTTCTGCCTTGTTTCAGCACCAGCCAGGGCAGATAGCAGCCGACGATTTCGGCGACGGCGGTCAAGGCGAAAAGCGAGGCGATCTTGAAGAATTCGGGCATGGCGGCGGCTTCATATTGGGTTGTGGCCGATTGTCCGGGCAAGGCGCTGGCAACCCGGTAACGGCCAATCGGCGCAAACGGCTGGCGATTCAGGGAAGAGCCAAAGGGATGCGAAATTCTACAGGCAGATCGCCCGACAAGCTGCCCGCCCGGCCCATGCCATCGCCCGCCGGGATGTGGCGGAACTCAACCGCCCAAAAAAACCGTTCAAACCGCCCAAACCGGCAAACCACGATGGTGCATTGCACCGAAAAATTGATTCAAAGCGGTGCATGGATGGGTCGAAAACATGAAGTAAAACATCAATAAAACACAATAACAAATTGATTTATTTGTTAATAAAAATTCTGGCACGCAAGATGCTCAAGTGAGGCTGCACGTTTTTGCTGCAACCTTCCTGGAGAGTTCGATGAACACGAAAACAATTGCCCTTCTCGTCAGCACCCTGGCTGCCCCGGCGTTTGCCTTGGCCGACGAGGCGCCCGCCTCGCCGCATTCCTTTACGGGCAACGTGGGCCTGGTGAGCGATTTCGTCTATCGCGGCATCAGCCAGACGCACACTCAGCCGGCGGTGCAAGGCGGTTTCGACTATGCGCATTCGAGCGGCCTGTATGCGGGCGTCTGGGGATCGAGCATTTCCTGGGTGAGCGACGGTCTGGGCGGCAGCTACCCCCTCGAACTCGACATTTATGGCGGCTACAAAGGCGCCTTCGGCGGCGATTTCGGCTACGACGTGGGCGTGCTGTCCTACAACTATCCGGGGCATGGCCGCGCTTCCGGCTCGGTGCGGGCGGATACGGTCGAAGCCTACGGCGCTTTGTCGTGGAAGTGGCTGACCCTGAAATACTCGCACACCGTTTCCAAGCATTTCGTCGGCTGGACCACCGACAGCGGCGGCAAGACGCGCGGTTCGGGCTACGTGGAACTGAACGCCGCCTACGACCTGGGCGACGGCTGGGGGCTCAGCGGCCACGTCGGGCATCAGAAGGTGAAGGGCAACGGCGATGCCTCCTACAGCGACTGGCGGGTCGGCGTCACCAAGGATCTGGGCTTCGGCGTCGTCGGCCTCGCCTATTCGGATACCAACGCCGAGGGCCGCTGCTCGGCTGGCGAAGCCTACTGCTGGGGTACCAGCGAAGGCAGCCGCAATTTCAAGGACGTCGGGCGCGGCACGGCCATCCTGAGCTTCACCAAGTCCTTCTGATCGTCTCTAACGAAAGGAACCACCATGAAAATGCTTACCGCCATCATCAAGCCCTTCAAGCTCGACGAAGTGCGTGAAGCGCTGGCCGCCGTCGGCGTGCAGGGCATCACCGTCACCGAGGTCAAGGGCTTTGGCCGGCAGAAGGGCCATACCGAGCTGTATCGCGGCGCGGAATACGTGGTCGATTTTCTGCCCAAGCTGAAGATCGAGGTCGCCATCCGTTCGGAGATTCTCGACCAAGCCATCGAAGCCATCGAAACCGCCGCCAACACGGGCAAGATCGGCGACGGCAAGATTTTCGTCTATGCGCTCGAACAAGTTGTCCGCATCCGCACCGGCGAAACCGGCGCGGACGCGCTTTGAGGAGTATTGCCATGAAAAAATTTCTCGCCATCTTCCTGACCGTCGCCGGCCTGGGCCTGAGCGGCCTGACGGCGGCGCAGGAAACTGCCGGGGCCGCCGAGGCGGCCGTGGCAACGGAAAGCGTCGCCGTCAGCGAGGCGGTCGTTGCCGCGCCGTCAGCCAGCGAAGCTCCGGCTGCCGAAGCGCCCGCCGCCGAGGCCGCCCCGGCGCTCGATAGCGGCGACACGGCCTGGATGCTGACTTCCACCATGCTCGTCATCCTGATGACCATCCCCGGTCTGGCGCTGTTCTACGGCGGCCTGGGGCGGGCCAAGAACATGCTGTCGGTGCTCATGCAGGTGTTCATGATCTTCTCGGTCATCACCATCCTGTGGGCGATCTACGGCTACAGCCTGACCTTCGCCGGCGAAGGCACGTTCTACGGCGGCCTGGACAAGCTCTTCTTGCGCGGCATCACGCCGGATACCCTGTCCAGCGCCCTGGCCACCATCCCGGAATACGTGTTCGTCGCCTTCCAGTCGACCTTCGCGGCCATCACCTGCGCCCTGATCGTCGGCGCGTTCGCCGAGCGCATCAAGTTCTCGGCGGTGATGCTCTTCAGTGTGCTGTGGTTCACCTTCAGCTACGTGCCGATGGCGCACATGGTCTGGGGCGGCGGCCTGCTGGCCCAGGACGGCGCGCTGGATTTCGCGGGCGGCACGGTGGTGCACATCAACGCGGCCATCGCCGGTCTGGTCGGCGCTTACATGGTCGGCAAACGCATCGGCTTCGGCCGCGAATCCATGGCGCCGCACAGCCTGACGCTGACCATGGTCGGTGCCTCGCTGCTGTGGGTGGGCTGGTTCGGCTTCAACGCCGGTTCGGCCGGCGCGGCGAACGGCATTGCCGGTCTGGCCTTCATCAACACCATCCTCGCCACCGGCGCGGCCACCGTCGCCTGGGTCGCTGGCGAAGCGCTGCACAAGGGCAAGCCCTCCATGCTCGGCGCGGCTTCCGGCGCGGTTGCCGGTCTGGTCGCCATCACCCCGGCGGCGGGTTTCGTCGGCCCGATGGGTTCCATCATCCTCGGCCTCATCGCCGGCCCGGCCTGTCTGTGGGGCGTCAGCGGCCTGAAGCGCCTGCTGCGCGTGGATGACGCCTTCGACGTGTTCGGCGTGCATGGCATCGGCGGCATCGTCGGCGCCATCCTCACCGGCGTGTTCGCCGCGCCCGGCCTGGGCGGCACCGGCGGCGCGGACTTCTCGATCGCGGCGCAGACCTGGGTGCAGACCTATAGCGTGCTCATCACCATTGCCTGGAGCGGCATCGTTTCGCTGGTCGCCTACAAGCTCATCGACCTGACGCTCGGCCTGCGCGTCTCGGAAGAAGAAGAGCGCGAAGGTCTGGACATCAGCGCCCACGGCGAATCCGCCTACCGCTACTAAGCAACCGAATCCCTGTGCGGGTTTTCCCGTCCGAACGCCTTCCCGACGTTCGGACGGTTTTTTTTATGCCCTTGCCCTGCTTTTCTCCCCTCCTCCCGCCCAGCAAGTCGGCGCCTTAATCTCCGCCCTCGCTCTTGGCGTGGTTCGGGCTTGTGCGTAGCTACTACTCGTAGTGTGTCCACATGCGTAGCACCTTGACAGCACGCCCCGACTGCACCACCTCATAGACAAGTCGATGCTGAATATTGATGCGTCTTGAGTACGCGCCAGCCAAATCACCGACAAGCTTTTCGTAAGGCGGCCTGTATGCGCAAGCTGCTGACGATTGCCAACTCAAGGCGCCGGGATGAATTGAGAGAGGCCGGAATGATGGCCTGAACAATCTGATTACAAGACAGTTGCTGAATTCACCGGCCTGCGCGGCTGTTCGCGCAGGTCCGGTGGAATGATGGGTTATGCATTTGCTATTGATAACGTCACATATCATTTGTTATCCATCAACACGGGTAATTCCACGAGAATATCCTCTCGTGCCTTAGATCCGCCGGGAATATTGGATTTTCCCTTTCTGATTTCCAATCGGGCGAAAACAACTTGCCGCCCGTTTTTCTCGGCCCAACCCACGAACCAGCCCTGCGGGCGGTTTTCATTTATCTTGCCGTTACTGTCCCGAAGCCAGCCGCTGCCGCTTTTCCCATGTACAACCCACCCTTCGGCTGCTTGGTACTGTGGGGTCGTGGCATGCGCCATGTCATAAACCGCTTCGGATACGGGCAGCTTGTGCGCGACAAAGCGTAGAAGAAACTGAATTTGCTCCTTGGGAGATATGGTGAGCGACGACATCAGCCATGACTGGGTCAAGCCGTTATGCTTCCCCGAGTCACCGGAAACATCTTGATTGCCGTACTCAAATTTCTTCACGTACTCCGTAAACCGATCAACTCCCAGGCGGCTTGTTAATTGCTGCGAGAACCAGACAACAGAGTCGCTTAGCCATAGCGCCGGATAGACTTGTTTGTATGTGCGATCTCTCGGAGACGGGTTGTATTCCGGCTTCAATTCCCACGTGGGTGATTTTGGCGACTGCAAGACTCCACTATCAAATCCCATGATTGCCAATGGAAGTTTAAAAGACGAGCACGGAGACACGCGACGGGTGCATTCTCCGGTCTCATATAAGGCATTTCCGGTAATGGCGTCTGCGATGATGGTGCATTTAAGCGTTTCAATCTCATCAGAAGCCACGGAACGGATTGGGAGAGTGGCGGAAACGAGCACCAGCAGATGCAGCAGGAAAATTTTTTTCATCGAGGGATCTTTCATCGCTCCACCGTGCGCTTCACAGATGCATAACGTTTGAATTCACCGAACTTGCGCGGTTTTATGCGCAAGCTCCGGTGGAATGATGGGTTAGCCCCAGAATTTCCACCATGGGCGACTATTTTCATTTGTTGTTACAGGCGATAGCGACGACGGGTTATGACCCATCTGATAATTTTGGATGCCATCCGTTGGAAAGTAGGTACAACCGAAACAGAGCGCGGCGGAGTTCTCCATACGTTGAACGTGTTTCGCTTCCCCGGCATAAAATTCGTCTATTGGGTATGGAGCAACACCATCCACGAAAGCACTTGCACGCTTAATGTTCTCCAGCGCTTTGTCCGACAGGCCGTAGGATTCGGCAAACAAGCTCAAGCCTTCTTCTTCGTCAAACAAACAAAGAAGTTCAGAGTAGTCGATTGTTAGGTAAGTGTGCGGCAAGCTATCAAGTGCGGACAAAGCGTCGTTCAAGTAGCCTGCTGCAATAGCGGCACCACCAGCAAGTTCGCCTAGTCTCGCCCCGGCCGTATGTAAGTTCTGGACTGCCTTTTTTACTGTCACATAGGGGGTGCAAATCTTAAGATCCTCTCGTTCAGACAGTAAATAGTCACTGAACAAAAGATCGTTCTCAGAAAAGCAGAAAAGCCAAGTTGCCGGTACTCGATTTGATCCCTCGGCTACTACGATGGAAGTATCGTCAGTAGTTTTTCCCTCCAACGCTTCGTCGGGGTGGTCGGTAAAGTTCAGTAAAAATGCTCGGTTAGACATTGTGGATATGGTGCGGGCAAGAGGGCCAACGTCTGAGTTCAGGGGCGCGCCGCCGATAGGCGGAGCGTCCCCTGCAACGATGGGTTAGAGCGCACTTAGCTTTGCAGGTTGTGCGCACAGTAGATTTCTCCACGCAACGATGCTTGGCGAATGGCATGCTCTAGAAGCTCCTGAAACTTGTACAGCCCGTAAATGACGTTTGCCAAGTGATTGCCATCGAGAAGCAAAACCTTCAGTTCTTTCCCCTTCGGCAGGGTAGCGATTGCACCATCGGAAAACCCGTTCATGGCAATAAACAGCCCCCGGGCTTGAAGCTTTCCGTCAACCTTGTAGAAGAAGTGTCCGATCTCCTTCGGCTCTGTCTTTCCATCGACCCACTTCAGTTCGACCAAGTAGTAGTGACCATCGTATTTCACCGCACCATCAAGTTGTTCGCCCTCGATCCTAAATGGCTCCTCAACGGGAATACCGCTGATTCTCATAAGCTCGGTGAACAACTTTTCGAGTGCGTAGCCTTTCTTCTGTGGAGGCAAATCGTGTGCTTCGGCAAACTTGATACGGAGTTCTCCGAGCTTTGACTCGTAGGTTTCACGGGATGCCTTTTCCGCACTGGCGCGGATGCTGTCGCGATACTCGCGATCCTTCTCCTGTTGGCGGATTAGCTCCCGTAGCTTGAGAGCACTTCGTTCCGCAATTTCAACTCGATGCTTTTCGCTTTGCGGAGTAAAGCCAGTGTGCTCGATGAGGATGCGAACGAAATTTCTCGAAATCTCCAAGCGCCGGTTGTAATCACCACTGCGAAGGCGTTCGTATAGCGCATCCATTTGTCGGCGCTTCGATAGTTCCCGGCCTTCCTCGGATTTCAGTCGAACGATCTCGTCACGGGCTGCCGAGGAAACGCCAGACCGTAGCCATGCCTTTTGCAGGTCGCCCTTGTACCAATAGAGATTAGCAATCCCATCCTTGATGAGGACTTCAACTTCTTCTGTGAATACGTCAAACATGGCTCGGTAGGGTGTGCGCTCTAACGTGGAGCTAACCGGCGCTGCGCGGCTTTATCGCGCAGCGTCCAGCGACCGAAGGGAGCGAGGTTGAGCGCCATGTTAGAAATCATTTCTCCAATTTGGCCTTGCAGGCGCGGACGAAATCTTCGTACATGGGCACAAACTGCGCTGACTTCTCGTTTAGTGCTCTAGCATCTTCAATCACAGATTCAGGTCTAGGTTGGCCTGAAGCTCGTTGCTGATCGGAAAACACGGAAACAAGATCGCCGTTTCCAAGTGGAACTGTGCGGCGGACAATTTCACCAGAAAGCTCTGATGCGAACGAGTAGAAAGCCTTTTTCTTCTTTTCCAGGTCTTCGTCCAAAAACTCTTTGTCTACGGTGCCCCAGGTGCTGACAAACGAGTAAAGAGGTGCAACCGCGGATTTATGGAACGAGCCGCCGAAATCATGCTCTTTGAAGAAACTCGTGGTCTGATTAGGCGGAAGTGCGTTTAGGAATGATTGAAACAGCGCTTTGTCATGGTTGGCGCCTCCTTCTTTGGGCGAAGCAAAGTGGGTGCGGATCGGATCTTTTGCGAGTACCGCGCCAAGAGCCACGAGAAACGCCAAGCCCGGTTCAAAATCAGGTTGGCCTGCAAAGTAGCCTTTGAGAAACCACGCCTCAGCGCCGACCAGAACTGCTATGGCAAAAAAATCTTCGACAAATTTCCGCATGAGTGAGCCTGATTTCTAACGTTTGAATTCACCGGCCTGCGCGGCTTTTTGCGCAGGTCCGGTGGAATGATGGGTTAGGCTGATTTTTTGCATACCTGTTTGCCACGGTGAGAATATAAGAGGCGTGACGCGTGATGGTCTGATAGTTGCCGGGTGAGTAGCTACCGGTTATGTTTAGTTGTGAGAGTACAAATTCAGTTTCTTCGGGGTTTGCTTTGCGGCGCTTGCCGGAAGATAACGGGACAAACCAAAGAGATCCACCTTCAACCTCAACGGAAAAAGGCTTGTTCCGTGCCTCGGTATGTAGGGTTTCACCCTTGAGCGACCGGCAGTAATTTAGAAACTCAGGGAAAGATGCCAAAAGCACGAGTGTCTCCTTGGTTGCCTAACGTGCAGTATACACCGTAACCGGTGTATACATCTTCCAAAAAAGGCGTATAAACAAATCCATATTGAACTACCCAATTTATTTATAAAATCAAATTGAAAACAAACAACCCGCCGCACTGAAAAAACACCCAAATTTCCGGATCAGTTGCGTGATCGTCTTCGCTTGAAGCGCCACAGCATACGGACAGAAGCGCAGTATGTCCAATGGGCGAGGCGCTACATTCTGTGGTGTGACATCGCGGATACCGCTGTGATGATACTCGCCGTTGTAGCAGCGCACGAAGTCATGCCTCCAGGCACGAGCGGCTTCCAGATCGGCAAAGCCACGGGCCGGGAATTCCGGGCGGCATTTGGCGGTCTTGCACAGCGATGCAGGGCGAAACGACCATGATCTAACACAGTGCGCCGGAAGCCTCGTTGCTGAGCCGGTTGACGGCGCACTTCGGCGGCATGCTGCTGAAATCGCGGCGCTGGCGCGGCGGCGTTGCAGTTTTTCGCCGCCGCTTTTCCCGCCTTTTCTTCCCCTTACTCCTGCACCCACCGCGCGAAGCGCGGTAATAGCGCGGCGGTTGCGGGCGTTTCTTCGGCTATCGCCGATTCGGCCGCTGCGGACGATTCCTCCTGGCAAAGATCGAGATAGCCCTGCATCACCGCGCGATCGAATTCCGGGTGAAACTGCACACCCCAGGCGCAGCGGCCAATGCGGAAGGCGTGGTGCGGCTCATGCGCGTTGCGGGCCAGCACGGTTGCGCCGGGGGGCAGGCGCAGGACGGTCTGCTCATGCACGACCTGCGCCTCGAATTGCGCGGGCAGCGCGCCAAACAGGGGATCGCCCTGCACCATTTCCGTGCATTCGATCCGCACCGTGCCGATCTCGATGCCTCGCGGGTGCGGCCCGACGGTTCCGCCCAGGGCGTGCGCCAGCAGTTGATGCCCGTAGCAGATGCCGAGCACCGGCACTTCTTCCCTCACCAACTGCGCCAGCCAGGCGGCGGTGCGCTCGCTCCACGCGGCGCGATCCGTGACCATCGCCGGCGAGCCGCTCACCACCACGCCGGCGATGCGTTCCCGCGCCGGCCATTCGAGCGTGCGGCGCGGGTCGATGGTGCGTACCGGCAGGCCCTGGCCGGCGAGTCCGCGTTCGATCCAGCCCTCGAAATCGCCGTGCCGCTCTCGCAGGGGCGGCAAGGTATCGCCGGTTTTGACGATGTAGAGCGCGGGGGAGAGATCGGTCGGCATGGAAAATCCTGAATAGGGAGTTTTGGAGCTTCTCTAAAAGCAATATTCACGCCATTAAACACCCGCGCTCCCCGTTTCTGAAAACCCAGGCCGGGCGCAGCGGCCTGAAAAGCTGCTAGCATGAAAAAGCCCCTGGCAGACGAACACAGCAAGACGATCCTCAGGAAAAGGCTCCACCCATGACGAATCGCCCCACTGCCGAGCGCCTGGACGCTCCGAGCGCCGACTGGCATACCCTGACGCCGGATCAGGTCGGACAGATTCTGCACACTGGCGCAAGCGGCCTGACGGACGGCGAAGCCCGCCAGCGGCTGACCCGCCACGGCCCGAACCGCCTGGCGCCGCCCAAGAAACGCGGGCCGCTGCTGCGCCTCCTGCTGCAATTTCACAACATCCTGCTCTACGTGATGATGGCGGCGGCCGTCATCACCGCCCTGCTCGGCCACTGGATCGACACCGGGGTGCTGATGATGGCGGTCGTCATCAACGCCATCATCGGTTTCATTCAGGAAGGCAAGGCGGAATCGGCGCTCGACGCCATTCGCGCCATGCTGTCGCCGCATGCCACGGTGATCCGCGACGGACAGCGCCGCGAGATCGACGCCGCCGGCCTCGCGCCGGGCGACGCGGTGGCGCTGGCCTCCGGCGACCGGGTGCCGGCCGACCTGCGCCTGATCGAGGTGCGCGACCTGCGTATCGAGGAAGCCGCGCTGACGGGCGAATCGCTGCCGGTCGAAAAAAGCGCCGCCGCGGTGGCCGCCGACGCGCCCCTGGGCGACCGTTGCGGCATGGCCTACTCCGGCACGCTGGTGGTTTACGGGCAGGCGACGGGCATCGTCGTGGCGACCGGCAGCGCCACCGAACTGGGCAAGATCAACCAGATGCTGTCCGGCATCGGCAGCCTGACGACACCCCTGCTGCGCCAGATCGACGCCTTCGGCCGGATGCTGGCCCTGGTCATTCTGGGCATGTCGGCGGCCACCTTCATTCTCGGCACCCTGTGGCGCGGCAACAGCCCGGCGGAAATGTTCGTGCTGGTGGTGGCGCTGGTCGCCTCGGCCATCCCCGAGGGCCTGCCGGCGATCATGACCGTCACCCTGGCGCTGGGCGTGCAGCGCATGGCCCGGCGCAGCGCCATCGTCCGCAGCCTGCCGGCGGTCGAGGCGCTCGGCTCGGTGACGGTGATCTGTTCCGACAAGACCGGCACCCTGACCCGCAACGAAATGACTGTGCAGCGCATCGTGTGCGGCGGCCAGGTGTTCGAGGTCGGCGGTGTCGGCTACACCCCGGCGGGCGATCTGAGCCTTGGCGGGCGCATCGTCGACGCCGAGCATTACCCGGCGCTGGCCCTGGCGATCCGCGCCGGCGTGCTGTGCAACGACGCCCGGCTGTATGAAGAGGCGGACAGCGACGGCGGCGCATGGCGCATCGAGGGCGACCCCACGGAAGGCGCCTTGCTCGCGCTCGGCGGCAAGACCGGCTTCACGCAGCGCCTCGGCGACGCCGCCTGGCCCCGGTGCGACGCCCTGCCCTTCGAATCGGAACACCGTTTCATGGCGACCTGTCACCGCGACAGCGACGATGCGCCGTGGATTTTCGTCAAGGGCGCGCCGGAGCGCATCTTCGACATGTGCAGCGCGCAGTTGAACCACGATGGCGGCCCCTCCGGCAACCACGACAGCGAGCAGCCGCTCGACATCGACTACTGGCGGCGCATGGTCAACGACACCGCAGCGCAGGGCCTGCGCCTGTTGGCCCTGGCCTGCAAGCGCAGCGCGCCGCAGGGCGGGCGGATCGGCTTTGCCGACATGGAAACGGGTTTCACCCTGCTCGCCCTGGTCGGCATCATCGACCCGCCGCGCGCCGAGGCGGTGCGCGCCGTGCGCGAGTGCCACCATGCCGGCATCCGGGTCAAGATGATTACCGGCGACCACGCCGAAACGGCGCGCGCCATCGGGGCGCAACTGGCGATCGGCGCCGGCAAGCCGGCCATCACGGGCGCCGAAATCGCCATGATGGACGACGACGCCCTGCGCCGGGTGGCGAGGGAAGTGGACGTTTTCGCGCGCGCCGCGCCGGAACACAAGCTGCGGCTGGTCGAGGCGCTGCAGAAAGACGGTCAGGTGGTGGCGATGACCGGCGACGGCGTCAACGACGCCCCGGCGCTGAAACGCGCCGACGTCGGTGTGGCGATGGGGATGAAAGGCACCGAGGCGGCCAAGGAAGCCGCCGACATGGTGCTGGCCGACGACAATTTCGCCACCATCGCCAGCGCCGTGCGCGAGGGCCGCGCCGTCTACGACAACCTCAAGAAGTTCATCCTGTTCATGCTGCCCACCAGCGGCGGCGAGGTGCTGGTGGTGATCGCCGCCATCCTGTTCGAGCTGACCCTGCCCTTGACGCCGGCGCAGGTCTTGTGGATCAACATGGTCACCTCCAGCACGCTGGGGCTGGCGCTGGCTTTCGAGCCGGCCGAGCGCGGCATCATGAACCGGCGGCCGCGCCCACCCGGCGAGGCGCTGCTGTCGGGCTTCTTCGTCTGGCGCGTGCTGCTGGTGTCGGCGCTCATGATGACGGGCGCGCTCGGCCTCTTCCTGTGGGAGCTGAACGCCGGCACCCGCCTCGAAACGGCGCGCACGATGGCCGTCAACGCCGTGGTGGCGGCGGAAATGTTCTACCTCGTGAACAGCCGCTTCATCCTGCAACCGGTCGTCAACCGCGACGGCCTCACCGGCAACCCTTACGTCCTGGTGGCGATTGCCGCCTGCCTGCCCTTGCAGATCGCCTATACCCACCTGCCCGTCATGCAGGCCATTTTCGATTCGGCCGACCTGACGCTGCTGGAATGGGGCAAGGTGCTGGCTGCCGGTCTGCTGGTGTTCTGCGTCGCGGAACTGGAGAAATTCATCGTCCGCAGAACGCCGCTGGCGGCGCGTCTGAGCCTGGCGTAAGCGCCGGGCGGATTACCCTGCACCGTTCCCTTCCCTAAATGCACCAACAAGGTGCATTGTGCAGGTGCGCGGCGCACCATCATGGCGCACTGGCGCGCACCTGTTTCGGGCGTCAGAAAAAAACTGGCTGAAAATCATGGTGTTACATCACCGTCAATGGGTGGCACGCTTAATGCTTTATTGGGATCGCTTGTATCAAACCACGCTGTGATCGTCGCCTCTTTCCCTTTTTATTCAGGAGTTTCCCTCATGACCCCCCAAGACGTAATCCGCATGATCCAGGAACAGGAAGTCCGTTTCGTCGATTTCCGTTTCACCGACATCCGGGGCAAGGAACAGCACGTCGGTGTGCCGGCGCACACCGTCGATCTCGACAAGCTGGCCGACGGCCACGCTTTCGACGGCTCTTCGATCGGCGGCTGGAAAGGCATCCAGGCGTCCGACATGCAGCTCATGCCTGATCCGGCCTCGGCCTACATCGACCCCTTCATGGAAGAAACGACGCTGATCATGACTTGCGACGTCATCGAACCAGCCGACGGCAAGGGCTACGACCGCGATCCGCGCTCCATCGCCAAGCGCGCCGAAGCCTATCTGCAAAGCACCGGACTGGGCGACACCGCCTACTTCGGCCCGGAACCGGAATTCTTCATCTTCGATTCGGTGGAATGGAAGGTCGACATGTCCGGCTCCTACTGCAAGATCTTCTCGGAAGAAGCCGCCTGGTCGACCGACGGCAAGTTCGACGGGCGCAACAGCGGCTACCGTCCCGGCGTCAAGGGCGGCTACTTCCCGGTGCCGCCGGTCGATAGCCTGAACGATTTGCGCGTCGCCATGTGCATCGCCCTGGAAGCCTGCGGCGTGCCGGTCGAAGTGCATCACCACGAAGTCGCCACCGCCGGCCAGTGCGAAATCGGCACCGTGTTCAACACCCTGGTGCGCCGCGCCGACCAGACCCAGATCCTCAAGTACATCGTCCAGAACGTCGCCTACCAGCACGGCAAGACGGCCACCTTCATGCCCAAGCCCATCGTCGGCGACAACGGTTCCGGCATGCACGTGCACCAGTCGATCTGGAAGGACGGCAAGAACCTGTTCGCGGGCAACGGCTACGCCGGTCTGTCCGAATTCGCGCTCTACTACATCGGCGGCATCATCAAGCATGCGCGCGCGCTCAACGCCATCACCAACCCCGGCACCAACAGCTACAAACGCTTGGTGCCCGGCTACGAAGCGCCGGTCAAGCTGGCCTACTCGGCGCGCAACCGCTCGGCTTCAATCCGCATTCCGCACGTGCAGAGCAGCAAGGCGCGGCGCATCGAAACGCGCTTCCCCGATCCTTCGGCCAACCCCTATCTGTGCTTCGCGGCGCTGATGATGGCCGGTCTGGACGGCGTGCAGAACAAGATTCACCCCGGCGATCCAGCCGACAAGAACCTGTACGACCTGCCGCCGGAAGAAGACCGCAAGATCCCGACCGTGTGCTCCAGCCTCGATCAGGCGCTGGATTATCTCGACAAGGATCGTGAATTCCTGACCCGTGGCGGCGTTTTCAGCGATGATTTCATCAATGCCTACATCGACCTCAAGATGGAAGAAGTGCAGCGTTTCCGCATGACCACCCATCCGGTCGAATTCGATATGTACTACGCGCTGTAAAACAGGCGCTGGCGCGCGGTTTCACGCCGCGCGCCGGTTTTGCCGTCCAGCAGCCCTCTTTTTTACAAGGAAAGCCAGACACCGTGCGCACTCCGGGCCGTTCCGACACCATCCCCGCCTTTGCCGGCCTCGACCTTCTGGTCTCGGCCGTGGTGTTGCTCGACGAAGGGCTGTGCATCCGTTACTGCAACCCGGCGGCGGAAAACCTGTTCGCCGTCAGCAAGCGGGTCTGCCTCGGCAAGCCGCTTTCCCTCCTGCTGGACGCCACGCCGACCCTGCTCGCGACGCTGGAAAACACCCTGGCGCACCGCTGGAGCTACACCAAGCACGACATCGTGGTGCTGCGCGACCGGGCCGAGCCGGTGCATCTGGACTGCTCGATCAGTCCGCTGGAAATTCCCGAAGCGCAGCTTCTGCTCGAATTCCGCCCCATCGACCAGCAGCTGCAAACGGCGCGCGAGGAACGCGAAGCCATGCAGCAGGTCGCCAACCGCGAGCTGATCCGCAATCTGGCGCATGAAATCAAGAATCCGCTCGGTGGCATCCGGGGGGCGGCGCAACTGCTCGGAGACGAACTCGGCGACCCCGAGCTGCGGCAATACACCCAGGTCATCATCGACGAGGCCGACCGTCTGCAAGCCCTGATGCGGCGGCTGCTCTCCTCGCACCACGCGATGCAGCCGGCCCCGATCAACATCCACGAAGTCCTCGAACCGATCCGCAAGCTGATCTGCGCCGAATTCCCCGATCTCACCGTGCGCTGCGACTACGACATCTCGCTGCCCGAGATCGCCGGCGACCGCGAGCAGTTGATCCAGGTCGTCCTCAACATCATGCGCAACGCCGCGCAGGCGGTGGCCGGCAGCGGCGAAATCACCCTGCGCACCCGCATCCGCCGTCAGGTGACGCTGGCCAAGAAGCGGCACCGGCTGGCGCTGGAATTGCAGATCATCGACAACGGCCCCGGCATTCCGGAAGCCATCCGCGACCGGGTGTTCTACCCGCTCGTTTCCGCCCGCAGCGGCGGCACCGGCCTCGGGCTGGCGCTGGCGCACGATTTCATCTGGCAGCACCAGGGCAGCATCGAAGTCGAATCCGCCCCGGGGCGCACCTGCTTTACCGTCTGCCTGCCCCTGATTAACGCCGCCCCGGAGGAAAAATGATGAACACCGTCTGGATCGTCGACGACGACCGTTCGATCCGCTGGGTGCTGGAAAAGGCGCTGGGCCGTGAGAACATTCCCGCCGTCAGCTTCGACAGCGCCGATGCCGCGCTGGCCGAACTGGCACGCAGTACGGACGCGCCGGGCGCGCTGCTCTCCGACATCCGCATGCCGGGCGCCAGCGGCCTCGATCTCCTGCGCGAGGCGCACCTGCGTTATCCCGATCTGCCGGTCATCATCATGACCGCCTATTCCGACCTCGATTCGGCGGTGGCCGCCTTTCAGGGCGGGGCGTTCGAGTACCTGCCCAAGCCGTTTGACGTCGATCAGGCGGTGGCGCTGGTGCGCCGGGCACTGCAACGCGATGCCGCGCGCGCCGCGCCGCGCACCGCCAGCGCCGCGCAGCCGCCGGAAATTCTCGGGCAGGCACCCGCCATGCAGGACGTGTTCCGCGCCATTGGCCGCCTGTCGCAATCGCATGCCACCGTGCTCATCAACGGCGAATCCGGCAGCGGCAAGGAACTCGTCGCCCGCGCCCTGCACCGCCACGGCCCGCGCAGCGACGGCCCTTTCGTGGCGCTGAACACCGCCGCCATTCCGCGCGACCTGCTCGAATCGGAGCTGTTCGGCCACGAGAAAAACGCCTTCACCGGCGCGCACGCCCAGCGGCGCGGCCGCTTCGAGGAAGCCGACGGCGGCACCCTGTTCCTCGACGAAATCGGCGACATGCCGATCGACCTGCAAACCCGCCTCCTGCGCGTGCTGTCCGACGGCCAGTTCTACCGCGTCGGCGGCCACCAGCCGATCCGCGCCAACGCCCGCGTCATCACCGCCACCCACCAGAATCTGGAACAGCGCGTGCGCGACGGCCTGTTCCGCGAAGACCTCTTTCACCGCCTCAACGTCATTCGGCTACGCCTGCCGCCGCTGCGCGAGCGGCGCGAGGACATTCCGGCGCTGGCCCGCCACTTTCTCGCCGACAGCGCGCAGCAGCTCGGCGTCGCACCCAAGCATCTGTCGGAAGCCGCCCTTGCCCTCCTGCAAGCCGCGCCCTGGCCGGGCAACGTGCGCCAGCTCGAAAACCTCTGCCAGTGGCTGACCGTCATGGCCCCGGACATGCAGGTCGAAATCGACGATCTGCCACCGGAAATGCGTGGCGAAATCAGCAGCGAACTGAACGGCGCCAGCCTGCACGACGGCCCGCTGCGCCCCGGCGGCGACTGGCAGGCGCTGCTCGCCCACGCCATCGACCAGCATCTCGCCCGCCGACCGGGCGCGGTCTGGGACGATTTCAGCAAGATTTTCGAAACCACCCTGATCCGCCGCGCCCTGGCCGCCAGCGGCGGACGGCGCATCGAAGCGGCGCAGATGCTCGGCATCGGCCGCAACACCATCGCCCGCAAGATTCAAGAATTGGGACTGGAAGGCGCGCCCGCGCATGCCTTGCCAGCAACCCAGTCATCTGTTCAACCGCACTCCCCGCAACCGCACAAGGAAGACTGACATGCACCAGCCAGACCGACAGGGCCTGTACGACCCCGCTCAGGAACGCGACGCCTGCGGCGTCGGATTCGTCGCCCACATCAGGAACCAGAAAAGCCACGCCATCGTCGCCCAGGGCTTGCAGATCCTGAAAAACCTCGAACACCGTGGCGCGACGGGCTACGACCCGCTGCTCGGCGACGGCGCGGGCATCCTGTTGCAGATTCCCGATGCCTTCCTGCGCGCCGAAATGGCGCAGCAGGGCGTCAAGCTGCCGCCCGCCGGGGAATACGGCGTCGGCATGATCTTCCTGCCGCAGAACGCGGAAAGCCGCCGCGCCTGCGAAGCGGCCATCGAGCGCACCATCCGCTACGAAGGCCAGCGCCTGATCGGCTGGCGCGACGTGCCGGTGAATAACCACGGACTGGCGACGGCGGCGCGCGAACTCGAACCCGTCATCCGTCAGGTCTTCATCGCCCGTGGCGAAGACATTGCCGATACCGACGCCTTCGAGCGCAAGCTCTACGTCATCCGCAAGGAAGCCGGCCACCACATCCAGGCGCTCAAGCTGCCGGACGTGCGCACCTTCTACATTCCCTCGCTGTCCACCCGCACCATCGTCTACAAGGGCATGCTGCTGGCCGATCAGGTCGGCGAATACTTCACCGACCTCAGCGACGAGCGTCTGGTGTCGGCGCTGGCGCTGGTGCACCAGCGTTTTTCGACCAACACCTTCCCGACCTGGGATCTCGCCCACCCCTTCCGCATGATCGCCCACAACGGCGAAATCAACACCGTGCGCGGCAACGTCAACTGGATTCGCGCCCGCGAGCATGGCATTTCGTCGCGCCTTTTCGGCGAGGATCTGCAAAAAATCTGGCCGCTGATCTATGACGGCCAGTCCGATTCGGCGAGCTTCGACAACGCCCTCGAACTTCTGGTGATGGGCGGCTACAGCCTCACCCACGCGATGATGATGCTGATTCCCGAAGCCTGGGCCGGCAACGCGCAGATGGACGAGGAACGCCGCGCCTTCTACGAATACCACATGGCCCTGATGGAGCCGTGGGACGGCCCGGCGGCGGTGGCCTTCACCGATGGCCGCCAGATCGGCGCGACGCTCGACCGCAACGGCCTGCGCCCGGCGCGCTACCTCATCACCGACGACGAGCTGGTGATTCTTTCCTCCGAATCCGGCGTCCTGCCCATTCCCGAGGAGCGCATCGTGCGCAAATGGCGCTTGCAGCCCGGCAAGATGCTGCTCATCGACCTCGAGCGCGGCCGCATCGTCGGCGACGACGAGATCAAGAACCAGCTTGCCGCCGCCAAGCCCTACCGCCAGTGGATCGAAACCTCGCGCCGCTATGTGGAAGACCTGCCGGCGGTCAAGCCCGCCGAGCTGCCGCTGGGTGTGCTGACGGCGTTTATCGGCGTGCCGCTGTTCCTCGCCATGCTGCGCCAGTTCAGGAGCAAGGTATGAGCACGGGCCTTGAGTGCCGCGGCGTTGGCGTGGGAGTGGGCGGGCGCACGGCGCGACTGGCGCTGGTGGACGCCCGCTTGCGGCCGGCATGTTTCACCGCCATCGTTGGCCCCAACGGAGCCGGCAAATCCACGCTGCTGTCGCATCTGGCTGGCGAGCGTGCGCCGCTGTGCGGCGAGGTTGTCCTCGACGGACGGCCATTGGCGCGCCACGGAGCCCAGGCGCTGGCTCTGCGGCGTGCCGTCATGCCCCAGGATTGCAGCGTGGCCTTTGATTTCACGGCGCAGGAGGTCGTGGAGCTGGGCCGCTACCCGCATCGGGGCCGGCCTGGGGCGCAGGAAGGCCAGATCGTGCCTCGGGCCATGGAGTTGACCCAGGTCGCGCACCTGGCCGAGCGCAGCGTGACTACCCTGT
>OGQD01000861.1_pt1 | contig 21335 bp, 15 predicted proteins | sample 1553091 | NCBI WGS metagenome assembly OGQD01 (sample SAMEA2580290, study PRJEB22360) | human gut metagenome | biome: human gut; feature: human-associated habitat; material: faeces | place: Denmark | collected 2008/2010
AACTTCAGCACCAATGTGGCCGCAACCAGCGTCACCAGCGCGATCACCACGCCCACGGAGATGAATCCGCCGGGCAGGACATAGATCCGTGCGGACGCCAGCGAGGTGTACACGGGATTGTCAATAACAATCGTCTCCCGGGAGATGATCGCCGTCATGCCGCGGGCGAAGAACTGCCCCGCCAGCGTGACAATGAAGGGCTGCATGTTGAATTCCGTAATCAGCCAGCCCTGGACCAGGCCGAACACAGCTCCCATGGCCAGCACGATCAGGATGACGGCGGGCGCGGGCACGCTGAGGTTCAGGTCGCTGGCCTGCGAGCCCATCACCGCGGTCAGCTCGTCGCGGACCACCTTGATCAGCGCCTGGCCCGGGGTCAGCGACTTCAGCACTTCCTGGCCGACGGCGCGCACCTTGATGCGCTCGATCAGCGCCTGCACCACCGGCAGGGCCACGTCGGCCTCCAGCAGGGCCATCCGCACTTCGCGGAGCGTGTCCTTGATGTTGTCCTCGGTCAGCTTGGCCTTGCCAGTGACGTGGCGCAGCGTTTGCGAGAGGCGATCTGTAAGGTTTTCGAACATGCGCGTTCCTAATCAGCCCGGTCGGGCCTGGGTTTGGCTTGTCAGCAAGCCGCCGATTATAGCGAAGTGCGGGCAGCGCCAACACCGCCGATGATCCCGATGTGACGGAGCGCTTCGCAGGCCAGAAGCGAACTGTTCTCAGCGGCTTTCTAGGCGCGGGCGATCTGTGCCACACTCACCACCTTTCGGGTCCCCCGTCGAAGGACTGTTCCAAGGACTTATGCAACCTCTGCTGCCCAGCCTGATCGCCGCCGTCCTTTATATCGGCACCACCGTCTACCAGGGCGCAAGCCTGGCCCGCCGCACCCCGCCGCAAAAACCGCTGCTCCTCCTGCTGGGCCTGGTCGCCCTGCTCTGCCAGGCCTACAGCCTGAGCCAGGAGCTGCTGACGCCTGCGGGCCTGGCGCTGGACTTCTTCAACGCCGCCAGCCTGATCTCCGCCGCGGTCACCGCCCTGACCCTGCTGGCCTGCCTGCGCATCCCGGTGCAGAACCTGCTGCTCTTACTTTATCCGCTCGGCGCGCTGACCACCCTGCTGGCCGTGCTGGTGCCCCACGGCACCATCGAGCCGATCAACGAGCAGCCGGGCATCCTCGCCCATATCCTGCTGTCGATCCTGGCCTATGGTCTGCTGACCATCGCCGTGGTCCAGGCGCTGCTCCTGCTGGTGCAGGACCATCAGCTCAAGCACAAGCACCCGTCGGGCCTGATCCGCAACTTCCCGCCGCTGCAGACCATGGAAAGCCTGCTGTTCGGCTTCCTCTGGGGCGGCTGGTCGCTGCTTTCGCTGTCGCTGATCTCCGGCTGGCTGTTCGTCGACAACCTGTTCGCCCAGCACCTGGCGCACAAGACCATCCTCTCCTGCTTCGCCTGGGTGGTGTTCGGCGTGCTGCTCTGGGGCCGCCACCAGCTCGGCTGGCGCGGCCACAAGGCGATCCGCTGGACCCTCGCGGGTTTCTGCCTGCTGATGCTGGCCTACTTCGGCAGCAAGCTGGTCAAGGAATTCATCCTGCACATCTGAGGCTAACGGCGGCGCCTGCGCGCCGCTGAAGGACACGCGCGCATGGAAGAGATCCACCCTGGCTACCTGATCGGCCTGCTGGTCCTCCTGATCCTCTGTTCGGCGTTCTTCTCCAGCGTCGAGACCGGCATGCTCAGCCTCGACCGCTACCGCCTGCGCCACCTGTCCAAGCAGGGCAACCGCGGGGCCCGCCGCACCAGTTGGCTGCTGCTGCGCACCGACCGGCTGCTGGGCACCATCCTGATCGGCAACAACTTCGTCAACATCATCGCCTCGTCCCTGGCGACCCTGCTGGCCCTGCGCCTCTGGGGCGAAGCGGGCGTGGCCATCGCCACCGTGGCGCTGACGCTGATCCTGCTGATCTTCGGCGAGATCACGCCCAAGACCTACGCCGCCCTGCGCCCCGAGCGCGTGGCCTTCCCCGCCAGCCTGCCGCTGATCTGGATGCAGAAGCTGTTCAGCCCGCTGCTCTGGCTGATGACCGGCATCAGCAATCTCCTGCTGCGCCTGGGCGGCCTCGACCCGACCCAGCGAGGCGGCAAGCCGCTGAGCAATGACGAGCTGCGCAGCGTGGTCACCGACTCCAGCGAAAAGCTCACCCATAACCGCCAGGACATGCTGCTGAGCATCCTCGACCTGGAAAAGATCACGGTGAACGACCTGATGGTGCCGCGCAACGAAGTCCAGGGCATCGACCTGGACGACGAGCTGGAAACCATCATCGGCCAGCTGCGCAACACCACCCATACCCGGCTGCCGGTGTTCCGCAACGACATCAACCAGGTCGAAGGCGTGGTGCACATGCGCCAGATCGCCCGTCTGCTGACCCATAACCAGTTGACCAAGGACAGCCTCAAGGCCGCCTGCCTGGAGCCCTACTTCGTGCCCGAGAGCACGCCGCTGTCGACCCAGCTGGTGAACTTCCAGAAGCAGAAGCGCCGCATCGGCATCGTCGTCGACGAATACGGCGAGGTGATCGGCATCATCACCCTGGAAGACATCCTGGAAGAGATCGTCGGTGAGTTCAGCAACCAGAACACCCTGCGCAACCCGGATATCCACCCCCAGGCCGATGGCACCTATGTCATCGACGGCTCGGCCAACCTGCGCGACGTCAACCGCGCGCTGGGCTGGCAACTGCCCAGTGACGGGCCCAAGACCCTCAACGGCCTGGTCACCGAAGCACTGGAGCAGATTCCCGACTGCGCCGTGTGCCTGAAGATCGGCCGCTACCGCCTGGAAATCCTCCAGTCCGGCGAAAACCGGGTAAAAAGTGTGCGCGCGTGGCTGCCTGGCGCGCCGCCGAGAGAACCCTACGCCGACGAGCTTGCCTGAGCCGCCCCGCCCGCCCCTATAATCCAGGCGGCTTACCCAGCCTCCCGCCGACGCCCGCCGCTATCCGCGACGCAGCGCCGGCCAGTCAATCGCACGCCCCGCCGAGCCTCGACCCTGCGTCGTTGCCTTGCGAAGCAGCCGGCCTCGCCCCGACCCGCCGCGAGCCGCGCCCATCCCGCCCCGACACCGGGCCGCGCTCGCACTCGCGCCATGGCGATGCCTCAAGAAACGTCGGACACGACCGCCAGAGTCGTCGCCGCGCCTGACTGCCAGGGATATTCCCGTATGACCAGTGCCACCCTCGAAGCCGCACAACCGGCCGAACAGACCAACTCCACCACCCGCGTCGCGGTAGCCAGCTTCATCGGCACCGCCATCGAGTTCTACGACTTCTACGTCTACGCCACCGCCGCCGCGCTGGTGATCGGCCCGGTCTTCTTCCCGCAGACCTCCGGCACTGCCCAGGCGCTCAGCGCCTTCATCACCTTCGGCATCGCTTTCCTCGCCCGCCCGCTGGGCTCGGCACTGTTCGGCCACTTCGGCGACCGTATCGGGCGCAAGTCGACCCTGGTCGCCTCGCTGCTGCTGATGGGCATCTCCACCACCCTGATCGGCCTGCTGCCGGGCTACGACAGCATTGGCGCCTGGGCGCCGATCCTGCTCTGCGTGCTGCGCTTCGGCCAGGGTCTCGGGCTGGGTGGCGAATGGGGCGGCGCGGCGCTGCTGGCCACCGAGAACGCGCCCAAGGGCCGTCGGGCCTGGTTCGGCATGTTCCCGCAGATGGGCCCGTCGATCGGCTTCCTCGCCGCCAACGGCCTGTTCCTCTGCCTGGCCATGCTGCTCAGCGAAGAACAGTTCCGCGCCTGGGGCTGGCGTATTCCGTTCGTGCTCAGCGCCGTGCTGGTGATCGTCGGTCTGTACGTACGCCTGAAGCTGGTGGAAACCCCGGTGTTCGCCAAGGCCATGGAGCGCCACGAACGCTCCAGCCTGCCGATTGCCGAGCTGTTCGCCAAGCACTGGCGGCCGACCCTGCTGGGCGCCCTGGCGATGGTGGTGTGCTACGCCCTCTTCTATATCTCCACGGTGTTCTCGCTGAGCTATGGCGTCAGCACCCTGGGCTACAGCCGCGAAGACTTCCTCGGCCTGCTATGTATCGCCGTGCTCTTCATGGCGGCAGCAACACCGGTATCGGCCTGGCTGAGCGACCGCTTCGGGCGCAAACCGGTGCTGATCATCGGCTGCGTCGCCGCCATCGCCTCGGGCTTCGCCATGGAACCACTGCTGAGCCAGGGCTCGTCGGTGGAGGTAGCGATCTTCCTGTCGCTGGAGCTGTTCCTCATGGGTGTAACCTTCGCTCCCATGGGCGCGCTGCTGCCAGAACTCTTCCCCACCCACGTGCGCTACACCGGTGCTTCGGCGGCCTACAACCTGGGCGGCATCCTTGGTGCCTCAGTGGCGCCGTACATCGCGCAGAAGCTGGTGGGCATGGGTGGCCTGAGCTGGGTGGGCGGCTATGTGTCGGTTGCGGCGGCACTCAGCCTGCTGGCGGTGCTGTGCCTGCGCGAGACGCGCGGGGACGACCTGAACGATATCCGCTGAGACTTGCCTGTAGGAGCGAGCTTGCTCGCTCCTACAGAAGGGTTCGATCCTGGAAAACCAGCCATTGGGCCAGGTGTTCGCCCCAGACCTGATAACCCAGCGCCGACGGGTGATAGCCATCGATGGCAAGGAACTGTGGCTGCATCTCCAGGCTGACGCCGCAATACCCCGCCCCCTGCGCCAAGGCGAGGCTTCTGAGCTGACGATCCAGCAGCGCTGCGCGCCAGCCGATCAGCCGGCGCAACAACCAGGGTAACGCCGTGAAATGCTGCAATGGCGGCACCGCCGTGCAGACGACCCGTGCGCCGCGACCACGAAAATGCGCGATCAATTGCTCAAGAGCCCCCAGCCAATGCTGGCCGGAGCTGAAATGCGTGGTGTCGTTGACGCCGAAGACCAGCGCCACCAGCTCGTAATCCTGATCAGTCGCCACCGGCAGCAGGCGCTCGCAGGCCTCTGCGGCAGTAATGCCGTTCTCCCCTACCGCACGCCAAGCAACAGGACGCTCCAGGCGGCTCGATAGCGCCAACGCCAGCCGCCCGGCCAGCGCAAAGTCCAGGCAGGACGCTCCAACGCCGGCGACCGTGGACTCACCCAGCAGGAGAAGACGAAAAGGTTCGCCAGGAAACTCCGCGCCTGCAACGCCTTCGCAGACGCCCGCGGCGGGAGCCAGGCGCAAGGCCGTGCGCCTGGTACGCACGGCCATGGGCAGGGCCAACGGCAACAGCGGCAATGCCGCCGCCCACCACATCAGCCCCGCCCAGCGGCTCACAGCTGGACGTTGACCGCCTGGGCCGAACGGGTGGCCTTGGCGCGGGCGGCGTCGATCGACTCGTCGCGCGCCAGAGCAACGCCCATACGGCGCTGGCCATCCACCTCGGGCTTGCCGAACAGGCGCAGGGCGGTGTCCGGTTCGCTCAGGGCGGCGCCGAGATTACCGAAGGAAACCTGCTGCGACTTGCCTTCCACCAGGATCACCGCCGAGGCGGAATCGCCCAGTTGGCGGATCACCGGAATCGGCAGGCCGAGGATAGCGCGGGCATGCAGGGCGAATTCGGAGAGGTCCTGGGAAATCAGCGTCACCAGGCCGGTGTCGTGCGGGCGCGGCGAGACTTCGCTGAACCACACTTCATCGCCCTTCACGAACAGTTCCACGCCGAACAGGCCACGGCCGCCCAGCGCTTCGGTGACCGCCTTGGCCACGCGCTCGGACTCGGCCAGCGCCTTCGGGCTCATCGCCTGCGGCTGCCAGGACTCGTGGTAGTCGCCCTTCACCTGGCGGTGGCCGATGGGCGCGCAGAAGGTAGTGCCGCCGATGTGGCGTACGGTCAGCAGGGTGATTTCGTAGTCGAAGTCGATGAAGCCCTCGACGATCACCCGGCCCTTGCCGGCCCGGCCGCCTTCCTGAGCGTAATCCCATGCGGTCTTCAGGTCGGCGTCGGACTTGAGCACGCTCTGGCCCTTGCCCGAGGAACTCATGATCGGTTTCACCACGCACGGATAGCCCACGGCGGCGACGCCCGCAGCGTAATCCTCGTAGGTATCGGCAAAGTGATAGGGCGAAGTGGGCAGGCCCAGCTCTTCAGCGGCCAGGCGACGGATGCCTTCGCGGTTCATGGTCAGCTGCGCGGCGCGCGCGGTCGGGATGACCGTGTAGCCTTCGTTCTCCAGCTCGACCAGGGTCGCGGTGGCGATGGCCTCGATCTCCGGCACGATGTAGTGCGGCTTCTCCTGCTCGATCACCGCGCGCAGGGCGACGCCGTCGAGCATGCTGATCACGTGGCTGCGATGCGCGACCTGCATGGCCGGCGCGTTCGCGTAGCGGTCCACGGCGATGACTTCGCAGCCCAGGCGCTGCAGTTCGATCGCCACTTCCTTGCCCAGCTCGCCGGAGCCACAGAGCAGTACGCGGGTCGCGCTCGGCGACAAGGGAGTTCCAATACGGGGCATTGCGGGAAACCTCAAGAAGGGAAAAATCGACGGCGTGCTAGACCAGCACGCCTTGTTCGCGGGCACGCTGTTCGCAACGCTGAAGCACTTCGCGCCGTTCGGCGTTGTCCATGAGCCCCCAGCGGGTGATTTCGGCAGCGCTGCGCTGGCAACCCAGGCAGATGTCGGCATCGTCCAGCGCGCAGACGTGCACGCAGGGCGAGGCGACGGGACGTTCTTCAGTCATTTTCCTGCTCGGCCAGGTCGCGGGCGTAGCGCTGGGCGTTGTGTACGTAGTGGGCAGCGCTGGCTTCGAGCATCTTCTTCTGCGGCTCGGTCAGCTCGCGCACCACCTTGCCGGGGGAGCCCATGACCAGGGAGCCGTCGGGGATTTCCTTGCCCTCGGGGATCAGCGCGTTGGCGCCGATGATGCAGTACTTGCCGATCTTCGCGCCATTGAGGATCACCGCGTTGATGCCGACGAGGCTGTAGTCGCCTACCTGGCAGCCGTGCAGCATGGCGTTGTGGCCGATGGTCACGCCCTTGCCCAGGGTCAGCGGGAAGCCCATGTCGGTATGCATGACGGTGCCGTCCTGCACGTTACTGTGCTCGCCGATGTGGATCAGCTCGTTGTCGCCGCGCAGCACGGCGTTGAACCAGACGCTGGCGCCGGCGTCGAGGCGCACCTTGCCGACCACCGTGGCGTTGGGGGCGATCCAGCTTTCCGGATGGGTTTCGACTCGGGAAGAGCCCAGGCGGTACTTCATGATTTCTCCTCAGAGGGTGGCCGCTCGTTATTATCGGGTCTCAGCTCAGCTTGATGAACTTCGATGGCGGCTGGTGCAGGTCGATACGGGCGTCGTACAGCAGGTTCAGCAACTCGACCAGCATGATCGCGGACAGGCCCCAGATCTTGTAGCCCTCGAACAGGTAGCTCGGGACGTACCAACTGCGGCCGAAGTAATCGATACGGTGAGTGGTTTCCCGCGGGTCGCCACGGAAGAACTCCAGTGGCACCTTGAACACGGCGTCGATCTCGCCGTCATTGGGACGGTACTCCACGAAATCGGGGACGAAGCCGACGAATGGCTTGACCAGGATGCCGTGCCGCGACACCAGAGTGCTCAACGGACCGACCACCTCCACCAGCCCCGGCGGCAGGGCGATTTCCTCCTGCGCCTCGCGCAGCGCGGTGTGGATCAGGTCGACGTCCTCAGGATCACGGCGCCCGCCGGGGAAGGCCACCTCGCCGCTGTGGGTCGAGAGCCCGGTCGCGCGCAGGGTGAGCACGAGCTCTTCCTGGGGTGTGATGGGAAGCAGAACCGCCGCCTCGGGGAAGCTGTGGTCCGTTTCAAGGTCGCTTGGTTGGTGCGTCTGTATGCGTTGGCGCAGCTGGTCCAGCATGCCGAACATCCTGCGGGGGCCGATTCTTCTAATTGAAGGATCATGGCACGAAAGACGTCCCTGCCCAACCCCCGCCCCTTGCTGGGTGCACCACGCAGCGCGCAAGATTGCCGCATCGAAAAACAAGGAAACGGCATGAAATTCTGCAGTCAGTGCGGCGCCTGCGTAAGCCTGCGCATCCCCAGCGGCGACAACCGCCTGCGCTTCGTCTGCGACCAGTGCCAGACTGTTCATTACCAGAACCCGCGCATCGTTGCCGGCTGCCTGCCGGCCTGGCATGGGCGCATCCTTCTCTGCCGCCGTGCCATCGATCCGCGCCGAGGATACTGGACGCTGCCGGCGGGCTTCATGGAAAACGGTGAAACCCTGGAACAGGCCGCCGCTCGCGAGACGCTTGAAGAAGCCAATGCCCGCGTCCACGACCTGCGGCTTTATACGGTCTTTGATCTGCCGCATATCAGCCAGGTTTATATCTTCTTCCGTGCCGAACTCACCGACCTCGACTTCTGTGCCGGCGACGAAAGCCTGGAAGTACGGCTCTTTGAAGAATCCGACATTCCGTGGGGTGAGCTGGCTTTCCCCACCGTGGGTCGTACCTTAGAATATTTCCTGGCGGATCGGGTCATTCAGAACTTCCCGATACGCAATGAAGGGATTCTCCCAATGCTTGCACAGAAAAAGAACTTATAAGCTCATTTACCGCCTCTAAGGCTTTAGGAACTACCGGGGAACACCACTCGATGCGCTGGTTGATTGCCGTACTTTGTCTGACCTTCGCAGCGTTCTCGCATGCCAACGCGACGCCCACGCTCGACGGTCACATCGACAAGATTCTCGTGCTCAAGTCCGAGCGCAAATTGCACCTCATGAGCAACGGCAAGGTGCTCAAGAGCTACCGCGTGTCCCTGGGCAAGCGCCCGCAGGGCCCGAAACTGGCCGAGGGCGACAACCGCACGCCGGAGGGCTTCTACTGGGTCGACTGGCGCAAGACCAGCGACAAGTACAACCTCTCCATGCACATCTCCTACCCCAACGCCCGCGACGTGGCCAAGGCGCGGGAAAAGAGCCTGCAGCCGGGCGGCATGATCATGATCCACGGCACCCCGATGGATGATGAATACCCCGAGTGGTACTTCTCGACCCTGGACTGGACCAACGGCTGCATCGCCATGACCAATGCCGACATGCGCGAGGTCTGGAGCCTGGTCAAGGACGGCACGCTGATCGAGATTCGCCCGTAAGGGCAGCAGCATGAAAAAGGCGCCCGCGGGCGCCTTTTTCGTATGGTTCAGAACACCATGTCCGACAGCCGCCAGACCTCGAAGGCCGGCGTCTCATAAGGATGAGCCTGCTTGAGGGCCTTGACCGAGTCATGGATCAACTCGTCGGCGACCACCATCTCCACCTTCCATTCGGCGACCTGCTCGATGCTGCCGGCCTGGCCGATGAACGGATTGCTGCCCTGCAAGGGGCGGAACTGTCCCTGTCCGAGTGCCTGCCAGCTGCAGCTGTCATAGGCACCGATGCGTCCTGCACCGGCGGCGAACACCGCTTTCTTGACCGATTCCAGATGGCTTTCCGGAACGTAGAAACACAGTTTGTACATCGGAGACTCCGATCGAAACGGGGACACGACCGTGGCAAGACGCGCCACGGGTGACAAATGCTGCCACAAATAGTGGCACTTTGCCTCTTGCGACCGACAAGTCGTCGTCCAAGTTCGACCGTCCGGCTCCCTGCTGGTTCGTCGGGGAAGTCCTTTGTATGAAATCTGTGACCGACTTCGAGCTCCACTTTGCCGAAGCGGTGAGCGGAAGCCGTCAGACTATTCCGCATAACCAACCTAGCTTATTGAGCATTGAATGAGATTTTTCGAACGAAATTTCTTCTTACTGCGTAGGGTAAATCCCTAAGAGATTTTTTGGGCGCTCTGGTCACAGCACCCGCCGTGGGATGAGGCGATAACTGCACGGTCCTTCCCACTCGTACGGTACTGCACCATGAACGACCTCATCGCCCGCTCCAACCCCGACGGCTCCACGCGCCGCCAGAAACTTCTACTGATCTACCCACCGATGACCACCCCCACCTCGCCGCCCCTGGGTGCTCCGATGCTCAAGGGCTACATCGAGCGGGAACTGCCCAATTGGGACGTGAAGGTGCTGGACCTGAACCTGTGGTGCTACGAACGATTGTTCGAGATGTTGCGCAGCGGGTTCCTGCAGATACCCGGGACAAGCCCCAGCAGCCTCGCTGCACTGCTGGAAACGCCAGACTTCTTCCGTGGCAAATCGATGAAGGACTTCTACGGCGACCCGGTCGCCTACGATCAACACGGTGAATTGCTGCTCACCCTCACGCACATGATGAGCGAAATACTCGGGCGCGAGGCCGATGACCTGCACCAGGGCGCCCACCTCACCCCGCTGCTCTCAGAAGCCTTCGACCTCATTATCAAGGAGCAGGCTGACTGCTATGGCTTCTCCATGATCTTCAGCCAGCAACTGCCCATCGGTGCGGCGTTCGGACGCCTGGTGCGGCAAGTCACCGGGCGCAAGGTCTTCTTTGGCGGCAGCTGCTTTACGGCAGGCGCGGAAGACTTCCTCCGCTGGTATCCCCATTCGGCAGACGTCATCATCGATGGCGATGGCGAAGAGCCTCTCAAGCAACTGCTGCTGCAGGGTGGCTCACCAGCGAATGTCCCGGGCGCCGTGTTTTTCGAGGCTGGTGAAGTCAAACGCAACCCCTCCGAATACCGTCGGGATATCGACGCCTACGGCAAGCCGGACTTCGGCGACCTGACGCTTGACCGCTATTACTCCCCCACTCCCGTCATCCCTTTGCTGCTGTCACGCGGCTGCTACTGGCGCCGCTGTACTTTCTGCGTGCATTACATGTCCGCCGGGCTGACTTATCGCCTGCATGGCCTGGAAATGGTCATCGACATGCTCCGAGGCTTTGTCGAAAAGGGCATCCGGCACTTCTCGTTCGTCGATGAAATGATCGCTCCCGGCCATTTTGCCAAGTTGGCGGATGCCATCATCGAGTCTGGCCTGGATATTTCCTACTACGCCCTGAGCAAGCCCAACCGCACCTTCACCCCCGAGATTCTCGCCAAGATGGCGCGTTCCGGTTGCAAGTACCTGCTCTGGGGCCTGGAAAGCGGCACACAACGCATTCTCGACCTGATGGACAAGGGCACGAAAATCGACGATGTCGAACAGGTATTGCGCAATGCCCACGCCGCGGGGATTGCCAACCACGTCTACATGATCTGCGGTTTCCCAACCGAAACCGAGGAAGAATTCCACAACACACTGCGCTTCCTGGACCGCAACCGCGACTACATCTACTCGATTCACCGCGGCACCTTCTCGCTGGAGCCTGGCTCCCCCATCCATAAGGAACAGGAACGCTTCGGCGTTACCCGCGCCTGGATGGCCCGTCCCACGCCCCTGGGCGGACGCTGGCACCATGAAACGGTCAGCGGCATGAATAGGGACGAAGTACAAGCGGTCTTCCGCGCGGCCCAGCCGTTCTTGCGGCGCTTCAACCCTTATGCGGTATTCCTGGCCAACTACCGGGATCACGCCATGCTGGTCTACGACAAGCTCGGCGCCGACGCGGTGCACAAGATGCCCCGTCACTTCCCCGACCTGAGCAAAGTGATTGAAGCCAGGAACAGCCAGACCACCACTGCGGACCTGATGAGTTGATCCGTCGACACAGGCCACTCGCCACCGTTCTTCCTTCAGCCGTTCTGCGCCGCTAGCGAAGCTCCCGGCGCCTTGAATGCTGGCCATCGCAGTAGGGTAGTTCGGCAGACCGGCCGCAGCGGCAGAGCAGCAGGTAACGCTCGCGCTTCACCGTGAGTTCCAGCACATCCGGGCATTGCTCGGCAGCATCCGGCAGACTCGCGCAATGTCCACAGCGACACAGGCGCAGCACCTGCCCCGACGTCACCGGGCGAACTTCGGGAAGCACGGGGTCGTCAGCCAAGGCAGCCTCCAGCGATGGCCAGGCAAAGAAAAAGGGGAAAGCCGAAGCTTTCCCCTTTTTCGTCACGCATGAAGGCCGAACTCAGCCGACCCAAACGCGGGCATTGCGGAACATGCGCATCCAGCCGCCATCCTCTTCCCACTCGTCCGGACGCCAGGAGTTCTGCACGGCGCGGAACACGCGCTCCGGGTGCGGCATCATGATGGTGACACGGCCGTCGCGGCTGGTCAGGCCGGTGATACCACGGGGCGAGCCGTTCGGGTTGGCCGGGTAGGTCTCGGTGACCTTGCCCAGGTTGTCGACGAAGCGCATGGCCACGGTACCGGACAGGTCGGCTTCGAGCAGGGCTTCCTCGCTTTCGAACTCCGCATGGCCTTCACCGTGGGCGATGGCGATCGGCAGGCGCGAACCGGCCATGCCCTGCAGGAAGATCGACTGCGACTCCTGCACCTGAACCATCGCCACGCGCGCCTCGAACTGCTCGGAGCGGTTGCGCACGAAGTGCGGCCAGAACTCGGTGCCGGGGATCAGCTCGTGCAGGTTGGACATCATCTGGCAACCGTTGCACACGCCGAGGGCGAAGCTGTCCTTGCGCTCGAAGAAGGCCTGGAAGCCATCGCGGGCACGGACATTGAACAGGATCGACTTGGCCCAGCCTTCGCCGGCGCCCAGCACGTCGCCGTAGGAGAAGCCGCCGCAGGCCACCAGGCCCTTGAACTGCTCCAGGCTGATGCGGCCGGCGAGGATATCGCTCATGTGCACGTCGACTGCGGCGAAGCCGGCGCGGTCGAAGGCAGCCGCCATCTCGACCTGGCCGTTGACGCCCTGCTCGCGCAGGATGGCGATCTGCGGACGCACACCTTTCTTGATGTAGGGCGCGGCGATGTTGTCGTTGACGTCGAAGCTCAGCTTCACCGACAGGCCGGGGTTGTCCTCGTCCAGCAGGCCGTCGAATTCCTGGTCGGCGCAGTCGGCGTTGTCGCGCATGCGCTGGATGCGGTAGCTGGTTTCGCTCCAGATACGCTGCAGGTTGCGGCGCTGGTCGTTGAAGACGCGCTCGCCATTGAAGTCCAGGTTGATCTCGGCGCCGTTGACCGGCTGGCCGATGACGGCGACGCAGTCTTCCAGGCCGGCAGCGCTGAACTGGGCCAGCACTTCCGGGGTGGCGGCGGAGCGAACCTGGATGACGGCGCCCAGCTCTTCGTTGAACAGGGCGGCGGTCAGCTCGTCACGGCTGTCGGCCAGCGCGTCGAGGTTCAGGTCCAGACCGCAATGACCGGCGAAGGCCATTTCCACCACGGTGGCCATCAGGCCACCGTCGGAACGGTCGTGGTAGGCCAGCAGGTGGCCGTCGGCGTTCAGGCCCTGGATCACAGCGAAGAAGGCCTTCAGGTCTTCGGCATCGTCGACGTCCGGCGCAGCGCGGCCGATCTGGCCGTTGACCTGGGCGAGGATGGAGCCGCCCATGCGGTTCTTGCCACGGCCCAGATCGATGGCGATCAGGTCGGTCTCGCCCTTGTCCAGGCGCAGTTGCGGGGTCAGGGTCTTGCGTACGTCGTTGACCGGGGCAAAGCCGGAGATGATCAGCGACATCGGCGAGGTCACGCTCTTCTCGGCGTCGCCATCCTGCCAGCGGGTCTTCATGGACATGGAGTCCTTGCCCACCGGGATGGTGATGCCCAGCGCCGGACACAGTTCCATACCGACAGCCTTGACGGTGTCGTACAGGCGCGCGTCTTCGCCCGGGTGGCCGGCAGCGGCCATCCAGTTGGCGGAGAGCTTGATCTCGGAGATCTTGTCGATGCTCGCGGCGGCCAGGTTGGTGATGGTCTCACCGATCGCCATGCGGCCGGAGGCCGGGGCGTCGATCAGGGCCAACGGAGTGCGCTCGCCCATCGCCATGGCTTCACCGGTGTAGACGTCGAAGCTGGTGGCGGTGACGGCGCAGTCGGCCACCGGCACCTGCCACGGGCCAACCAGCTGGTCGCGCGCCACGAGGCCGGTGATAGTGCGGTCGCCGATGGTGATCAGGAAGTTCTTGCTGGCCACGGCCGGGTGACGCAGCACACGCTGGGTGGACTCGGTCAGGTCCAGGCCGACAGTGGCGAAGTCATCGCCCAGTTCGGCTTCGCGGGTGACCGAACGGTGCATGCGCGGCGGCTTGCCCAGCAGTACTTCCAGCGGCATGTCCACCGGATTGTTGCCGAAGTGGCTGTCGGCGACGGTCAGCTGCTTCTCTTCGGTGGCTTCACCGACCACGGCGAACGGGCAGCGCTCGCGCTCGCAGATGGCCTTGAAGGTCTCGAAGTCGGCGGCGTCGACCGACATCACGTAGCGTTCCTGCGACTCGTTGCACCAGATTTCCAGCGGGCTCATGCCCGGCTCGTCGTTGGGCACGGCGCGCAGTTCGAAGCGGCCGCCACGGCCGCCGTCGTTGATCAGTTCCGGCAGGGCGTTGGAGATGCCGCCCGCGCCCACGTCGTGGATGAACTTGATCGGGTTGTTCTCGCCCATCTGCCAGCAGCGGTCGATGACCTCCTGGCAACGGCGCTCCATTTCCGGGTTCTCGCGCTGCACCGAGGCGAAGTCCAGGTCAGCGGCGGAAGCGCCGGTGGCCATGGAGGACGCGGCGCCGCCGCCCAGGCCGATCAGCATGGCCGGGCCGCCGAGTACGATCAGCTTGGCGCCGACCGAGATCTCGCCCTTCTGCACGTGGTCTTCGCGGATGTTGCCCAGGCCGCCGGCGATCATGATCGGCTTGTGGTAACCACGGACTTCCTCACCACGCGGAGTGGCGATGGCCTGCTCGAAGGTACGGAAATAACCGGCCAGGTTCGGGCGGCCGAATTCGTTGTTGAACGCGGCGCCGCCCAACGGGCCTTCGATCATGATGTCCAGCGGAGTGACGATGCGCTCGGGCTTGCCGTAGGGCACTTCCCAGGGCTGCTCGAAGCCGGGGATGTTCAGGTTGGAGACGGTGAAGCCGACCAGGCCGGCCTTCGGCTTGGCGCCGCGGCCGGTTGCGCCTTCGTCGCGGATCTCGCCGCCGGAGCCGGTGGAGGCACCGGGGAAGGGAGCGATGGCGGTCGGGTGGTTGTGGGTCTCCACCTTCATCAAGATATGCACGGGCTCTTCGCTCGCCGCGTACTCGCGGGTTTCCGCGTTCGGGTAGAAGCGGCCGGCGACGTAGCCTTTCATGACCGCAGCGTTGTCCTTGTACGCGGACAGCACGCCTTCGCGGTGCATTTCATAGGTGTTCTTGATCATGCCGAACAGGCTCTTGTCCTGCGACTGGCCGTCGATGTCCCAACTGGCGTTGAAGATCTTGTGGCGGCAGTGCTCGGAGTTGGCCTGGGCGAACATCATCAGCTCGACGTCGTGCGGGTTGCGACCCATCTCGACGAAGCTTTTCACCAGGTAGTCGATCTCATCGTCGGCCAGGGCCAGGCCCAGCTCAAGGTTGGCCTTCTCCAGCGCGGCGCGACCGCCGGCAAGGATGTCCACCACGGTCAGCGGCTTGGGCTGGGCGTGGCTGAACAGGGCGGAAGCCTCTTCGAGCTGGCTCAGAACCAGTTGGGTCATGCGGTCGTGCAGGCGGGCGGCAACGGCTTGTACGTCGGCCTCGCTCAGCTCACCGCTGACGTAGTAGGCGATGCCGCGCTCGATGCGCTCGATCTTGGCCAGGCCGCAGTTGCGGGCGATGTCCGAGGCCTTGCTCGACCAGGGCGAGATGGTGCCGAAGCGCGGCACCACCAGGAACAGACGGCCGGCGGGCTCCTGCACGGGGACGCTCGGGCCGTATTTCAGCAGGCGCGCCAGGACTTGTTCTTCCTCGGCGTTGAGGGCTCCGGTGACCTCGGCGAAGTGCGCAAACTCGGCATACAGCCCGGTGACGGCGGGCACATGCTGGGTCAGCAGGTCGAGCAGTTTGCCGTGGCGGAAAGCGGAAAGGGCGGGAGCACCGCGCAGGATCAGCATTGTCGGAACAGCCTCTGGAGACGGGGAAGTGTGTGGGGCCGGACGGGCCGGCCCACAGAGGCCGTGCATTCTACCGTAAAGCGCTGCGTGGCGGCAGCTCTCAAGCGCCTTCCTTGCCGTTGCTCCCGCGAAAATCGCCATTCATCTTCGAATGCCTTCGAGCGACGGCCGCGCGAGCGCTTGCGTCCGGGCCTCCGTGTCCGACAGGCCGACGAACGGCGCGCCAGCTAGCAGAGAAGCCGTCGGCTGTCGAGATATGGCGCACAACTGCCTTTGCGTATACTGCCCTGATGCTTGCCCTGACTGTGTCCCGTGTGCGCTGCACCGCCTGGATCTTGGCGACCTGTATCTTTCTGCTGCTTTGCGGCTGTAGCGAGGCGAAAGCCCCGACGGCCCTCGAGCGCGTGCAGAAGGACGGCGTGCTGCGCGTGATCACCCGCAACAGTCCGGCCACCTACTTCCAGGACCGCAACGGCGACACCGGCTTCGAGTACGAGCTGGCCAAGCGCTTTGCCGACAGCCTGGGCGTACAGCTGCAGATCGAAACCGCCGACAACATCGACGACCTCTATGATCGCATCGGCCGCGACGGCGGGCCGAACCTGGCTGCCGCCGGACTGACGCCGGGCGGCGAACGCGATAGCCAGGTGCGCTACTCGCACTCCTACCTCGACGTCACCCCGCAGGTTGTCTACCGCAACGGTGCCCAGCGCCCTACCCGCCCGGACGATCTGGTGGGCAAGCGCATCGTCGTCCTGAAAGGCAGCAGCCACGCCGCGCAACTGGCCGAACTGAAGAAGCAGTACCCCAAGCTGGAGTACCGCGAATCCGATGCCGACGAAATGGTCGACCTGCTGCGCATGGTGGACGTCGGCGAGATCGACCTGACCCTGGTCGACTCCAACGAACTGGCAATGAACCAGGTGTATTTCCCCAACGTTCGTGTCGCCTTCGACCTTGGCGACGCCAAGGGCTTGGCCTGGGCGCTGCCGGCCGGGGATGACAACAGCCTGCTGGAGAAGGTCAACGCCTTCCTCGACAAGGCCAAGCAGGATGGTCTGCTGCAGCGCCTGAAGGACCGCTATTACGGCCATGTGGACGTGCTCGGTTATGTCGGCGCCTACACCTTCGCCCAGCATCTGCAGCAACGCCTGCCCAAGTACGAACAGCACTTCCGCCAGAGCGGTACCAAGCTCGAGGCAGACTGGCGCCTGCTGGCGGCCATCGGCTACCAGGAATCGATGTGGCAGCCCGACGCGACCTCCAAGACCGGCGTGCGCGGCCTGATGATGCTGACCAACCGCACCGCCCAGGCCATGGGCGTGGCCAATCGCCTGGACCCGAAGCAGAGCATCCAGGGCGGCAGCAAGTACTACGTGCAGATCAAGGACGAGCTGCCCGACAGCATCAAGGACCCGGACCGCATGTGGTTCGCCCTGGCGGCCTACAACATCGGCGGCGCGCACCTCGACGACGCGCGCAAGATGGCCGAGCAGCAGGGCCTCAACCCGAACAAGTGGCTGGATGTGAAGAAGATGCTGCCGCGCCTGTCGCAGAAGCAGTACTACCGCAAGACCCGCTACGGCTATGCGCGCGGCGGCGAGACGGTGCACTTCGTGCAGAACGTGCGCCGCTACTACGACATCCTCACCTGGGTAACCCAGCCGCAGATGGAAGGCGGCCAGCTCGCCGAGAGCGGCCTGCACCTGCCGGGCGTGAACAAGACCAAGCCCGACGATGACGACGACGGGCGGAATCAGAAGCTCTGAGCTGATCCACGCCGACTCGCACTCCCACAACTCCAGAAGTGCTCAGCCCTTGCGACGCGCCTTGAAGAAGGCAGAGAGCATCGCGCTGCATTCCTCTCCCAGCACTCCACCTTCCACCAGCACCCGGTGGTTGAGGAAGCCCTGTTCGAAGAAGTTGCCCCGGCTGACCACCACGCCCGACTTGGGCTCGGTGGCGCCGAACACCACGCGCTGGATGCGCGAGTGCACCAGCAGGCCGGCGCACATGCTGCAGGGTTCGAGGGTGACATAGAGCGTGCTGCCGGGCAGTCGGTAGTTCCGCGCGGCGGCGGCGGCCTCGCGGATGGCGACCATTTCCGCATGGGCGCTGGGGTCGTGGGAGCTGATCGGGCGGTTGAAGCCTCGGCCGATGACCTGGCCGTCCAGCACCAGCACGGCGCCCACGGGCACTTCGCCCAGTGCCGCGCCCTGCTCGGCCAGGGCCATGGCTTCACGCATGAAGGGGATGTCCTGGCTGCGGTCGATGACCGGCGCCAGCCCCTTCACCGTCGGATGCCCCTTGCTGTTGGTCAGCCGCACCATGCCTCGCCCACCGCGATGGTTCCCATCAGCCCGGTCTCCATGTGATCGATCACGTGGCAGTGGAACATCCACAGGCCGGGGTTATCCGCCACCAGCGCCACGCGTGCCGTCTCATTCTTGCCCAGCAGGTAGGTGTCGGTGAAGTACGGGATGATGTCGCGGCGATCCGAATCCAGCACCTTGAAGGCCATGCCGTGCAGGTGGATCGGATGCTGGTACTGGGTCATGTTGCGCAGCACGAAGATATAGCTGTTGCCTTCCTTGAGCTTGGCCAGCGGCGGCGCGTTGTGCTTGTGCTCCTCACCGCCCTGCCAGGCCACGCCGTTGATCTGCCACAGCGACGGCGCCGACTGCCCCTTGGAGTAGTCGGACATGGCGCCGACCCACTCGAATTTGAAGTTGATGGTCTCGGCGTTCTTCAGATCCGGCTCGGCCACCGGGTTGCGCGGCAGCGGCGCCGGCCACTTGGCGGTGGGCGCTTTCGGGTTGGCGACGCCACGGATGGTCGCCAGACGCACCGGACCATTGCGCAGAGACAGCTCGGCGCCTTCCGCCGGGCCGCGGATGCCCAGTTCCAGGCGCATGCCCGGGCCGATCCAGTACTGGTCATTCGGACCCTTGCCGAAATCGCGCGGCTCCACCGGGTGGCCGTCGATGGCGTAGATCTTCGCCTCGGCGTCCGGCAGGTTGAGGCGGTAGGTCACGGTGTTGTCGACGTTGAGGATACGCACGCGGACGATCTCGCCGGCCGGCAATTCGATCACCGGCGTACGTTCGCCGTTGATGGTCGACAGGCGTCCGCGAGTCCCTTCGCGCGCGGCCTCGCGCGGTACGCTGAAGGCCGTGAAGTTGCCCTCCTCGTCCACGTGCCAGGTCTTCAGATTGAGGATCTTTTCGCTGGTGAACTCGGAGGGCTCGCGCTCGTCGATGATCAGCGGCCCGACCAGGCCGCGGCCCAGTTGCTCGCTGCTCATCAGGTGCGGGTGGTACCAGTAGCTGCCGGCGTCCGGCGTCTTGAACTGGTAGATGAAGCTCTCGCCCGGCTGCACCGGCGGCTGCGAGATGTAGGGCACGCCGTCCATCTCGATGGGCAGGCGGATGCCGTGCCAGTGGATGGTGGTCGGCTCGTCCAGCTTGTTGGTGAAGCGCACGCGCAGCCAGTCGCCCTGGCGCGCGCGGATTTCCACACCGGGTGCCTGGCCGCCATAGCCCAGGCCAGGGGTCTTGTGGCCGGGCACCAGCTCCAGGTCCAGCGGCGCGGCGATCAGTTCGTAATCATGCTCGGCGGCTACCTGCGGGCGCGCCAGCCAGATGCGCGCGCCACCGGCGCCCAGGCCGACGACGGCCAGGCCAGCGAGGCCACCGAGTACTTGTCTACGGGTAAACGACATGGGTCCAGACTCCTCGAACAAGGGACTTGCGACCCCATCGGCTTTCACGGAGGTTGGCGCGTTCGCGCCCGGCGCCAGGCTCTTGCGGCCGGCTGCATTGCTCCGCTTCCCACATAGGTAGCAGAAGGCAACTGTGCATGAAGGCGCAAACGCCTCTCATGCGCCAGGTCAAGGACAGGTATCCCCGTCCTCGCCTGTCGAAGAAAGCGGCGAGATTGCCGCTTTCCTCGTTAAGGAAACGTTAAAACCTGAATTCGATCTCGCGAGCTAGAGCCGTAGTAGGCGGAAAGCGCCCGAAGAGCGGAGTTTACAGCTGTAAATGGGCACCTGAGGGCGCTTTCCAACGCCCTACGGCCGACGCGCAGCAGATCAAAGCAGGTTTTAGACGTCTCCGATCATTCCCACTCGATGGTGGCCGGCGGCTTGCTCGACACGTCGTAGGTGACGCGGGAGATGCCGTCGATCTCGTTGATGATGCGATTCGAGACCTTCTCCAGCAGCTCGTACGGCAGGTGCGCCCAGCGAGCGGTCATGAAGTCGATGGTTTCCACGGCGCGCAGCGCAACGACCCAGGCGTAACGGCGGCCATCGCCGACCACGCCGACGGATTTCACCGGCTGGAATACCACGAAGGCCTGGCTGGTCTTGTGGTACCAGTCGAAGTTGCGCAGCTCTTCGATGAAGATGTGGTCCGCGCGACGCAGCAGGTCGGCGTACTCCTTCTTCACCTCGCCGAGGATGCGCACGCCCAGGCCCGGGCCCGGGAACGGGTGGCGGTAGACCATGTCGTAGGGCAGGCCCAGCTCCAGGCCGATCTTGCGCACTTCGTCCTTGAACAGCTCGCGCAGCGGCTCGACCAGGGAGAACTGCATGTCTTCCGGCAGGCCGCCGACGTTGTGGTGGCTCTTGATCACGTGGGCCTTGCCGGTCTTGGCGCCGGCCGACTCGATCACGTCCGGGTAGATGGTGCCCTGGGCCAGGAACTTCACGTCCTGCAGCCGGGTGGCTTCCTCGTCGAACACCTCGATGAAGGTGCGGCCAATGATCTTGCGCTTCTCTTCCGGGTCGGCGACGCCGGCCAGGCGGCCGAGGAACTTGTCCTCGGCGTTGGCGCGGATCACCTTGACGCCCATGTTCTCGGCGAACATGGCCATCACCTGGTCGCCTTCCTGGTGGCGCAGCAGGCCGTTGTCGACGAACACGCAGGTCAGCTGGTCGCCGATGGCCTTGTGCAGCAGGGCCGCCACCACGGAGGAGTCGACGCCGCCGGACAGGCCCAGCAGCACCTTGCTCGAACCCACCTGGGCGCGCACGGTGGCGATGGCGTCCTCGACGATGTTGGCCGGGGTCCACAGGGCCTCGCAGCCGCAGATGTCGAGGATGAAGCGGGAGAGGATGCGACCGCCTTGCTTGGTGTGGGTCACTTCCGGGTGGAACTGCACACCGTAGTAGGCGCGGCTGTCGTCGGCCATGGCGGCGATCGGGCAGCTCGGGGTGCTGGCCAGGATGTGGAAGCCGGCCGGCAGCGCGGTGACCTTGTCGCCGTGGCTCATCCACACGTCGAGGCCGAGCACGCCGTCGGTGTCCACGTGGTCCTCGATGCCATCGAGCAGGCGGGCCTTGCCGACCACGTCGACGCGGGCGTAGCCGAACTCGCGCAGGTCGGAGCCTTCCACCTTGCCGCCGAGCTGCTCGGCCATGGTCTGCATGCCGTAGCAGATGCCGAACAGCGGCACGTTCAGCTCGAACACCGCCTGCGGCGCGCGCG
>OGQD01000863.1_pt1 | contig 21278 bp, 19 predicted proteins | sample 1553091 | NCBI WGS metagenome assembly OGQD01 (sample SAMEA2580290, study PRJEB22360) | human gut metagenome | biome: human gut; feature: human-associated habitat; material: faeces | place: Denmark | collected 2008/2010
AAGATCTGCAGGCCCCGGGGGGGGGGGGGGGGGAGCCGATGGCCTTGGCCTCGGCAGCGGCCTGCAGCACCTTCTGCACTTCCATCAGCTTTTCCTTGTCCAGGCCGGTGTTGTAGTGGCCGGACTGCGGGCAATACTTGCAGTCCTCCGGGCAGGCACCGGTCTTGATCGACAGCAGCGTGGAAACTTGCACGCGATTCGGATCGAAATGCGCGCGGTGCATGGTCTGTGCCTGGAACAGCAGGTCGTTGAACGGCTGTTCGAACAGGGCGCGGACTTCGGCAAGGGTCCAGTCGTGGCGGGTTACTTGGGCTGCGGTGGCACTCATCGGCAAAGTCCTTCGACGCTTGGGGGCGCGCCTCTTGTCTAAGGTGCCCCGGCGGCGCACCACCGGGGAAATCAGGCTCAAGGCATCATATGTGGAGCTGTGACGCTGTCAACCACTCTCACGACACAGGTCGACAAGTGATCACTTATTGATCACAAGCAAACAGCCGGTGGCTGCTGTTTCTGAACCGATCCGGCCATTTGCCGCTCCAACCAGACAGCACACTCAGGAGTCATTACCCAGATGGGAACAGAAGGATTCTTCGACGGCCTTGGCCAGATGGCCGGCAAGGCCATCCGCTTCATCGTCGATCTGCTGTCGGGCGTACTCGGCGGCCTCTGGCGCGCCATGGACGACTTCTTCCACGGCCTGGCACGCGCTGTGGGAATCGACGTCTCGATCTTCAGCTTCGTCCTGCTCTTTATCGGCCTGCTGCTGCTCTACAGTGGCATCCGCGCCTTCCTGCGGCGCTCGATCTTCGGCGGGCTGATCTGGACGGTGCTGGGCCTGGTGGTCCTGAGCTGGCTGATCCACTGACGGCGCCGCCCTGCGGAGGGCGGAATGCGATTGCTTCACTGGCGCCCCGTCTGGTGGCGCCCACGCGTGCAATGCCTGCTTTGCGCTGGAACGGCGGAACAGGCGGTGCTGCCGCTGTGCGCCGGTTGTGACGACGACCTGCCCTGGCTCGCCGGCCACTGCGTGATCTGCGCGCTGCCCCTGCCGACCCTCGATCTCGCCTGCGGCCAATGCCTGCGTCGAGCACCCGCTTTCCAGAAAGTGGAAACGCCGTTGCGCTACGGCTTCCCCGTCGATGCGCTGATTACCCGCTTCAAGCACCAGGCCAACGCCCCGCTGGGTCGACTGCTCGGCCAGCTACTGGCGCGCCATCTGCTGCACGTCTTCGACGAGGGTCTGGCGCGACCGGAGCGGCTGATCCCCGTTCCCCTCTCCCGTCGGCGTGAGCGCCAGCGCGGCTTCAACCAGGCCGCCCTGCTGGCCGACTGGATCGCCGGGCCGCTCGGCGTGCCGGTGGATAACCGCCTGGTGCTGCGCGCGCAGGACACCCCGGCACAGCAAGGCCTCGATGCCGCCACCCGCAAGCGCAACCTGCGCAATGCCTTCGTCCTGGCCGACGGAGCCAAGGTCGATGGCCTGCACCTGGCGCTGGTGGATGACGTGCTCACCACCGGCGCCACCGCCGAACGCATCGCCCGCCTGCTGCGTCGCGCGGGAGCCAGGCGGGTGGATGTCTACTGCCTGGCGCGCACGCCGGCCCCTGAATAGACGACCGTTCAGCCACATTCCTGGCAGCTGCCCCTTGCGTTTTGCCCGCCAGCAACGGAGCCTCCCTGCATACCAATAAGTACCCGCGGAACCATGACCACCCTCAGCCTGTTGACCCAACACGTTACCCGTCGCCCGCAGCGCATCGCCCTGCTGGCGCAGATCGCCCAGCTCGGTTCGATCACCCACGCCGCCAAGGCCGCCGGGATGAGCTACAAGACCGCCTGGGACGCCATCGACGAACTGAACAACCTCTCCGACCGCCCGCTGGTGGAACGCAGCGTCGGCGGCAAGGGCGGCGGCGGTGCACGCCTGACGGTCGAAGGCGAGCGCCTGCTGGCGCTCTACCAGCGCCTGGAAGCGCTGCGCGAACACATCGTCGAGCACGTCGAACACCAGGCCGACCTGGAACTGATCGGCCGCCTGATGATGCGCACCAGTGCGCGCAACCAGTTGCACGGGCACGTTTGCGCGGTGGAGGCGTCCGGGCTGAATGACCTGATCAGCATCGAGCTGCCCGGCGGCTCGCGCATTCAGGCGCGGGTCACCCGCGAAAGCACCGAGAAGCTGGAACTGGCCGACGGCATTCCGGTGGTCGCCCTGATGAAGGCCGGCTGGCTCTATGTCGACCTCCCGCACATCCCTTGCCCGGAAGGGCTGAACGCCCTGGCAGGGCACATCGACGACATCCGCGAAGCCGACGACGGGCCCAGCGAAGTGCGCATCCAGTTGCCCAGCGGGCAGATGCTCTGCGCCCTGACCGACCCGGAGCGCATCGAGATCCTCGGCCTGAAAGTTGGCTCGCCGGTGCGCGCACAGTTCTCCCCGGCCCAGGTGATCCTCGGCACACCGCTGTAGCCTCCCAGGCACATGAGATTCCCTGCCTCATATCAACCCCCACGACGACGCGCCGCGCTCCAATAGCAGCCAGAGTCCCGCTCATGCCGGGCGGGACCCCGGCCACCCGGAGCTCCCACCATGCGCCGCCCGTTACTGCTTCTCGCCCTCCTGTTCCTGCCCTTTGCCAGCCACGCCGGCCCCGACGTGCTGCGTGTTGGCGCCAGTACCGAGCTGATGCCGATACTGGAGCCGCTGGTGGACCAGTACCAGATCCAAACCCGCAACAAGGTCCTGCTGATCGGCGGCAACGAGGATGAACTCGCCGAACAGGCCCGCCAGGGCACGCCCTACGACCTGCTGCTGACGCCGCTGCACAACACGGCCAAGCAGTCCCAAGCAGTCACGTGCAAAGCCCGTTCGATGCAGAAACTCACCCTGGTGAAAGGCGAGCGCCGTACACTGGCTACGGACTTCGTCGACTACCTGAGCAAGCACTGCGCCGACCACTGAGGCGACTTCCCACCCATTGACGGTGGACTGGGTACACTAGGCAGCTTTACCACTGCCGGATCGTCGCCATGTCTCATCCTTTTTCCGACCTCACGCCCGATCTGGTACTGGATGCCGTGGAAAGCATCGGTTTTCTCAGCGACGCCCGTGTTCTTGCGCTCAACAGCTACGAGAACCGCGTCTACCAGGTGGGCATCGAGGACAGCGAGCCGCTGATCGCCAAGTTCTACCGCCCCGGGCGCTGGACCAGCGAGGCGATCCTCGAGGAGCACACCTTCTCCGCCGAACTGGCCGAGTGCGAAGTCCCGGTAGTGGCGCCGCTGGTGCATGAAGGGCAGACCCTTTTCGAGCACGCCGGCTTCCGCTTCACCCTGTTCCCCCGCCGTGGCGGCCGCGCGCCGGAGCCGGGCAACCTCGATCAGCTCTATCGCCTCGGCCAACTGCTCGGTCGCCTGCACGCCGTAGGTGCCAATCGCCCCTTCGAGCACCGCGAGGCACTCACGCCGCGGAACTTCGGGCACGAGTCCCTGGCCACCCTGCTGGACGGCAACTTCATCCCGAAAAACCTGCTGCCGGCCTATGAATCCGTGGCCCGCGACCTGCTGAAAAAAGTCGATGACCTGTACGCCCGCGTGAAATACACCCCCATCCGCATGCACGGGGATTGCCACCCCGGCAACCTGCTGTGCCGCGACGACACCTTCCACGTCGTCGACCTCGACGACTGCCGCATGGGCCCGGCCGTGCAGGACCTGTGGATGATGCTCGCCGGCGAGCGCCACGAGCGCCTGGGGCAACTTTCCGAACTGGTCGACGGCTACCAGGAATTCCACGATTTCGACCCGCGCGAGCTGCCGCTGATCGAAGGCCTGCGCTCCCTGCGCCTGATGCACTACAGCGCGTGGCTGGCGCGCCGCTGGGACGACCCGGCGTTCCCGCCGAGCTTCCCCTGGTTCGGCAGCGAACGTTACTGGGGCGAGCAGGTACTGGTGCTGCGCGAGCAATTGGCAGCGCTGGATGAGGAACCGTTGCGGTTGTTCTGACTCTTACCGGCCCGGCGGCCGGATCGCGCACAGAGTCCCCTGCTACGCGGCGTCAGGCTTCGTATGAGCGGACTCCGTCCGCGATGGATTCCCTTCGCACACATCCTCCCCGTAAAACCAACGTTACGCACAATCATCGGCGCCCTCGCCACTTCCACCGCAGCGGCACAGACAAGCCCCGTGGCACGCCCTAGAATTGTGCAGCCACTCATTAGCTGCCTAACCAAGGATGTTCCATGGCCACCGCCAATCCCCGCCGGGGCTACGCCCTGGGCTTGACTGCCTATGTCATCTGGGGGCTCTTCCCGATCTACTTCAAGCTGCTCGAACGCATTCCCGCCCTGGAGATCATTACCCATCGTGCCATCTGGTCGGCGGTGTTCGGCGCGCTACTCCTGCTGGTGTGGAAGCATCCCGGCTGGTGGCGCGAACTGCGCGAGAATCCCAAGCGCATCGCCGTGCTCACCGCCAGCGGGCTGCTCATTGCCAGCAACTGGCTGGTCTACGTCTGGGCGGTGAACAACGGCCACATGATCGAGGCCAGCCTGGGTTACTACATCAACCCGCTGATCAACGTACTGCTGGGCCTGGTTATCCTGCGCGAACGCCTGCGCCCGCTGCAGTGGGTCGCGGTCGGCCTCGCCGCGCTGGGTGTGGCCCAACAGCTGTGGCAGCTGGGCAGCCTGCCCTGGGTATCACTCGCGCTGGCGCTGACCTTCGGCTTCTACGGGCTGATCCGCAAGCAGGCGCCGGTGGCCGCGCTGCCGGGGCTGGTGGTGGAGACCTGGATCCTGCTGCCGCTGGCGATCGGCTACCTCGTGCTGTTCGCCGAGGGCCCCAGTGCGCATCTCGATTTCTGGACCACCAAGGACGCCTTCTGGCTCGCCGCCGCCGGCCCGATCACCCTGGTGCCGCTGGTGTGCTTCAACGCCGCCGCACGCCACCTGCCCTACGCCACCCTTGGCTTCCTGCAGTACCTGGCGCCGACCCTGGTGCTGCTGCAAGCGATCCTGCTGTTCGGCGAGCACCTGGACACGACGCGCCTGATTTCCTTGTGCTGCATCTGGGCGGGGCTGGTCGTGTACAGCGTGGACATCTGGTATCGCCTCTCCCGCGGTGACTGATCATTAATTGATCCACCGCCTGCAAGCCACACCAGCTGTGGCTTGCAGGAAGTCACCCGCAGATTGTCCACAGCTCTATCCCGCGATTGCGGGGATAACGCTCGTTTCTTCCACAACCGACCCCGGCCCGCTCCTCTCACTGCCTATTTCCGCGGCAGCAGAATGCCGACTGATCAAATCCCTAGAATCCCCGCGTCGTCTGGCCTGCAAGAGCATTCCAGCGGCTTTTCCACAGGCTGATCCCCGCTTCGTGTGGATGAGCGAACGCCGCCCGATCAGAAAGTGGACAACTCTCTGGACGCCAGAAGCAGCGCTATCTGCAGCGTTCCATGAACGGCTTCTCCACAGACTCTTCCAGTGGATTTGTGCACAGTGTCTGGAAGGTTCGAAGCGCTGCTTTCCCTGAGACGCTGCTGTACAAAAAGCAAGCAGCACCATCAACCCCCCGAAAACAGTGCACCGCAGACAGTTATCAACAGAATGCCCACGGCGCAATCCCCGCGATCTGTGCACAGCTCCAAGGCAGGAAGTGGATAAACAGATTGGCGCCAGGCCCAGATAAAATGGGCCCTCTGTCAATTCACCAACAGAGAGCCCACAGGTTTTTCCACAAGACGGAGGATCGGAGCAGAGCTGTTACTCCCCGCTGTGGAAATTCAGCTCCACCATCAGTTCGTCCGCCAGTTCTTCCAGCTTTCCTTGCAAGGTTTCCAGCGGCAAGGTCAGCGGCACGGCCAGCAAGGCCTCGGCGTGAAACAGCGGTTCGCTGCTCATGGGCGCCGGTAGCACCTCCGTGGTCAGGCTCTCCAGGTTCACGCCGTGTTCGGCTAACAACTGGGTGATGTCGCGGACGATGCCGGGGCGGTCATTGCCCACCAGGTCGAGATGGATCGGTTTCCAGTTGCAGGCTGGCTCGATACCGCTCTCCGCCAGCAGCACGCGGATACCGTGCTCGCTGAGCTCCTGCAGGCCTTCGACCAGCTCGTCATAGCCCTCGGCGGGCACCGCCACGCGAAGGATTCCGGCGAACTGCCCAGCCATGCGCGACATGCGGCTTTCCAGCCAGTTGCCGCCGTGGGCGGCGATGCATTTGGCCACGCGCTCCACCAGGCCGGGCTGGTCCTGGGCGATGACGGTCAATACGAGGTGGTCCATGAGCAGTCTCCGCGAAGGGCTAGGCCGTGAGGTCCAGCCAATAGGTGTAGAACTTGTCGTCCCGCTTGTAGCCCAGGCGCTCATACAACGACTGGCCCGCGTGGTTGGTCTTCGCCGTCTCCAACATCAGGCCGCAGGCACCGGTGCTCTCGCCGTGGGCACGGGCGGCGTTCATCAGCGCTTCGCCATAACCGTCGCGACGCGCGGCAGGCAGCACGTAGAGGTCGCTGACCAGCCAGGATGCCTGCAACGCCAGGGAAGCGAAGAAGGGGTACAGCTGCACGAAGCCGACCGCCAGCCCATCGATGCTGCGCGCGATGAAGACCGTGGACTGCCCGCTGCCGATGCGCGCCTCGAGAAACTCGCGAATCTTTGCGTGGGGCGCAGGCACCTCGTAGAAATCGAGGTAGCCGGAAAACAGCAGAACCAGGTCATCCAGATCGGAGGGGGTGGCAAGCGTCACGGACATGCGGGATTCTCCAGAAGGGAAAAAGCAGTATAGGCTCGGCGAGGTTAGCCGGCTGCGACGGGCTGCCACAGGTACCCGAAGATGTTATGCGTGTACAGTTTTAAGATTTATCTGGAACAATCCAGAAGATTTTTGCGAACATATGACCTGCTACGTGACTGATATGCGTACTTTGGTCTAACCGCGACGCTAGCCCACTGATTTTTCCCACGGCATCATGTAGTATTCCGCAGCTCGGACTACAAGGCGTTTTGCCTGTGTCCAGAGCTGGTCCTGAGCAGAGTGAGGCAAGCAATGACTGAACGCGTTCAAGTCGGTGGCCTGCAGGTCGCCAAAGTCCTGTTCGACTTCGTAAACAACGAAGCCATTCCCGGCACCGGCATCGACGCCGGCAAGTTCTGGGCAGGTGTCGAAACCGTAATCAACGACCTGGCCCCCAAGAACAAGGCTCTGCTCGCCAAGCGCGACGAGATCCAGGCGAAGGTCGATGGCTGGCACCAGGCACGCGCCGGCCAGCCGCATGACGCGGCCGCCTACAAGGCCTTCCTGCAGGAAATCGGTTACCTGCTGCCCGAGCCGGCCGACTTCCAGGCCAGCACCCAGAACGTCGACGAAGAAATCGCCCGCATGGCCGGCCCGCAGCTGGTCGTGCCGGTGATGAACGCGCGCTTCGCCCTGAACGCCGCGAACGCCCGCTGGGGCTCGCTGTACGATGCACTCTACGGCACCGACGCAATCAGCGAAGAGAACGGCGCCGAGAAGGGCAAGGGCTACAACAAGGTCCGTGGTGACAAGGTCATCGCCTTCGCCCGCGCCTTCCTCGACGAAGCCGCCGCGCTGGAATCCGGCTCCCACGTCGACGCCACCGCCTATGTCGTGAAGAACGGCGCACTGGCCGTGACCCTGAAGAATGGCAGCGAGACCGGCCTGAAGAACGCCGCTCAGTTCCTCGCCTTCCAGGGCGAAGCCGCCAAGCCGAAAGCCGTGCTGCTCAAGCACAACGGCCTGCACTTCGAAATCCAGATCGACCCGACCAGCCCGATCGGCCAGACCGATGCCGCCGGCGTGAAGGACGTCCTGATGGAGTCCGCGCTGACCACCATCATGGACTGCGAAGACTCCGTGGCCGCCGTCGATGCCGACGACAAGGTCGTGGTCTACCGCAACTGGCTGGGCCTGATGAAAGGCGACCTCGCCGAGCAGGTCTCCAAGGGCGGCAGCACCTTCACCCGCACCATGAACCCGGACCGCGTCTACACCAAGGCCGATGGTTCCGAGCTGAGCCTGCATGGCCGCTCCCTGCTGTTCGTGCGTAACGTTGGCCACCTGATGACCAACCCGGCGATCCTCGACGCCCAGGGCAACGAAGTGCCCGAAGGCATCCAGGACGGCCTGTTCACCAGCCTGATCGCCATTCACAACCTGAACGGCAGCGCCACCCGCAAGAACAGCCGCACCGGCAGCGTCTACATCGTCAAGCCGAAGATGCATGGCCCGGAAGAAGTCGCCTTCGCCGCCGAGATCTTCAGCCGCGTCGAGGACCTGCTGGGCCTGCCGCGCAACACGCTGAAAGTCGGCATCATGGACGAAGAGCGCCGCACCACCGTCAACCTCAAGGCCTGCATCAAGGCCGCCGCCGAGCGCGTGGTGTTCATCAACACCGGCTTCCTCGACCGCACCGGTGACGAGATCCACACCTCCATGGAAGCCGGCGCCATGGTGCGCAAGGGCGCCATGAAGACCGAAAAGTGGATCGGCTCCTACGAGAACAACAACGTCGACGTCGGCCTGGCTACCGGCCTGCAGGGCAAGGCCCAGATCGGCAAGGGCATGTGGGCCATGCCCGACCTGATGGCCGCCATGCTCGAGCAGAAGATCGCTCACCCGCTGGCTGGCGCCAACACCGCCTGGGTTCCGTCGCCGACCGCCGCCACCCTGCACGCGCTGCACTACCACAAGGTCGACGTGTTCGCCCGTCAGGCCGAGCTGGCCAAGCGCGCACCGGCTTCGGTGGACGACATCCTGACCATTCCGCTCGCCCCGAACACCAACTGGAGCGCGGAAGAGATCAAGAACGAGCTGGACAACAACTCCCAGGGCATCCTCGGCTATGTAGTGCGCTGGATCGACCAGGGCGTTGGCTGCTCCAAAGTGCCGGACATCAATGACGTCGGCCTGATGGAAGATCGCGCCACCCTGCGCATCTCCAGCCAGTTGCTGGCCAACTGGCTGCGCCACGGCGTAGTGACCGAAGAGCAGGTGCTGGAAAGCCTCAAGCGCATGGCCTCGGTAGTGGATCGCCAGAACGCCGGTGACGCCCAGTACCGCCCGATGGCGCCGAACTTCGACGACAACGTGGCCTTCCAGGCCGCACTGGAACTGGTCATCGAAGGCACCCAGCAGCCCAACGGCTACACCGAGCCGGTCCTGCATCGCCGTCGTCGTGAATTCAAAGCGAAGAACGGTCTGTAAGCGCTTCGCCTAGCGTTGAAAGAACCGCCCTCCGGGGCGGTTTTTTTATGGCTATCGGTTGGGATTGGCGCCGCTCCTACCCGATCGCAGACAGCACCCGCTCCTACGCACACGGATAGCTTCCGTGCAGGAGCGGACTCTGTCCGCGACTGTCCTAGGGCCACTTTGGAGCCCATAAGTAACGTCTGTGCACAATTATTGTGTACAAAAGCCACAAACCACTTGTTTTCCACACAGGCAAGAGCTGACTCTCAAGTCAATGATTGCTATGGAAAAATTATTTCCTTCCCCCTGGATACCTGGCAAAGCCGCACCAAACGGGGGCTCTGCTCGCTTCGAAAGGAAGTGGAAAACCCACCGGAATGGCAGGGAGGACGGGGCTGGCACGGAATTGGCTTTTGCACACAAACCATAAAAAGCCGTGCATACAAAGCCGAGTAGCCCATGACCCGCAGTCCTACCCACCTGTCCGGCGTTACCCCCCTCCAATCTGTCGATAGCGCGGCCGCCGCCCGGCCGGCCGCGCCAACCCTGAGCCCGCGCCTGTACAGCGCCGACCTGGCACCGACCAAGACCACCGGCCGCAGCTGGGGGCGCTACAGCCTGTTCGCGCTGTGGACCAACGATGTGCACAACATCGCCAACTACTCGTTCGCCATCGGCCTGTTCGCGCTGGGCATGAGCGGCGCGCAGATCCTCGCTGCCTTCGCCCTCGGCGCGCTGGTGATCTACGGGCTGATGAACCTCTCCGGCTACATGGGCCAGAAGACTGGCCTGCCCTACCCGGTGATGTGCCGCATCAGTTTCGGCATCCACGGCGCCCAGGTGCCGGCACTGATCCGCGCAGTGATTGCCATCGCCTGGTTCGGCATCCAGACCTACCTCGCCTCGGTCGTGCTACGGGTGCTGCTCACCGCCATTGCACCGAGTCTTGCGGCCTACGACCAGGACTCGATCCTCGGCCTGTCGAGCCTCGGCTGGATCACCTTCCTCGGCATCTGGTGCGTGCAACTGGTGATCTTCGCCTACGGCATGGAGATGGTGCGCCGCTACGAATCCTTCGCCGGCCCGATCATCCTCGTCGCCTTCGCCAGCCTCGCCGGCTGGATGTACTGGCGCGCCGGGCTATCGATTGCCTGGTCCAGCGGCAATCCGCCGACCGGCTCGACCATGTGGCTGAAGGTGTTGGGCGCCGCCGCACTGTGGGTCTCGCTGTACGGCACCATGATCCTCAACTTCTGCGACTTCACCCGCAATTGCCCGGACCGCCGCACCATCAGCGTCGGCAACTTCTGGGGCCTGCCGGTGAACATGCTGGGCTTCGCGCTGATCGCCGTGGTGCTGGCCGGCGCGCAGTTCAGCATCGACGGCAAGCTGGTGCAGAACCCCACCGAGATCGTCGCCGCCATCCCCAACACCTTCGGCCTCGTGCTGGCCTGCCTGGCCTTCCTGATCGTCACCGTGGCGGTGAACATCATGGCCAACTTCGTCGCCCCCGCGTACGTGCTGACCAATCTCGCGCCGAACCTGCTGAACTTCCGCCGCGCCGGCCTGCTCAGCGCCACCATCGCCGTACTGATCCTGCCGTGGCACCTGTACAACAGCCCGGCAGTGATCGTGTATTTCCTCGGCGGCCTGGGCGCTTTGCTCGGCCCGCTGTACGGGATCATGGTCACCGACTACTACCTGGTGCGCCGTGGCCGGGTCAACCTGCCGGAGCTCTACAGCGAAAGCCGCGAGGCGGCCTATCACTTCAGCGGCGGGGTCAACCTGCGCGCGGTGGCGGCCTTCGTCCCCGCCGCGCTGATCGCCATCGTCCTCGCGCTGGTGCCGGCGTTCGAAACGCTGTCGCATTTCTCCTGGTTCTTCGGCGCCGGGCTCGGCGCGCTGATCCACTTCGCCCTCGCCGATCGCAAGCGCAGCCATGTGGACGTCTGCGGCGAATCCATCGCGGTGGACGCTGCGCATCATTGAGGTTGTGGATAAACGACAAGGCCGCCTCCGGGCGGCCTTGTTCATTCAGCGAGCCTGCAGGAAGTCCAGCACCGCGCCTTCGAACTCGCGGGGAAACTCGATGTTCGACAAATGCACGGCCGGCAGCCTGAGCAGACGAGCGCCGGGGATCGCTTCGGCGATCAGCTCGCTGTGGCTGGCGGCGGTGACGGTGTCGAACTGGCCAGCGATCACCAGTGTGGGCAGGCGGACGTCCCGCAAGGCGGTGCGCAGATCGGTTTCCTGCACGGCGGCGAAGGAACCGGCCAGCCCGTGTCGGTTGGTCGCCAGCAGCGTCGCGCGGAATGGTTCCACCTCCGGGCGCTCTTGCGCCAGCCAGGTCGCCGGGAACCAGTTGCCGAGGAAGGTCGCGGCGGTGCCCCGCATATCGTTCGCCTCCAACACTTCGGCAATGCGCGCATCCCACTGGTCCCGCGGTCCCAGCCAGGCAGAGGTATTCGCCAGCAGCAGTCGCTCGATACGCTTCGGCGCATTCAGCGCCAGCCATTGCCCGACGAAGCCACCGAGCGACAAGCCGAGAAAATGCGCACGTTGCACGCCCAGTGCATCCAGCAATTCGATGACGTCTTCGCCCAGCCGCGCCAGCGAGTACGGCCCCGGCGGCACGCTGGAGGCGCCGTGGCCGCGAGCGTCGTAACGCAGCACGCGGAAGTGCTCGCTCAGCGCGGCAATCTGGCCGTCCCACATGTGCAGGTCGGTGCCGATGGAGTTGGACAGAACCAGCAGCGGCAGGCCGTCGGCGCCATCCAGGCGGTAGGCGATACGCGCGTTGTCGCGGGTCGTCAGGTAATGCAGCGGACTCATGGGAGCATCTCCGTCGGTGAAGGTGCAGACGAAGGTAGTTGCCGCGGCATTCCGAAGAAATTACAAAGAGCTGACCAAGACTGTCAGGAAAGCTGACATGCACGATTTCACCCTGCACGACCTGCAATGCTTCGATGCCGTAGCCACGGCGGGCGGCTTCCAGGCGGCGGCGCAGCACCTGCACCGCTCGCACCCGGCGGTGTTCGCCGCCGTCGCCCGGCTGGAGCGGCAGCTCGGTCTAGCGCTGCTGGATCGCAGCGGCTACCGCGTCACCCTGACCGTCTCCGGCCAATCCTTCCATCGCCGCGCCCAAGGCTTGCTGCGCGAGCTGGGCAGCCTGCGCGACCACGCCACGCACCTGGCCGCCGGAGAGGAAAGCGAACTGCGCGTGGTGCTCGGCGACTTCTGCCCGCGCCCTGCCCTGCTGGAGCGATTGGCGCGTTTCTTCGCCGGTGAACCGCAGACGCGCCTGCAGCTGTACTTCGAAAGCGTCAGCGGCCCGCTGGAGCGGCTACTGGATGATCAAGCGGACCTGATCCTGCACCGCGTCGACAAGGCCGATCCGCGCCTGGAATGGCTGGACCTGGGCGCCGTGGATTTCATCCCGGTCATCGCCCCGGCGCTCCTGCCGGAAATGGCGAGCCCCGGCCCGGAACAGCTGCGCCCGCTCACCCAGTGCGTCATGCGCGACAGCGCCCGGCACTCGCCACCAGTGGAGTTCTTCACACTGGATGGCGCGCCGCAATGCAGCGTGCCGGACCAGGCGATGAAGAAAGAGCTGGTGCTGTACGGCCTGGCCTGGGGGCACCTGCCGCGTCACCTGATAGAAGAGGAGCTCGCCGACGGCCGCCTGCGCGATCTCAGCGGAGCACAGTTGCCCGGCCGCCGCGAGGAACTGGTCGCCGCGCGCCGCCGCGACCGTGCCCACGGCCCGGTCGCGCAACGGCTCTGGAGCTTCCTGCAGGCGAGCTGATCAGCTGCGACTCATCGGCCCGCGCACTGGCTGCTCGCGCAGGTGGCTGACCTCGCTGATCGGCGCGCCCGCTGCGATCAGTGCCTCGCGCTGTTGCAGGATCGGCGTGCGGGCGATGGCGCGCTCGAACGGATGGAGTTTTTCGAATGCCGGCAGGGCGAAAACCGCTTCCAGCATGGCCGCCAGTTTGGGCCAGCACTGGGCGTCGAGCTGATAGCGAGCGAACTGCGCGTTGCGCATGAAGCAGGCAACGCTGATGTCAGCGATGGACAGCTCGCCGAACAGCCAGCCGGTCGCCGGCAACTGTGCTTCCAGGTAGTCGAAGATCGACGGCAGATCCTGCTGATAGGTCTTCTCCAGCACCGCCGCGTCCGGTTCGCGACCCCAAACGCCACGGCCGATCACCAGTTGGTCGAACAGCTGCCAGATCACCACCTGGCCCATTCGGCTGTCGGCGAACTCCTCGATCCAGCGCGCGCGGGCGCGGTCGGCGATATCCGCCGGGTACAGCGCGGGCTGTGGATAACGTTCTTCGAGGTACTGGCAGATCACCGAGGAGTCGTTGAGCACCAGCTCGCCATCCACCAGCACCGGCACCTGGCGCAGCGGGCTGAGGCGCTCGAACTCGGCGTTGCCGTAAAAGGGCACGACGGAATCGATGCGGTAGTCCACGCCCTTCATCTCCAGCAGGACCAGCGCTTTGCGCACATAGGGGGACAGGTAGGAGCCGATGATGAGTAGGGGGTCGGACATGGCTGTTTTTCTTATAGGAATGGGCGCCCGATTGTAGATGGTGCCGCGAACGGCAGACAAAAGCCGACGGGCGCCGATTGCGCGCGTGACTGCACTTTGCGATCATTTGCGAATAGTTATCGTTTTTGAACTTGATCCCATTCGGGATCATTGGGGGAGTAGCTTGTCGGCCATCCAGATGGGTAGCGGCGAACTCGTTGGCGCCTTGTATCGCGCTCACCGCGACTGGCTGACTGCCTGGCTGAACCGCAGCCTGGGCTGTCCGCAGCGCGCCGAAGACCTGAGCCAGGACACCTTCGTCCGCGTGCTCGGCCGTCGCGAGCTGCCTTCCCTGCGCGAACCGCGCGCCTTCCTGGTCACCGTCGCCAAGGGCCTGCTGGTGGATCACTGGCGCCGCGTGGCGCTGGAACAGGCCTACCTCGAAGAGCTGAAGTTCCTGCCAGAAGCCGTGCAGCCCTCGGCCGAGGAACACTGCCTGATCCTCGCCGACCTGCGCGAGATCGACCGTCTGCTGGGCAAGCTGTCCACCCGCGCGCGCAGCGCCTTCCTGCTCAACCGCCTGGATGGCCTGGGCCACGCCGAGATCGCCGAGCAGTTGGGCGTTTCCGTGCCGCGGGTACGCCAGTACATCGCCCAGGGCCTGCGCCAGTGCTACATCGCCCTGTACGGCGAGCCGACGTGAAGGGACCGGTTTCCCTGCAGGTGCTGGACGAGGCGATCAGTTGGCAGCTGCGCCTGGGCTCCGGTGAATCGCGCCCGGACGATGAGGCCGCCTTCGCTCGCTGGCACTCCGCCCACAGCGAACATGCCCGCGCCTGGAGCCAGTTGGGCATGCTCGACCGCAGCCTGGCCGGCGCCGCCCCCAAGGCCGCACGCAATGCCTTGCTGCGCTCGCCCGGCGAGTCGCGGCGCAAGGTCCGCCGGCTGGCCGGCACCGGGCTGTCGCTGCTGCTGGTCGGCGCGCTCGCGCTGGGCGTCGGCAATCGCTATACGCCGGTGCGCTACGTCTTCTCCGACCTGGTAACCGCCACCGGCGAGCAGCGCGAACTGCGCCTGCCAGACAACACCCTGCTCAAGCTCAACAGCCGCACCGCCGTCGACGTGCGCTTCGACGCCCAGCAGCGCCGCATCGTGCTGCTCAGCGGCGAGATCCTGGTAGAGACCGCCCACGGCGACAGCCGCCCCTTCATCGTCGAAACCGACGAGGGCCGCCTGCGTGCCCTCGGCACGCGCTTCCTGGTGGAGCGCGACGAAGGCGACAGCACCTTGCTCAGCGTCCTGCAGTCCGCCGTGGCCGCGCGCCCCGAACAACTGCCGGACGAGCGCGTGATCAACCAGGGCCAGCAGGTGCGCTTGCGCGCCGACGGCTTCGGCAGCGTGGAGGCCAACAGCGCCACCGCCGATGCCTGGACCCACGGCATGCTGGTGGTGGACAACGTGCGCCTGGGCGAGCTGATCGACCAACTGGCTCGCTACAGCCCCGGCTACCTGGCGGTGGACCCGGCGCTGGCGGACCTGCGCATCACCGGCAGCTTCCCGCTGAAGAACATCGACCTGGCGCTCGGCTCGCTGGAGCCGACGCTGCCGGTGCGTATCGAGAAGCACGGCCCCTGGTGGTCGCGCGTGGTACCGCGCGGCTGAAGGTTCTTGTGCAGGAGCGGGCTTGCTCGCGAACGGATTCCCCCCGGTTACCACGGCATCAAGGGGTTCGCGAGCAAGCTCGCTCCTGCGAAAAGCCATCCGGAAAAATATTTTTCACCCAGCCCTATCACTTTTTGATTCTCGTCCGGCAAGGAGGAATCGAGAAACGTTTTCATTCAGGAGTCGTTTTCAATGCGCCGCCCGTTCGAGCTTTCGCTTCGCCCCTGCCTGCTGGCCACCGCCATTCTGCTGGCTACCTCCTCGGCCCTCGCTGCCGACGCCGTGCGTGATTACCAACTGCCCGCCGGCCCGCTGGCCAGCACCCTCAACCGCATCGCCGCAGAAGGCGGCCTGAGCCTGAGCCTCGACCCGGCGCTGGCCCAGGGCCGCAGCGCGCATGCCGTGCAGGGCCGCTTCGATGCCGCCAGCGCACTGCGCCAGGCGCTGCAGGGCACCGGCCTGGAGCTGGTGGAAAGCGAATCGGGCAGCTACAGCCTGCGCCCGGCGCCGAGCGACACCCTGTCGATGTCCGCCACCACCGTCAGCGGCAACCAGGAAGACCCGGACGGCCCGGCCGTGGGCTACCTGGCCACCCGCACCCGCGCCGGCACCAAGACCGACACCCCGCTGCTGGAAGCCCCGCGCTCCATCTCCGTCGCCACCCGCGAGCAGATGCAGGACCGCAACGTGCAGAGCCTGGACGACGCGGTGCGCTACATGCCCGGCGTGATCGCCAGCAGCTACGGCAACGACACCCGCGCCGAATGGCTGAAGGTACGCGGCTTCGAGCCGACCCAGTTCCTCGACGGCCTGCCGCTGCCCAAAGGCTCCTACGTGATGCCCAAGCTGGAAACCTGGGACCTGGAACGTGTCGCCCTGCTGCGCGGCCCGGCCTCCTCGCTGTACGGCCAGACCCCGCCCGGCGGCCTGCTGGACATGACCAGCCGCCGTCCGGAAGCTGAAAGCAGCCATGAAGTGCAGCTGCAGGTCGGCAGCTACGAGCACAAGCAGATTTCCTTCGACAGCACCGGCAAGGTCGACGACGCCGGCAACCTGCTGTACCGCGTCAGCGGTGTCGTGCGCGACAGCAACACGCAGGTCGACCACGTCGACAACAAGCGCTACAACATCGCGCCGAGCCTGACCTGGAACTTCGACGAAGACACCAAGCTGACCTTCCTCTCGCAGTTCAACCGCGACGATACCGGCATCACCAGCCAGTTCCTGCCGCTGCAGGGCACCAAGCTGTCCACCCCGGCGGGCGAGGTGAAGTACCACAAGAACCTGGGCGACCCCGAGTGGGAGTTCTACGACAAGACCTACTACGCCCTGGGTTACGCCTTCGAGCACCGCATCAACGACGTCTGGCAGTTCCGCCAGAACCTGCGCTACACCAAGAGCGACCTGTCCTTCCAGGGCATCACCGCTGGCGGCAGCGCAACCTCGGTCAGCGACGACGGTACCCTGGCCCGTGGCGCCAACGTGGTGGATGAAGACATCAGCCAGTTCGCCATCGACAACAACCTGCAGGCGGACTTCTCCACCGGCCCGCTCACGCACACCCTGCTGCTGGGCCTGGATCACCAGCGCGCCAACACCAACTACAAATGGCTGTATGGCGCGGCGCCGACCAGCAACATCAGCAAGCCGATCTATGGCCAGGACTTCAGCAACGTCGCCTTCACCGCGTACAACGATTACAACCAGAAGATGCGCGACACCGGCCTCTACGCGCAGGACCAGATCGCCCTCGACAACTGGCGCCTGACCCTCGGTGGTCGTCAGGACTGGGCCCACACCGGCTCGAAGTTCTACAACGCCGGCGGCGCCACCGATACCCGTCGCGACAGCCAGTTCAGCGGCAACGCGGCGCTCAGCTACCTGTTCGAGAATGGCGTGGCGCCCTACGTGTCCTATGCCGAGTCGTTCCAGACCGAAGCGGGCGGCGCCGCTGGCGCGGCCTTCGAGCCGAGCACCGGCAAGCAGTACGAGCTGGGCGTGAAGTACCAGCCGGTGGGCACCGACCTGATGCTCAGCGCGGCCGTCTACGACCTGACCCGCAAGAACATCATCCTCACCGGCAGCGACTTCATCAGCCGCCCGGTGGGCGAGGCGCAGGTGCGTGGCTTCGAGCTGGAGGCCGTAGGCAACGTCACCGAGAACCTCAAGGTGACCGCCGCCTACACCTACGCCAACAGCAAGATGACCAAGGTCGCCAACCCGCTGGACAAGAACCGCCCGCTGCCGCTCACCCCGGAAAACCAGGCCTCGCTGTGGGCCGACTACACCTGGCATGACGGCCTGCTCGACGGCTTCGGCCTGGGCTTCGGCACCCGCTACGTCGGCGAGACCCACAACATCGCCATCGGCAGCATGGGCTACGTGCGCGACAAGTCGGACGGCGACACCGGCTCCTACACCGTCTACGACGCCGCGGTGCACTACGACCTCGGCCGCCTGGACAACAGCCTCAACGGCCTGAACGTCGCGCTGAATGCCAACAACGTATTCGACAAGGAATACATCTCCACCTGCGACGGCTTCTACTGCTACTACGGCGACCGCCGCAACGTGGTGGCCAGCGTCAACTACAAGTTCTGACGCCTCCACGAAGCCACGGCCACTCGTAGGGCGCATAACGCGCAAGCGTTATGCGCCGGGCAAAAGCCGGCGGATAACCTGTTCCAGGTTACTCGCCCTAGGATCCTGCGCACTGAAAGCCCCGCTCCGAAAGAGCGGGGCTTTTTGCTTTCTCCGCAATGCCATCCTCGGAATTGTCGGGGTCTCAGCCGCGCACAACTCCCCACACCACACTCGCATCGTCGTGGATCTTCAGGCGTGGATAGTCCAACGCCTGGCCATCGGCGCTTTCCAGCGCGCGCAATTCGTCGATCAGCACTTCGACGCCACGTTCAGGCAGCGCCGCGAACAGCGAATCCAGGTCGTAGCGACGGAAATCCAGTAACCGGTCGAATCCATCGGTCACCAGCATGAACGCCTTCAATCCTGAAGGATCGAGCACCCGGCGCTGCACATGCGCAATCCAGCGCTCGCTCGGATCGAGACACCAATACCCCTGCGGAGTGTTCGCCAGCGCCCGGTTGCGCCGCACCCACTCGCGGCTGGCCTGCCACAACTGTGCGTGGGACCAATCCGGATTTGCCTCGCGCAGCGCCAGCAGGCGCTGCACCGACTGGCGGTCGATCTCTTCCAGCGGCGTGTCGCCGAAACTCTCGACGTGGCCATCATCCCAGGCCAGGTGAATGCAGGTGTCGCAGAGGTTGAGCAGCTCCAGCGAGCCGTCGCCCAGCACCCGCAGCAGGCTCAGGCAAGCGGTGGGCAGGTTCAGATCAAGGCTCACGGCCACGCCGGAATCGCGCTGGAAATCCGCAGCGATGCCCGCCTGCAATTGTGCCAGCAGGTCTTGAGTCGGCCTGTACGGCTGCTCCTTCAGCAGGCGCTGAAGATGAGCATTGGCGCTCTGCGCCAGCCAGCGCGCGTCGCTCTCGCCGCCGACCAGCCCCTGCCCGAGGCTGGTCGCGCCATCCAGCACCCAGGCCGCCTGCGCGGTGTAGCCGATGGCATCGTCGTTCACCGGCGAGCCCTGGCGGCACGCCGCTCCCAATACGGAAATCGTCGTCACAACCGCTCTCCTTCGTTTCGTCGGCCACACTGACCGGCGTACAGTCTCACCACCTTCCGGACTCTGCCAAGGAGAGCCCCATGCTTCGCGTTCTGCCGCTGATTCTCGCCGGCCTGTTGCTGGCCACCGGCGCCCACGCCACGCAAGTGAAGTACTTCGACCTGCCCAAGGGTTCCGGCCCGCACGACGTGGCGCCCACCGAGGACGGCAAGGTCTGGTACACCGCGCAGAAGCTCGGCGTGCTCGGCCGGCTCGATCCGCAGACCGGGCAGAGCGAGCAGATCAGCCTCGGCAAGGGCTCCAGCCCCCACGGCGTGATCGCCGACGCCAACGGCGACGCCTGGATCACCGACAGTGGCCTCAACGCCATCGTCCACGTGGACGCGCAGCGTCTGGGCGTGGAAGTCATCCCGTTGCCCAAGGAAGCGCCCAACGCCAATCTCAACACTGCGGTATTCGATGACGACGGCGTGCTGTGGTTCACCGGGCAGAATGGCTTCTATGGTCGGCTCGACCCGGACAGCCGCGACCTGAAGGTCTGGCCGGCGCCGCGCGGCAAGGGCCCCTACGGCATCGCCGTGACTCCGGATGGAGGCGTCTGGTACGCGTCCCTCGCGGGCAACTACATCGGCCAGGTCGACGATATCGCCGATAACGCCACCACCTTCGACGCCCCCTGCAACGACAGCGGCCCGCGTCGCCTGTGGGCCGACTCCGTGGGGCGGCTGTGGATCAGCCAGTGGAGCGCCGGAAGCCTGGCGCGCTTCGACCCCAGCGACAACCAGTGGAAAACCTGGAAGCTGCCGGGCGATCATCCGCAGCCCTATGCGGTCTACGTCGATGCCATGGACCAGGTCTGGCTGAGCGATTTCGCCGCCAATGCCCTGCTGCGCTTCGATCCGCAGAGCGAGAAATTCACGGCCTACCCGAGCGACCACGAACACGCCAACGTGCGCCAGCTGCTCGGCCGGCCCGGCGAGGTGTGGGGCGCCGAATCCGGCACCGATCGCCTGGTCGTCCTGCAAGATTGAACCCACCGAGGAGTCGTTGATGAGTACCCGTCCCGTCCTGTTCCACGCCGCCGCTTCGCCCTTCGTGCGCAAGGTCATGGTCCTGCTGCACGAGACCGGCCAGGCCGACTCCGTGGAGCTGTACGCCGCCGTCCACACACCCATCGCGCCGGACGCCGGCGTGCTGCAGGACAATCCCGCCGGGAAGATTCCCGCCCTGCGCCTGGCCGACGGCCAGACCCTGCATGACAGCCGGGTGATCCTCGAATACCTCGACCAGCAGCACGCCGGCGAGCCGCTGATTCCCCGCGACGGCGCGGCACGCTGGCGCCGCCTGACCCTCGCCTCATTGGCCGACGCGGTACTGGATGCCGCCGTGCTGATTCGCTACGAAACCGCCATGCGCCCCCAGGAGAAACACTGGGACAAATGGCTCGACAACCAACAGCTGAAGATCGTCCGCACCCTCGCCTATTTCGACGGCCCGGCCCACCCCGAGCTGGCCGAGCGCTTCGACATTGCCGCGATCGGCGTCGCCTGCGCGCTGGGCTACCTGGACTTCCGCTTCGCCGAACTGGAATGGAGAAGCGCCTGCCCCACGCTGGCGACGTTCCAGACGGGCTTCGCCGCCAGGGACTCCATGCGCGAGACCGCGCCGGTCTAGCCCAGGTGCGGACGGGACAGAACTCACCAGCCATTGGCCTCGAATAACCTGTGCTGCGGCGGACCGATCCCGCAAGATCGGCATCCACCGAATAACAACAAAGGCAACGGGTCTTCCGCGGCGCCAGCGCGCGCCGGCCGGGAGATACCGTGAACGAGAAGGCGGCTCCGCGGCCCTCCTCGGCCAGCGCACAGGAGCCCGACCGTGAGCGCCCCCTCTGACCGCATCATCCTGCTCAACCTGGGCCGTGAGTCGCGCATCCTCTCCGTCGCCAGCGACGGCGGCGACCTGCGGGTCCTGGTGGACGGCCTGGCGTCGAAGCCGGACGGCGTGGCGGTCGACCCGGCGAACCAGCACCTGTTCTGCACCTTCATGGGCGTGGCGCGCGACGGCGAGGACTTCTGGGAGGCCGACGGCCACATCGAGCGCGCCGGCCTCGACGGCGGCGAGCGCCGGGTGATCGTGCCGCCCGGCGAGATCGTCACCGGCAAGCAGATCACCTTCGAGCCCGGCCGCGACCGGCTCTACTGGTGCGACCGCGAAGGCCTGCGG
>OGQD01000867.1_pt1 | contig 21164 bp, 17 predicted proteins | sample 1553091 | NCBI WGS metagenome assembly OGQD01 (sample SAMEA2580290, study PRJEB22360) | human gut metagenome | biome: human gut; feature: human-associated habitat; material: faeces | place: Denmark | collected 2008/2010
TATTGTGTTATTAAATTGTAAATTTCACTATATATAGTGTTTTTAATCTTTTTAGCGGTAATTAAAACCCTATTGAATTATGTTTTTAGTAAATATTTAGAATGTTTAAGTTGGATTTACAAGGAATTGCATATGGAGATCAAAGAACTGAAACAGGTAGAAGTCATTACTGATGTTTTATGTGATGTATGCAACCAATCAACGAAACTAGAGTTTGGAACTTTATCGGCGCATTGGGGCTATGGTTCCAAGCATGACGAGGAAAGATATGAATTGCAGTTATGTGAGAAATGTTTCTTTTATGCCTTGGCGACATTAAGAAAAGAGCGAGCAGATGAGTTTATGTTTGATGAAAATTTTGACCCTTCAACACTAGATGGGTTTGGGTTGAAGTGTACCTATCATCGCGACAGGTTCTAAGAATCCAGAAAATACTGACTCAGATCCAAGCCAGCAGCTTCATTTTTAATGGCGAGTAAGGGATTCAGGAAAAATATTGTTCTTTGCTTCAAGGTCACTGAGCTCTGAAAAGGCCTGAATACCGCCTGCGGCTTTAATTCCATCTAAAGCGACAGATAGAGCTTCCTGATCTGACGGGAATGTTTCATCCCATACCGTAGAAGTACCATTTTGGTTTACCACTTCCAGTGTCCAGTCACTATCAGGTAATCGATAAATTAGAACTTCAATTTGCTCATTATCCTCTTGTAAAATTTGAGATAAGGGAGAATCGATTAAATCATTTTCATCATAATCCAGAGTATTGTCATTATCAGACATTAGCGGCACCCTTTATTGTATTTAACATCCGTCCATAGTAATGAATGAATTAAATTTTGCCTAGCGGAATGAATGTTATGGGTACAAAGGACGGCTAATTCTAAAAAATAATAGCCCCGACAATAAAACAAAATAATCCAAAAATTACCCAAATCCAGACATTCGATTTGGGTTTCTCAGTATGTGATGTATAGAGTGGTTGTTGTTCCTGAGTAAGATTCTCTTGGTTGCCAGCTCTGTTCTTATAGGGTTGGTGCTTGGAATAGGATAGGCCTGTGCCTGGAATACCAACGCTGGTTCGGGTGCCTTTTTTGCCAATATTTAAAGAAGCACCAGGTTTGCCAATGCTTGCACTGCTGATGCCTTTATGCGTCAGATTGATTTTTAATCCAGGTAATATTTTAATACTCTTGCGAAATCTGAAGCCCATATTTTTTCCATTTACAAGAACCAGTTTGGTTTCTATCTCAGTTGTCCGGATACAGTGAAGTAAGAGTTTGATTCATTCATAGGACTGAACCGTACCGGGTTTGTCGGAGCCCAAACTTTCTGAGATGAGACGCATTGCTTCTCAAGACGTAGCGAAGCGTAGTGATCCGATGAAAAAAGTAAAATATACCCCCTGAAATCAGATAGAGCGGTTCAATTAGAACTAAACCCAACTATCGCAACACTGAGCTCTGGAGAATCTCGTCGTTTCTTAATTGCGTCGTAATGATGATTATCAAGATAAAATCAAAATATACAGATTTTTGTGTAAATCCTGAGTAGAATTCGACTTTTATTTTTTCTCCAGTAAAAAAGGCATGGCTTCTCACTATGCTGCTTTGCAAGGACGTTTTATGCTCGCGCTAGATATACAACATGTTCGAATGAAACAACACGCCACTGATAAGGCACAAGCGTTGCAATGTCTAGTCGATATCTTAGTCGAAGACCAATTGGTTACCCCTGATTATATTTATGGCTTGACCGCGCGCGAACAACAAAGTGCAACATATTTAGGGCAAGGAATTGCCATTCCGCATGGGACGCCTCAGTCTCGCCAATGTATTTTAAAAACTGGTATTCGTCTGGCGCACTTTCCTGAAGGAGTTGTTTGGGACGGTGAAAATAAAATTTATTTAGCAGTAGTGATTGCTGCGAAATCAGATGAGCATTTGCAAGTCTTACAAATTTTGACGCGGGCTTTAATTAATGATGTCGCTGATCAAGTGAAACAGGCTCAATCCGCAGAGCAAATTATTGCATTATTACAAGCCCAACCCGCATCTTTGGCATTGCATGAAAATTTAATCGCCACCCAAGTTCCCGCACTGGATGTAGAAGATTTAATTTGGCAGGCAACACAGCTGCTGAAAAAGCAAAAAATGGTGGAGTGTGGTTTTCTGTCGGGTTTAAACCTAAACAGCATGATTCATTTAGGGGAGGGGGTCTGGTCGATCACTTCTAACCAGCATGTTTTGAGCCCAGCTGTAAGTTTGGTAAAAGCGGAACAGGTTTTAAGCCATCAGCAGGAAATGCTCAAGACTTTGGTGTGTATTGCCAGTAATGAGCAACTGGATATGCAACGGTTTCAACGGTTAATGGATATTTTGTTTGATACTGAACAAGTTCTTACCCTCAACCAAGAGCAAGATAGTCACCAGTTGGCGCAGTTAATTGGTGCTGAACTGATTCCTGATTGGCCATCTCGTCGTATTGTCTTAGCTAATGCTCATGGTCTACATGCGCGTCCTGCGACATACTTGGTCAATATGACCAAGAAATTTGCAGGGGATATTCTCATTGCTGTAGATGATGGGGCATACGTTTCGGCAAAAAGTTTAACCAAATTATTAGCCATGGGATGCCGTCGTGGTCAAACTCTGACTTTTATTGCAGAACCTGATACCGATGCTGTAGCAGGCTTAGAACAGATTATTGATGCAGTTCAACAGGGCTTAGGAGAAGAGGTTGAAGCTGTTGACCTTGTGTCTCATCAGCATAGCAGTAGTGACCCAGTCGTAAATACTTTGGAATTAATGCCTTTTGAATCACATGGCGATACGGGTAGCTGTGCTATTGCTGCATCAACTGGCCTTGCTTTTGGTCCTGCACATGTGGTGAAGCCACGTGAATTTAGTTATGAACGTCGCGGACAGAGTTTTAAAGCTGAGAATGAAAAGCTTGAAATTACGCTTCATCAGGTGAAAAATAGCTTACGTCAATTCATTGCACATACTGAATCTACTGCCATTAAGCAGATATTCATGGCACATTTGGAAATGCTGGATGATCCAGACCTCCTCCAAAGTGTACAACGCGGTTTAAAACAGGGGTTGTCTGCTGCTGCAGCTTGGCATGATCATATTGAAGTGGCTGCTACCGCACAGGCTGCACTTAGCGATCGTTTACTGGCAGAGCGTGCGGCTGATTTAAGGGATATTGGTGAGCGTGTTTTGGCTGCTTTGTGCGGTGTGGCCGATGTCACAGAACCCGAGCAACCTTATATTTTAATTATGCATGATGTTGGTCCGAGTGATGTAGCGCGTCTGAATAAAGATCGTGTTGCAGGCATTTTGACCGCGGTTGGTGGAGCGAGTGCTCATAGTGCTATTGTGGCACGTGCTTTGGCTATTCCAGCAGTCGTAGGTGCGGGTGTAGCTGTTTTAAATATTGAGAACCATGCCACAGTGCTAATTAATGGGGATACTGGTGAGTATGTGGTCTCACCCGAGCAAAGTCAGATTGATCATGCCATTGCAGAGCGCCAACGCCAGCGTGAGTTACGAGAACAAGCGGAACAGCATTGTTTAGAACCTGCCATCACACTGGATCAACATCAAGTTGAAATCGCAGCCAATATTGGCAAAGTGGGCGCTACGATACAGGCTGTGGCCGATGGGGCAGAAGCAATTGGTTTGCTACGCACAGAATTGGTCTTTATGTCACACAGCAGTGCGCCTGATGAGGCTACACAGGAAGCCGATTATCGGGTGGTGTTAGATGCTTTGGCGGGTCGTCCATTGGTGGTACGTACACTTGATGTGGGCGGGGACAAACCTTTGCCGTATTTGCCTATTGAAAAGGAAGAAAATCCATTCTTGGGCTTACGTGGTATTCGTCTGACTTTACGTAAGCCAGAGTTGTTACGTCAGCAATTGGTTGCTTTACTTAAAGCAGCGGATAATCGCCCATTAAGAATTATGTTTCCGATGATTGGGCGGGTTGAAGAATGGCGAGCAGCAAAAGCAATTTTGGATGAGGTTCGCATACAGCATCCATGTGAAAACTTACAAGTCGGTATTATGATTGAGGTTCCTGCGGCAGCATTGTTGGCTCCAATTCTTGCTCAAGAAGTTGATTTTTTTAGTATTGGAACCAATGACTTGACTCAATATACTCTGGCGATTGACCGTGGTCATCCGCTGTTGTCTGCTGAGGCTGATGGCTTACATCCGAGTATTTTGCTATTGATTGATCAAACTGTTCGGGCAGCACATCAGCATGGTAAATGGGTGGGCATTTGTGGTGAATTGGCTGCTGATCCAAAAGCTGTGCCTGTATTGATAGGCTTGGGCGTGGATGAGTTGAGTATGTCGAGTACCAGTATTCCATTGGTGAAGGCGCAAATTCGTGGTTTGAACTATATAAATTGCCAACAGGTCGCACAGCAAGCCTTAAGTTGTGACAGTGCGTCTGCCGTACGTGCATTGGTGGAGTAATTACGAATGGCTAAGATATTAAGCATTACTCTGAATCCTGCAATTGACCTCACCGTGCAATTGGATCAACTAAAAGTTGGCGAGGTCAATCGTCAGTTAACGGCCCAAAGCCATGCAGCAGGTAAAGGCTTAAACGTGGCACAGGTCCTTAAGGATTTGGGACATGAACTGATTGTGAGTGGCTTTTTGGGGCAAGAAAACCGTCAAATTTTTGACAATCATATCCAGCAAGAGCAATTTGATAACCAATTTATTTATGTTGCAGGTGAAACACGACAAAACATTAAAGTTGCAGAAGCTTCTGGTCAGATGACTGACATCAATGGCAAGGGCTTTTTTGTAGATAGCTCAGCAAAAAAACAACTATATGAACGTTTATCTCAACTGATTTTAGAGGTTGATGTGATTGTGATTGGTGGCAGTTTGCCACAAGGGTTTTCTGCAGAAGAGCTTTCGACACTGATTCTATGGTTACAGTCTGCGGGTAAAAAAGTCGCAGTAGATACCAGTGGTGTTGCGTTGAAAGCAGCAATTGCTGCCCATCCTTGGTTGATTAAGCCTAATACAGATGAGTTGACGGAAACTTACCATTTGCCAGCAGAAACGTTTGCAGAACAGCAGCATCTTTTTGCCAGTTTAAATAGTCAGATCGAACATATTGTGGTCTCGATGGGTGAAAACGGAGTGAACTGGCTTCACCACACGCAACCCCTGCATGCTACTGCACCGAAAGTCACCGTCCAAAGTACGGTGGGTGCGGGAGATTCCTTGCTGGCAGGTATGATTCATGGCTTGTTGAGTTCAACTTCCCCAGAAGAAACATTGAAAACAGCAACCGCAATTGCGAGCAACGCTGTGACCCAAATTGGGTTTGCCCTTCCAGACTTTGCTGTTATTGAAGATTTGAAATCGCAAATCTCAGTCCAATCATTGAGTTAATACGATGCAAGAGATTAAACATATTTTATTTGTGCCACATAGTCCCGAGCAGCCGATTAATGCAGTGATTTTGGCCAAAAAACTGTCTAAAGCAGCAACAGCACTTGGTATTTCCAATGATGTGGCGACATCAGTTGAGCATCTCGATTTATCAAATGTTATTGATACGGTTGTTTTTGTTGGACAGAAGTCGGCAGATGCGACTCAACTGCGTGACAAGGTTGTGAAAGTCATTGGTTTGAATAACGCACAACACGATGCGATCATGCTTTTGCAAGAGGTTCTTGAGCATTCAGATGTTTTAGATGAAACTATTGCAGCCAATGTAGGGGTTACACGGTTTGTCGCCATTACAGCATGTCCAACTGGTGTTGCGCATACGTTTATGGCGGCCGAAGCCTTACAACAAGGTGCAGTAAAGCACGGTTATCAGATTGATGTTGAAACCCAAGGATCGGTTGGGGCTAAAAATATTTTATCGGCAGAAAGTATTGCCAAAGCAGATGTCGTGATCTTAGCAACGGATATTGAGGTCAATACAGATCGCTTTGTAGGCAAACGTGTATATCGCTGCAGTACAGGATTTGCCCTTAAACAAACGGATAAGACTTTTGCAAATGCAATTGCTGAGGCCAAAGTGCTTGAAACGGGTAAGCAAACAGCCACTAAAACAGAAAATGAAAACAAAGAAAAAACTGGAATTTATAAACACCTTTTAACAGGGGTGTCTTTCATGCTGCCGATGGTGGTGGCGGGCGGTTTGATCATTGCCATCTCGTTTATGTTCGGCCTCAATCCTGTTGAAGGAAGCTTTGCCGCATCCTTAAAGCAAATAGGTGCTGCAGCATTTACTCTTATGGTACCTATGCTGGCAGGTTACATTGCTTATTCTATTGCGGATCGTCCGGGTTTAACTCCAGGTTTGATTGGCGGTTTACTTGCTACACAATTAGAGGCAGGCTTTCTCGGTGGATTAGTTGCAGGTTTTATTGCAGGTTATATTGCGTTATTTTTATCGAAACAGCTTAAACTCCCAAGTAGCCTAGAAGCATTAAAACCAATTTTGATTATTCCACTATTGGCCAGTTTAGCTGTTGGTTTAATCATGATTTATGTGGTTGGACAGCCTGTTGCACAATTGTTTGAATTACTCACACACTTCCTTGCCAATATGGGGACGACCAATGCCATGATCATGGGGGTTATCCTTGGGAGTATGATGTGTATTGATGTTGGGGGGCCAATAAATAAAGCAGCTTATGCCTTTACGGTAGGCTTACTTACGTCACAAACATACGGACCGATGGCGATTACCATGGCTGCGGGTATGGTACCACCGTTGGGTATGGCAATTGCAACTTTTCTGGCAAAGCATAAATTTGCCAAACCTGAGCAAGATGCAGGGAAGGCTGCTGTAGTTCTGGGCCTATGTTTCATCTCGGAAGGGGCTATTCCGTTTGCTGCCAAAGACCCGATTCGAGTGCTTCCATGCGCGATCGCAGGTGGTGCTGTAACTGGGGCTTTGGTTGCATTATTTAAATGTGAACTAGTCACTCCTCATGGCGGTGTAATGGTACTGATCATTCCGAATGCGATGAATTATCCATTAAAATATTTATTGGCGATTGCGATTGGAAGTGTGGTGACTGGTGTAGCTTATGCCGTGATAAAACAACGGTTAGAATAAGCCCTTCATAGAAGCTTTGTGAAAGCTATTTAGTGCAATAAATGAATATTATGCCCAATCCTATTTTGGATCATTTGGAGAGTCTCTACTTGAATTTGTCCAGGTAATAGATCATGAGCGATGTTGCTGAATAGGATTGCAACCTTACAAATCGAGCCAATATTCACCCCATCCATTGTAGTAAACATTAAGTTTTTTTGAGCATGGATTTATTTTCTTCTGATACGTTGGCGAGCCCTACTGTTCTGAAATGACAGCTTTGTCCGTTATAATTGTATAAACATTTTGGTGTCTGGTAATTATGTCCTTATTGATCAATTTTCTATCTCGCTTTAGTACTGCAACTCTTCAGCGCAGTCTGAGCTATGCTAAACACATTGATAGGGAAACAATTGAGTTCTTTGAGGAAAATGATGATGTCACGATGTATGCTCAAATTGAAGGGACAGATTATTACGATACCGCGATTACCTATAATCTTAAAAAAGACCGTTTAATCGATGATGACTGCACTTGTCCAGTTGGATATAACTGTAAACATGCTGCTGCTTTAGCGCGGTTATTCTTTCAAGAATATCGTCAGGAATTTCAACAGCGTTATGCTGAATCTCAATCTCCGCAGGGAATCGCAAAACGCCGATGGGGGGATGATCAGGCGCAGCGCTGGTTGAATGATTTTAAACGGTATTTACAACAGACTGAACCAGAGCAATCTGTCAAAACAAACAATTATTTAATTTACCTGCTAGATCAGTCGGTCAGCTTAAAGAAATTGACAGTTGATGTTCAGAAGGCCAGACGCAATAAAAACGGCTCAATTGCAGGGGAAAGTTATTATACCCAATATGAAAATATCACCAGAAAGCATCTGACTTTACCTGAACAAAAACGACAATTATTTAACCAGATTTATTATTACGCCAAAATAAACAGCGACGAACGCTTTTATCAAAGCAATCTTGATATCTCCAGCATTTTATTGGAGCATTTCAAATCTTTTATTCAAAGTGGCGATGTGTACTGGCAAAAAAAGAGCCATGCTGCACTTCAATGGTCAGAACAAGGCTATCACATCGAACTGATCTGGCAACAAGGTCTAAACAAACAGACAGAGCATTTAAACATTGAATTGGTCAATGGTGATATTCGACTCGATTTAAAATCAAATCCTCATATTCAGATTCTCGCAAGCCATCCACCATGTTATGTGGATATTCAACAGAACACGGTGGGCCAGTTATATGGTGAATATACGGCAAATCTTCTGTACCATTTTTTACAGATGCCTGATCTTCCATCTATGCTCTTGCCAGAGTTTGAGAAACTGACTCATCAATATTCAGACGTGAAAAATCTGCCTCAGCCCGAGTCTATTCAGCATATTGATGTCCTTGAGGGTAGTCCCCAGCCAATTTTACGCTTCGGTGTTTTAGATAAATTTGATTGGAAATGGGAAGAGTCTGTTTGTGCTGAAATTGAATTCTCCTATGCAGGTGGGCGAATTAAAGCAGGTACATCAGGTGACAGTTTTATTGGTGAACAGCATGGCAAAATGGTGCGACAGCTTCGGGACTTAGTTCAGGAACAACAGTCAATCCAGCGTTTACAGCTATTGGTCGAATCACTGAAGTGGGTGAAAGATCTTAGTTATGACCAGCAATTAAAACTGGATAAACAACGTCTTGATTCTATGGTTTTTGCTTTCTATGGAGACTGGATCAAACAGCTGATGCCCATCAATCAAATTGAGTTGATGGGCTGGCAGATAGAGCATCTGGAAAACAGCCCCTTTAACCTGCAATATGTTGAAAATTTAAATATTTCTATCACTGAATCTGAAGGACAGCAGGACTGGTTCAATATCGGGGCGACGGTTCAAGACAGTGCAGGCAATTCTTATAATTTGCTTGATGCGCTCGTAGCTTTGGTGCGAGTAAATCCTGATTTACTTGATCCGCGGACGTTTATTCATCTGCATGACAGTCAAATTTTCACCGTGAAAACTGCAGTTGATCAACCTGATTTGGCTCTATCCGCTAGGGATATTAAGCCGGTATTGTTGCATCTGCAGAGCATTTTACAGCAAGAAGAGCGCAGTATTGATCGCTATGATGCGAGTCAATTATTAGAATTGCAGCATAATCTTGGGATGACATGGCAGGTCAGTGATCGCCTGCAGCAATTTGTACAGAAATTCAAACAAGGCTATCAGCAACAACTGCCGACACCACAAGGTTTTCAGGGGGAGTTGCGTCCATACCAGCAGCAGGGCTTAGGCTGGTTACAGTTTTTAAGGGAAACCCAGCATGGCGGGATTCTGGCAGATGATATGGGCTTGGGGAAAACAGCACAAACTTTAGCCCATTTACTCATGGAAAAGCAGGCTGGATATTTGCAGGACAGTCCCGCCTTAATTGTTGCACCCACATCGCTGATGCATAACTGGTTCAAAGAAGCGGAGAAATTTACCCCTGAGCTCAAGGTATTGCTGCTACAGGGGCCCGACCGCCATCAGAATTTTGAGCAGATTCCGCACTATGATATTGTGTTAACCACCTATCCGCTTCTAGCGAGAGATGAAGAACAACTAAAGCAATATGAATATCATCAACTCATTTTGGATGAGGCGCAGAATATCAAAAATCCGCGTGCCAAAGCTGCACAGGTAGTACGGCAATTAAAAGCACGACATCGTTTGTGTCTAACAGGTACCCCGATGGAAAATCATTTGGGTGAACTGTGGGCACTATTTTATTTCCTGATGCCAGGATTTTTATATTCACAAGAAATTTTTAATAAAAAGTACCGTCATCCGATTGAAAAACGCGGTGATCAGCAGTTAAGGCAAAAGCTGGTCAACCGGATTAAGCCCTTCATTTTACGTCGCTTGAAAACTGACGTAGCCAAAGAATTGCCAGAAAAAACTACGATTGAAGTCAATATTGATATGAATGACCAGCAATCCAAGTTATATGAGGCTGTTCGTGCCACGATGCAGGAAAATATTCAGAAAATTGTGGCAGAAAAAGGCTTTAAACGTAGTCAAATTCAAATTTTAGATGCCTTACTGAAGCTACGTCAGGTGTGCTGCCATCCTAGCTTACTAAAGCTGGATTCAGTGAAAACCGGGCAGGCACACTCTGCCAAACTTGAACAGTTGATGGATATGGTCGTTCCAATGGTGGAGGAGGGGCGAAAAATTCTGATCTTCTCTCAGTTTACCTCAATGTTGGAACTGATTGAGCAACAGCTCCATCACGCAGAAATTGGCTATGTGAAGCTGACTGGAAAGACCAAAAAGCGAGATGAAGTCATTACAGCATTTCAGTCTGGACAAGTGCCAGTATTTTTAATCAGTCTGAAAGCAGGAGGGGTCGGTCTGAATCTAACTGCCGCAGATACGGTCATTCACTATGATCCATGGTGGAACCCTGCTGCTGAAGATCAAGCTTCAGATCGTGCATGGCGGATTGGACAGGACAAGCCAGTATTTGTGTATAAGCTGATTACCAATAAAAGCATAGAAGAAAAAATTCTTGCCTTACAGCAAAATAAAGCAGAACTGGCACAGTCTATTCTAAGTACCGATCATGAGGGCGAAGCGAAACTGACGGAAAATGACGTGATGAACTTGTTTGAGAAATTTTAGTTTGGTTTCAGATTACCCTAATCATCTGTAAGTATCTGAAAGTCTGGATGCAATTTTTTCCAATGTTCTCTTAATTTTTCTTTATAAATAGAAATCATAGGTAAGTCTAGTAATAGCACTGGCCATACTGACCGTGCTTTGTCCATGATTGCGTGAAGTTGTTTTTCAATAACACGCCATGGAACACCGACTTTTTCAGCCCATTCTTCAAAGTGTTTCATCTCAGCTAAATACCAATCTTTATTTTTGGCAAGATTTAATGCGAAATGATGCTCATTTTCAATATATACACTAGTCATTAATATATCGTATGCGAGAGATAATCTGGGTGCACTTTTATCATGATAAATCATACTCCAGTTTTTTAAGTGCGCATCTCCATTGGCGAGTAAAATATTGACGAGTAAACGGCTGGCAAATTGCTGAATATCAATAATTTTGTTATCTGAAAATTGATAAATGATCTTTCCTATCTGTTCATAATTTGTGGTGCTGTATTTCTGCTGTGGATATGCGCCGAAGATCTGAGCAAAATCTTCGATGTGAATAAGCTCTGTAGTATCAGCAGTACTCTGTCTATCAAATCTTTTGATTGCGAAAGCATATTGCTCTTGGGGTAAATTTAATGGTGGAAGGTCTTGTAAAAGGGCCATATCCACCAAGCGAATCTCAGGGACATCTATTCCGACCGTTTTGGCAAGGGTCATCATAGAATATTCATTTAGCGGAACAAAAGCATGTCTGGAAGAAGGAGTTTTGATAATCCAGTCCCCGAGTAGAGTCGTTTCCGTTGCCTGTGCTAGTGTAAAACGCCCATCTTTGGCTTTCATGGAAAACTTCATTTGGACGCCGGCCAAGGAAAACTTATTATCTGTTCGAATCTCTTGCTTTAAAATTTGATCTGGATTCGAGATCTGCAGTTTGAATTTTATTTCATCTGGAATTTCTTCTGGATCTAATGGAGTCGCAATGAGTGCTCCAGGTAAATCATGACCTAAAGCTGCCAATAACTGAAATTCATTGTCTATATGTACTTTGAGGCTTTGTGCAATCAGTTCACGTAATGCCCCTTCTGGTAGCAAGTTTGATAGCAAGGGGTGTAAGCGCTGATGTGTAACATAGGTCTTTTCTAAAATTTTATCCGCTTGAGGATACAAGGGGGAAGTCAGCAAGCTCAAGGTCTGGCGTTGCTGATCAAATCGGAAAGAATCCGTAAAAACCAGAATATTTTTTCCGCTCTGAAATCCTGCCAAGTATCCAACGACAGCGTGATGTAATGTTAATTTCAGGACGGCAACAGTATTCATGGTTCCTCTCCTCCGAGAAGACCCTTCCATGGGTTAGTCATTAAGTCATCCTGATCTTCAATAGTGACTTTAATTTCATCATTCAATAATTGTCTAATCAAATGAACCTTATCATCAGGGATGAGCATCAGTTGAGCATTTAATCCTGCCGCGATAATTTCTAAGGTCTCTAATCGAGGGTTGCCCTGACTTTCCAGCTTTTGGTATTGCTGTCTTGAAATGCCTGTACGGGATTGCATATCAACTTGCTTTAAGCCCAATTGGGTTCGTCTTTTTTTGATTTGCTGAAGTAAAGACTCATTCATTGTAGACACATTTATTGCTTTTTAGTGTTATAAGAAACATATTAGTTTCTTTTTTCTTGAAAAGCAATTTATGATTTTATCATTTCGATCTGCAAAACAGCCTTAGCTACGTAGTGATCTGAAATGACTCTGAAAATACAGTTAAAATTTGCATTCGGACCCGCATCCTTTGTGATGGCCAGTTATTTTGATGCCAAGGAGACCCACACATTTAGAATTTTAAAAGCGGCTTTACGTTTAATTATCTTATGGATTGAAAATTGGGGTAGTGTCAATAGATCTAAAATTATAAAACGATATTATTGTGTGATTGTTCTACAATATAGCCTAGAGCTTTATAACTTTTACTCCTTCTCTGAAACATTTTGACAAATATCGGATGGTTAACATCAACATAATCATATACCTGAACTTCAAATTTACCTTCATTTGATCTATGAATACGCCCAACATATTGAGCCAAAGTGCCTTTCCATGAAATCGGGAATGCCAAGAACAAGGTATCTAAACGAGGAAGATCAAAACCTTCACCAATGTATTTTCCCGTGGCAATCACAACATGAGCATCATCTAAATTTTGTTTTTCTTTTATGTTTTTTGTATGGCTCATACCTCCCTGTAAAATAGATGTTTTATACCCTAAATCATTCAACTTATTTCTAAGATTTTCGGCATGTTTTCTACGTTCAGTTAAAATTAACGGGATCTGACCATTTTGAATACAATGAGAGACATCTTTAATAATGGCATTATTACGTTCTGTATCTTCAGTAAGATGTTGCATCAGCTTTGAAATATGTGGTTTATTTTCGGTACCAAAGAAAATTTCTGGGAATTCACCTTCATAATTTACTTTTATTAATAATTTTTTAAGCTGGGTGTGATTGTTGGATTTCGCTTTGTATACAATAGAACCAGCTTGCATGAAAATAATGGGTTGATGCCCATCTTGACGTTCTGGTGTAGCAGTTAACCCGAGAATGTAGTAGGGACTGACTTCACTGAGAAGAAATTCATAGCTTGGTGCGGATAAATGGTGGCATTCATCTACGATAATTTGTCCGTAATTAAAGGCGATAGGTTTGATTGAATTATTTACACGGTTGATTAGACTTTGATATGTTGCAATGTCAATTTGATTAGATGGTTTGGCTTTTCCACCTTGTATTGTACCAATTTCGACATCGGCTAAAAATGAATGTAATCGTTCTTTCCATTGAGAAACAAGTTCTTTGTTATGAACAATAATGAGTGTATTTGTTTGGCGTTTGGCAATGATAGAGATTGCAGTAACAGTTTTTCCAAAAGCCGTTGGTGCATGTAGAACTCCAACATCGTGTTCAAGGATTTTTTTACATGCCATTTCCTGTTCAGAGGATAATTCGGTAAGTAGATTTATATTGACTAATATGTTGCCTTTAGTACGTTGATCTTTTAGTTTTATTTTAGTATCTTGTTGATTAAGCAAGTGAATTATATCTGTTAGGCATCCTCGTGGTAAACTGAGATATTGTCCTTCAAGGCGGGCACAGCATATGTGTCTTGGAATTCCTGTCGTTGAAAAACGCATTGCTTGTGCTTTAAAAAAACGAGGGTTGGAGAAAGTGGCTAATCTTTTTAATTGAGCTATCAATTGAGAGGGTAATGTCTGAATTGGAATGTGAATCATATTTGCGAATACCAATTCAATAGCGTCTGGACATCCCGCGATCTTTTGATTTTTTTTAGGAATATTTTTTACCCATGGAGCCTCATGGTCAACATCTGTTTGATTCTGTTCGATGAAATTGTAGCCTAGTTCATTCACAATATTATTAACTTCAGAAGAACTCATTAATTCAGTTTGTTGTAAAACAGTCCATGGGTCAGTAAAGGCATTAAAGTTACTGTCAATAAAGGTACTATTTCCTAGCGCTCTTGCGTGCTTTTGTAAGGGTAATGCTATTAAATTTCCAAATCCGCCTGCTGGCATGTGATCTTGATTTGGAAACATACGATCATAAGATTCAAAATCTAGAGCTGGATAAAGTTCCATGGCCTTATCTAGAATACCTGCACCCATTAAGCGAGCTTGCTTAGCTGCAATTGGTTCAGAGAAAAATATCCAAACATGTGCGCCATTACCTGAACGAGAGCGCTCAACCAAAAATGGTATATTTAAAGATAAGCACGCTTCAGAAAATGCAGTTACACAATTTTTCCAATCTGATTTATCAAAATCTACTGCGAGTAACCTACATTGATCTGTTGCTAATAGTGGGTAAATGCCTATAACTTTCTGTCCAGTTAAATGAGAATAAAGAACTTCTTGTGTGATGGGTAATAGTTGACGGCTTTTACAGTCTGAACATTTAATTTGAGGTTTGTAACAAATGCCATGTTTCCACTCATTTGCACAAGCAACAGAATAACCAGATTTTCCACTGCTATTTTCCCAACGATAAGCAAAGGTATCAGTTCGTCCAATAAACCTTTGAGAAAATAATAAAAGTCTTTCTTCTGCTGATAAATAATTCTTATTTTTTTCTTCAAGCGATATAAGTTTTTCTTTTTCTTGATAAAGGCTTTGATATTCATTTTGTAATAATGTGATTTGGTCTAAAATTTGCTGTAATCTAACTGCAATTTCTTTTAACTTATTATTCACTGATTTTTCCTAAAACACAGCTATTACTGTCCTGATATCAAATCTTAAATTAAAGAATTACAATATAATAAATCAATTAATTTTCAAAATATTATACAAAATTATTTATATGCATTAATTTCTTTAAAGTTTTGCTCGAAGACCCTCTAGCAATTGTAAAACAGAGAACAATCCCTGAGCATTTTGAATCTGTTCTACCGGAATGCCATTAGTTAATTTATTTGATGACTTCATGAAATGCTGCATCCAGGTAGTATCTCCACCCGCCAGAGCATCTAGTGATGTGGTAATACGGATTAAAGTGAGGGCGATTTCTCCCTGTTTTGAAGTGGGATCTAATTCAAGAGAGGTTAAAGTTTTCACCGAATCTATACTAATGTGGTTCCACTCCAACCGTGTTCGTTCTAATCAATTAAAATCATCTCAATTACCTTGGGCAGATCCACAGCAAATTCCTTATACTGTGACAGGACCATATTTAACCGAATTATTTAATAAATGTTTTATTGATGGTTTGCATGAACCGAGTAAGCGACCTTCTGCAAATGATTGGGAAGATGCTTTAGTCAAAACCGTTGACTTAATTCAGCCGTGTTTAAATGCTAATTGTACCCATAAGTGGTATGTTTTCGATAATACTACTGCACCAAAATGTCCTTTCTGCAATACGCCATTTTCAGGTAAGCTGCCAATACTAAACTTATATTCTGCACGTCAAGAAGGAAAGTTTAGACTAGATAATCATCGTTTGATGGTATGGACCGGTCAGTCGTTATTTCAATGGCATAGCAATCATATAGTTGCACCGAATGAACGTCTCAGTCCTGAACAAACTAAAAGAAAAGGTTATTTTATTTTTCATAATAATAAGTGGTGGTTGGTCAATGAAGGGTTAGCAGATTTGACTGACGTAACAACCAAAACAGCTATCCCGATTGGAGGTAAAATTGAGCTAAAAGATGGTGTACAAATTTTACTTTCAAAGCAAGAAGGTGGCCGTCTGGCTGTAGTACAGATGGTTGAAGCTTAGACTGAAAATGTATTGAGCATAAGTTTATCTTGGGTAGACGGTTGAGACTTACATAAACCAAAAGTTTTATAGCGTAATAAAATCATTTCTGCCCAATTGCGATGTGTAGCAGGTTCTAACATTGAGCCGTGGCTTTTAAATACACTTTTAGCATCTTGCGATAAAATTTGCTGTGCTTCATGAAATTCTTCTGTAGTTATTTGAAGGGCTTGATGAATATACGCAATTTGCGAAGGATGAATGGCAGTTTTTGTATAAATCCCATTATTCATATCTTGGCATATTTCACTCATGAGCAATTGCGTGTGGTTAATATGTTCACACACTGGCGAACTGAGTTGAAAACCAGCTGGAATAAATAAGCCTGCCAATTGTGAAATCAATATACCTACAGGGGTTTGATAAATAGTACTATTTTTAGGACGACGTAAATTTAAACAGGACAGAAGGTCATTACCTCCAATTCTTAAACACAAGGTTTTATGAAAATCATACTTGAGGGCTTGATTAAGTTCCATATTATGGCCCATATCAAAAATCTCTTTAGTTTCAAGCGTTGGCATCAGGTTGATATTAGATGGCAAAACGTCCATCCACTGTTTTAGATCGTGTAGCGTAAACTTGGGTAAAATCATACCACTGTAGGTATGATTTAATTCCCAGTCGACAATGTGTTTTGCCATCTCAATATTTCTAGGACGAATAAACATTGCAGGTGCTTTAGGATTCGGCTGTTCTAAACGTTTTTGTAATAAAAGTTTTAGGTTAACCATCGCAGTTTGTACGTCTCTTTCCAATACGGCATCTTCTAAACAGACTGCAATAGATTTAAGTATTGGAAATTTAATCCCTTCGGTAACTTCCCATAACTGCTCATGAGTTGCAGGAATGTACATGGTTGCACCAAGTTCAATCGCATGTTGCAGTTGTTTCATTTATTTTTCTCGACTTTTTTTATCAGAGTGACTGCATGGTATGGACCTAACTTGGCACCTAAAATATCTACAGGAATATTTTGTTCTTTGGCAAAATGTAACAGTAATTGTACATGGGGATTGGATGGATCACGAATTAATATTCTTTCAGGAATACGTCTTAATACCGCACGTGTCGCTTCTGCAATACTAGGTTTAATACGATTAATATTTTTAATATTATAGATGTCAGAGATCCAAGTAATCGTATCTAAACAAATTTTTTGTTGTTTGAGTCGAATATGATTATTCCAATGGGATAAATTTGTAGACGGATTCTGATTAATAATATTTAAAATTTTGTCTGTAAAATCTACTGAAATATCATGTTCAGCTAGATGTTTGTAAACTAAACAACTATGCCAATTTTTAGGCTCATAGCAATTTTTTTTTGCTAACTCAAAATTGATATGATCTTTTAAAATGGTGCGTGAGGTTAAACCAGAGACCACAGAACCTAGAATACCAAACGGAATCAGCCAATCCTCACAGCTAGCACTTAACCAAGAATAGCCACCTAAATCGGCTAAGGTGACAAGGCGAGGAATATCCCAGCCTGCATCAAATAATGCCGGATAATCTGCTAAATTTTGGGTTAACTCTCGACAAATTGCACCTTTACCTGTCCAACCATCTACAAAAACAATATTTTCCGCACCATGTTGATCAATAATGGCATGTAAGGCTGCAAAGTCGATACCGCGATCACGAATAATACTAATACCGTAATGTACGCACTGCTGATATTTTTCAATATAGTGCTTGAGCAGTACCCCTAAAGGTACACCTGCACGTACTAGACTGACCAAAATAATAGGCTGATTTTTAAATCGACTCAGTAGAGAGTTACCAATTTTCTGTACATCACAAGCCAGACGTTCAGCACCTTGCTCAAAAGCGTATTGAAAATGACGCATCTGCTCTTTTGAAGGGGGATGCTCTACACTAATCATTTGGGAGTAATGTTTTTTTCCTGATTGAATCAAATACTCTTTTTCTGCCAATGGTGTCGGTTCAATATCATCAATATTGAGTAAAAAGGTTACATCTTGCGGTCGATATGAACCATGAAAACCTAAGGTATTAAGATTGGATGCACCAGCATAATTCTTATCCATGTCCTAAATATCCTTTCGCATTATGATCTTGCATTAAACTTTGTGCTAAAAACTTATCCAATTGGCTATTTTTGGGCATACCAAACCAATCACAGCACGCTAAGAAGCCGGCATCAGATAAACTGTCGCCCCAACCTAAGATGGCACGTTCACGTTCAGGGTCATATTTGTTGATAAAAAATTCGACTGCTTTTTGTTTAGAAACAAATTTTGGAATAATCGCCAAATTATTACCATTGATATGTACGTAACAATGCTCGAGCACTTCAGCAGGTAAGTTGGCAATAATTTTAGATAAAAATAATGGTTCCGGATCATTCTGTTTGGCAACGGTATAAATTTTCCCGCCATTTTCTTCCACCGTCCAAGTACGGATTGATCCAAAAGGTTTTGCATAATCCAGTAGTGCATTGGGTAGATCATTGAGTAAGTGTTCTAACTCTGCTGTAGCTTGCTGTTGCAAAACAAGCCATTCTTGATCAACCTGTTTATTGGCCCCTAAAATGGTTCCGCCATGTGAGCAGACTGCACCGTGCTGAAAAGGAATATGTACGCGTTGTAATGCTTCTACTGACCGAGCAGTGACTGGAATTACTTCAGCAGACTCTAATAGCCAATTCACGAATATTTGCTGTTTTGGCAGCATATAAGAAAGCGGTTCACCTAATTTATCTGTAGTCGCAATTTTATGTAAAGGCGTAGGTGTGCTTTTACGATGTGTTTGAAAAAGAGTGTCATCTAAGTCAACAAAAATTAACGGCTTAACATTCATAACTAATAATTTCCAAGTTTTTTATTTGTTCAAAAAGCAGAGGGTCAACACTATCTTTAGCGGTTTCAATGATTAAAAAGACACGATCAAATTCTTGATGTTTTACGTTGTATGCATAGTTATTCATATTGAGTCCGTAATTGTCTTTAAATAAACAAATACTTTCAATGGACTGTCCTTGCATAATCGGAGAGCGAGTGGTGGAGCTAAAATAAACCTCAACACCTTGCTTTTCTAGTTGCTCTGCCATTAGGAAAGGAATCCAGGTGAATTCCCCCGAACCTAACACTAAAACTTTTTCATGCGCTTGAATGGATTCAATCTTTTGCCACACAGAACACTCCAGAAAAGTCGGTTCGCGCCCCCAGTCATTGGGTGCAATAATTTTTTGGCTTTGTTGCTGGGTTGAACTGACGTTCGGCATTTGAATATCAATTTCTTTGTTGTTATCTTGCCACTGCCAGTGACCATGTAATAAAGAAACCACTTCAACTGGAATACCTAAATCATCGGTGACTAAGTGCTGTTCAGCCCAGTTGACTAAAGTCACTAAAATAATCCTTTCAACGTGTTCTAAACCTGATTTTTTAAGACTGAGAATTAAATTTCTAAAGGTTTTACCAGTCGAAATTTCATCATCCACTAAGATAAGAGTTTTTGAACTCAGGATGTGTTGATGTTTAATAGCATCATGACTAGACAAGATAAATTGGTCTTGTGCATGGCTATGTTCTTCTAAAAACAAGCCTAATGTGGGCAAGGTTTCGACTGGATGCCGAGTAGTCGTTAAAAAAATAGCATTTTCCCCGAAATCTGGTTTCAGCTCACGATAGACTCCTGCGCCTAAACCGACTGCGGTTTCAGCCATACCAATCACACTAATGGGATAGGGCAAATTTTTAGGAATAAGAGCAGCAAGGTCTTGATAGCTTTTTTGCATAACTGAGGGTGCGACAGGAATATGTTTACCAAGAACTTTAGAAACAAATAAAAATGCACGTTTCGGATTAATTCTTTCTGCAAAGCTAAGCAAATCATCCAATTTCCATTCAGGATGATGATGATTTACTGTCACACTAATACGGCCACGGCTTAAATCAATATGTTTTATCAATGTTTACAATCCATTTTTTATACTTTGTATAATGGGGAGAACTTGTACTACAGTAGTTGGTACGGAGCGCTTTAAAATTAAGTGCAATTTTTCAGCAATCAATTCTGCAATTAAATTAACTCCAGTATGTTGTGTATAGGCAAAACCGCCAGCGGGACGCGGGTTAATTTCTAAAATATGCCAGGCTCCCTGATCATCTTGCTTAAATTGAATATTGATCAATCCATCGCACTGGAAATGTTCTACTAAAATTTTACATATTTCATGACATGGATGCTCGATATAGCATTCTTGATAAAATTTAAATTTTATCCGAGTCACTAAGGCTAAAATTTTGCCATTACTACAGGCAATATCTACAGAACATTCTTGCCCTTGCAAAAAAGGCATAATCAAATACTCAATAGGCGGCTGTAATTGAGCATAAGCTTCTATAAACTGTTGTGTATTACACAAAGTATTAGACTGAAACCTCATAAAATATGAAACGTCATCCCTTAATTGCACAAAACCTGCACCATATACGCCATAAACGGGCTTTGCACAAATAGCGCTATATCGTTGTTGATATTCATCAATAGCTTGTTTTAACTCATTAACATGAGCAACTTTTGCAGCAGAAATGCTAGGTAAGTTTAAACCTTCGCAAATTTCTCCAAATAAAAATTTATTATTAATGTTTTCATGCTGACTAATGTCTTTGGCACCAGTCACTAATTGAATATCATGACGAGAAAATTCTTCACGAAACTGCTCAATAAATTGACTATGCTTTCCACAAAATAAAAGTTGAATAGAGTGCTCTTTACATTGTTCTAATAACCAGTCTGAACTGTCCTTAACAACCGGTTGTTGAAAAAAATAGTCTGCATACAACTTTAGTTCAGGACGTTGTTTACTATGAGAACAAAAAATAGTCAGATGGGAAGATAAATTTGAGTTTTTTAATAATTGAATAATGTCATTTTGACAGGAATAACTTTCAGCAATCCAGATATTGTAATGCGATTTCACAGTAGATTTGATCTCAATTTTATTTAATAACAATTATGAATTTATGATTTCATTCTACATGGAGTAGGCTTTGTTGCACAAACCTATCTGTAAAGGGTTTTTCAGCGATATAATTTTCAAA
>OGQD01000870.1_pt1 | contig 21097 bp, 19 predicted proteins | sample 1553091 | NCBI WGS metagenome assembly OGQD01 (sample SAMEA2580290, study PRJEB22360) | human gut metagenome | biome: human gut; feature: human-associated habitat; material: faeces | place: Denmark | collected 2008/2010
TCCAAAGTATACGGTTCAGCCGATCCGGCACTGACCTACACGGTTACCGGATTTGAAAACGGTGACGACCAGGGCATCATCAGCGGAGCACTCACCAGAGTAGCCGGTGAAAACATCGGAACCTATGCCATCAACCAGGGAACACTGGCCGTAAGCGGAAACTACGACATCGCCTATACCGGAGCGGATTTCACCATCACGAAGGCAACCTTAAATATCGTTGCAGATGCGAAATCAAAAACCTATGGAACGGCTGACCCTGTATTGACCTATACCGTAACCGGATTTGAAAACGGAGACGATCAGTCTGTTATCACAGGCGCTTTAACAAGAATTGCAGGTGAAAACATCGGTACCTATGCCATTGAACAGGGTACGTTGGCAACTACGGCGAACTACGATATTGCCTACACCGGAGCGGATTTCAACATCACCAAGACAACACTGAATATCGTTGCAGATGCCAAGTCGAAAGCCTACGGTTCAGCCGATCCGGCATTGACCTATACAGTAACGGGATTTGCAAACGGTGACGACCATACGGTTATCACGGGAGCCTTGACCAGAACGGCAGGTGAAAACATCGGTACCTATGCCATCAACCAGGGAACACTGGCCGTAAGCGGAAACTACGACATCGCCTACACCGGTGCCGATTTTAACATCACGAAGGCAACCTTAAACATCGTTGCAGATGCGAAATCAAAAGCCTACGGAACAGCTGACCCTGCATTGACGTATACCGTTACGGGACTAACGAATGGTGATACAGGAAATATTATCACAGGTAGCCTATCAAGAATTTCTGGCGAAGCCACAGGAACCTACCCTATCACACAGGGTACACTGAGCGCAGGAAATAATTATGATATTGCCTTTACAGGAGCCGATTTCACCATCATAGAAACACTGGCCATAACAGATTCCTCCCAGACAAACGTAACATGTTACGGAGGTGCTGACGGTTCGGCTACGGTAAGCATATCCGGAGGAACGGCACCATACACCTATTCTTGGTCACCAATCGGAGGAATGGCACCAACCGCAGCAGGACTGGCAGCAGGAACCTATACCGTTACGGTAACCGATGCCAACGGTTCCGTAATCACAAAGGTATTTACCATCACCCAGCCTCAGGAAGTAGTACCGCCCGTTGCTGAAGAAATACAGGAATTCTGTAGTACCGCCAATCCTACCATAAGCAACCTTGAAATACAGGGAACACAGGTGAGATGGTATGCTTCTGCCAATGCGACACAGGAACTTCCTGCCAATACGCCTCTGGTAGACGGAACGACCTATTATGCCTCGCAAACGGTCAACGGATGCGAAAGCCCGGAAAGGACACTGGTCATCGTTATCCTGAACGACAGGCTGCCAACTCCGCAAGGAGCACCATTGCAAGAGTTCGAAGAAGGGGCTACTATAGCAGACCTTGTGGTAACACCTGCAAATGTAATCTGGTACGCCAGCTACAATGACGCGGTAAACAATACCAATCCATTGCCTCCAACTACCCCACTGGTTGACGGGACGACCTATTATGCCGTGGCCGTTGCCGACGGATATTGCCCGAGTCTTCCTCTTGCCGTTGCGGCAAATGCAGCACTGGGTGTTGGAAAACCGCAAAAGCTGACCTTCAAGTACTATCCGAATCCGGTAGAAGATTACCTGAACATAAAGTGTTCGGAAACCATCAATTCGATTGAGGTATACAACCTCATGGGTCAGATGGTGAGAAAACACGACGACCATTCTGCGGAAGTAAGGCTATTCCTTGGCGATTTGCCTGACGGAACCTATGCCGTATCTGTCATGTCAAATGGAAAAAAATCGACTGTAAAAGTCGTCAAAAAATAAAATAGTAATAACCTAAAAAAAGCACGCCCATATTTGGGCGTGTTTTTTTATTTATCCAGATTCAGGTTTCCCAAATCTGCGTAATCATTTTAATCTGTGGCTAAAATAAAAATTCTCAGGTGACCTCTCTTTAATCTTCTCTCCGAAATTCAAAGGCTCCTTTTCTCAGGTTGATGCCATATTCAAGATAGGCTTTAAGACAGGCTAGAAAATTTGCCCAGCCTTCAGTATTTCCCATCAGCCAGCTAATTCCTTCCTCGTTATTTTCCATTCCTTTCTCAGTAACCGTTACAACAGTACCTTTTCCAAAAGGTGCCAAGGTAATTTCTACCAGATTTTTCTTTTCATTCACATCCCAATAATAGGATACATACTTGTCCTTTTCGATTTTGCCAACCGTAATCGGGAATTGCATATCAAATTCAGGAAATTTCCATTCAATTTCTTTCCCTTCCTCCATCCTACCCGAACCTTTCGCAATAAAATAATTTGCCATTTTTTCAGGATCAACAATCGCTTCAAACACTTCCGATACAGGCTTGAGTATTTGGATTGCTACCTTAATGGTCAGTTCCTTTTTTTCCATAATTTTTTATTTTAATCTGCTATTTATCAGTCTTATTAAAATTAATAAAATTCCGTTGCTTGTGCATTAATTTTTTCTCAATTAATCAGAACTCCAATTCTCCGCTGAAACATTTCCCTAAAAAACAAAAACCACTCTCAATATAATTTCTATTTTTGCCAAAAGAAAAATATAACACAACCCTTATGCTCATTATCGGAATTGCCGGCGGAACCGGAAGCGGAAAAACAACTGTTGTCCAACAAATTATGAACGAATTACCTCAGACTGAAGTTGGAATAATCTCTCAGGACTCCTATTACAGAGAAAACCACAATCTCAGTTTTGACGAAAGGGCACTCATCAATTTTGACCATCCAAGGGCTATCGATTTTGAATTGTTAGTCGCTCATTTAAAGGATTTAAAAGCCGGAAAAAATGTAGAACAGCCAGTTTATTCTTTTGTAACGCACAATCGTACTGAGGACACTATTAACACACATCCAAGAAAAGTAATGATTGTTGAGGGCATCCTGATTCTTGCCAATCCGGAGCTTCGCGACATGTTCGATATAAAAATCTTTGTCCATGCCGATCCAGACGAACGTCTGATTCGCCGTCTCAAACGTGATATTGCCGAAAGAGGCCGCGACATGGAAGAAGTATTGAACCGATACCAGACCACATTAAAACCAATGCACGAGCAATTTATTGAACCGACTAAAGCTTTTGCAGATATCATTATTCCAAACGACAAATACAATACCGTGGCCATTGATGTTGTCCGGGCCGTAATCAATCAGCGTATTTTATAATTTTTATTCCTAATTTTATAAAGTAAAAATTCAGGGATGAAAAATCCGTTCAAAAATATAATCAGCCGTTATCCTTTTCTGAGATTTCTCGGAAACAGATATGTATTGGTATTGGCGCTTTTTATTGCCTGGATGGTTTTTCTGGACAATTATTCCCTGCTCGACCATAGAATTCTTAACAAGGAAATAAAAGAACTGGAAGACAATAAAAAATATTATCAGGACGAGATCAAACTCGACGAAGAAAAAATAAAACTGCTCAAGAATCCTGATCAGATTGAAAAATATGCACGTGAAAAATACTATATGAAACGCGACAGCGAAGACATATATATTATCGAATTTGAAGAAGACCTGCCAGAAGAAGAGCAAAGCAAATCATTATAATATTATCTCTGCGAAGATTAACAGTTTTAGCAGAACAACATAACCTAAAAATGGCCGACCATCTATTTGACGACTTCAATCCCGTAACTTCCAAACAATGGAAGCAGCAGATTCAGTACGAACTCAAAGGAGCAGATTATAACGAAACGCTAATCTGGGAAAGTCCGGAGGGCATCAAAGTAAAGCCCTTCTACCATATTGACGAATTTGAAAACCCGCTTTCTTTCTCAGAAAAAGAAACCGCTTTCAAAATAGTCCAGAATATTTTCGTACATGATTTGGATAAATCTGTAAATCGTGCCTTGGAAACTCTGTCCAGAGGAGCAGAAAGTATCCGGTTTACTATAGAAGATGAAAATCTGGATATAGCTAAACTATTGGAAAAACTTCCGTTAGAAACGATAACCGTTTACTTCCATTTATCATTCCTTTCAATCGATTTCGTCAAAAAAATCGACACCATTGCCAAAAACAGAAACGCCAACTTTTTTATACAAATTGACCCGATTGGAAAACTGGCAAAAGAGGGCAACTGGCACACGAATCTTGATTCCGACTTTAACCTTCTGAATACAATTTCCATCTCTTGCCAAAATGCGAATTTCCTTAGCATTGACGGAAGCCTTTATCAAAATGCCGGAGCCAATATTGTCCAGCAACTGGCTTATATGCTAGCCCATGCCAATGAATACTTTAACCGCATGGCAACCGTTTCAAAACCCATCACATTTCAGGTGGCTGTAGGAACAAATTATTTTTTCGAGATTGCAAAACTGCGTGCCCTACGCCTGCTTTTTGACCTTTTGGCTAAAGAATACGACCATAATTCAGGCTGCCACATACTTGCTGTCCCTACCAAAAGAAACAAAACACTCTACGACTATAACGTAAACATGCTTCGCACCACCACAGAATGCATGAGTGCGATTTTAGGCGGTGCCGATGCCGTTTCGAATCTGGCATACGATTCCTTATACCATAAAGACAACGAATTTGGTGACCGAATTTCAAGAAACCAACTTCTGGTACTAAAACACGAAAGCTATTTTGACAAGGTCAATAATCCGGCAGACGGAAGCTATTATATAGAAACGTTAACAGAGCAATTAGCCGAAAAAGCTTTGGCCCTGTTCAAAGACATCGAAGCAAACGGTGGTTTAATTACACAATTGATTGAAGGCACTATTCAAAGAAAAATTCAGGAGAGTGCTGCAAAAGAACAGGATTTGTTTGATTCAGGAAAAGAAATCCTGTTGGGAACCAATAAATATCCTAACAAAAATGACAGGATGAGCCACGACCTGGAACTATTTCCTTTTGTAAAATCAAAACCAAGAAAAACGCTGGTAACCCCAATCATAGAAAAACGATTGGCAGAAAAAATGGAACAGGAACGTTTGGAAAGCGAAAAAGAAAACGGATAAGGTTATGAAAAACTTTAAAAACTTATTAATCTGCATATTCTTTATAGGCAATTTGACCTATGCGCAAAAGTCATTTAAAAATACATTTTCCCGAAATCTGATGCAAATTGAACTGGCCAATTTGAAATTGTATCTGAATAAATATACTGAGACGAATTTGGATTCTGTTTCAATGCTGTCAATCCATTACATACAGCCTCGAAAATATTGCCATTATTCAAAATATGTGGGCAATCCTAAGAAAGTAGAAGAATGGTTTGATAATTTCTATAAAGAAGGCAATGTTGTATTTCCGGAAAATTCCAAAATCATAAATTCTTTTTATGAAGAAAAAGGAAAGGAAAAATATACTCCGGAATACAATTATTATTACGATGAGAACCATTTTCTTCATAACTTAATAAACAAAATAAATAAGATGGAGAGTTGCGAGTGCTTTATCACTCTTAATTCGAAAGGCAAGCTTATGATAAAATATGGAGAAGTTAGTACAGACGAAATAAAACACTTTATCAAAGAAACAGCGATTCTAGATAAACCATGAAAAGAAAAGACATCCAACATATAAAATTAGATTCTCAAGCCGATGGCAAAAAGGCCAAGTCAGAAAACGTTGAAAACTTCCTGACGGCCGAAGGTATCGAACTGAAAAACACCTATTCCGAAGAAGACATCCAAAATCTGGAACATCTTAATTTTGGAGCAGGATTCGCACCAAATCTTCGTGGTCCGTACGCCACTATGTACGTTCGCCGTCCCTGGACTATTCGTCAATATGCCGGATTTTCAACAGCAGAAGAAAGTAATGCCTTTTACAGAAGAAACCTGGCTGCCGGGCAAAAAGGACTCTCCATTGCATTCGACCTTCCAACGCACAGAGGTTATGACAGCGACCATGAAAGAGTGGTTGGCGATGTTGGAAAAGCAGGTGTGGCTATCGACTCTGTAGAAGACATGAAAGTACTGTTCGACCAGATTCCGCTTGATGAAATGTCGGTTTCCATGACCATGAATGGTGCCGTATTGCCAATTATGGCATTTTATATCGTAGCTGCTGAAGAACAGGGCGTAAAACCGGAACTGCTTTCAGGTACCATCCAGAATGACATCCTGAAAGAATTCATGGTACGAAACACTTACATCTATCCGCCTACTCCGTCAATGAAAATCATCGCCGATATTTTCGACTTTACGAGTAAAAAAATGCCTAAGTTCAATTCTATCTCGATTTCTGGATACCACATGCAGGAAGCCGGAGCTACGGCAGACATTGAACTGGCCTATACTTTAGCCGACGGACTTGAATACATCCGTACGGGACTAGCTGCAGGAATGAAAATCGACGAGTTTGCTCCACGACTTTCATTCTTTTGGGCCATTGGGATGAACCATTTCATGGAAATTGCAAAAATGCGTGCCGGAAGAATGCTGTGGGCTAAACTGCTCAAACAGTTCAATCCTCAGGACGAGAAATCGCTTGCTTTAAGAACCCATTGCCAGACTTCAGGCTGGAGTCTTACAGAACAGGACCCGTTTAATAACGTAGCCCGCACCTGTATCGAAGCCGCCGCCGCCGCCTTTGGAGGTACACAATCATTACATACCAATGCCTTAGACGAAGCCATAGCCCTGCCTACGGATTTCTCAGCAAGAATTGCACGAAATACACAGATTTTCCTTCAGGAAGAAACCAAAATTACCAAAACGGTAGACCCTTGGGCAGGAAGCTATTACGTAGAAAAACTTACCGATGAAATTGTCCACAAAGCCTGGCAGCTCATTCAGGAAGTAGAAGAATTAGGCGGTATGACCAAAGCCATCGAAGCGGGAATACCAAAATTGCGAATTGAAGAAGCCGCAGCCAGAAAGCAGGCAAGAATCGATTCCAGCCAGGATATCATTGTAGGCGTAAACAAATACCGACTGGAAAAAGAAGACCCGCTACACATCCTGGATGTCGACAACCAGATGGTGCGCAGACAGCAAATCGAAAGGCTGGAAAAAATAAAGTCTACAAGAAATACCGAAAAAGTAAAAGAGACCTTACATAAATTGACCGAAGCTGCCAAATCAGGCAAGGGCAATTTATTGGAAATTGCAGTAGATGCCGCAAGAAACAGAGCCACTTTGGGTGAAATCAGCGATGCATTGGAAACTGTTTTTGGAAGATATAAAGCGCAAATCAAATCGTTTAGCGGCGTGTATAGCAAAGAAATTAAAAATGACGAAAGCTTTGAAAAAGCAAAGCAGAAAGCCGACGAATTTGCAAAATCCGAAGGCCGTCGACCAAGAATAATGATTGCCAAAATGGGACAGGATGGACATGATCGTGGTGCCAAAGTTGTCGCAACAGGTTATGCCGATGTAGGTTTTGATGTTGACATTGGACCTCTGTTCCAAACGCCGGCAGAAGCAGCCAAACAGGCCGTAGAAAACGACGTACATATTTTAGGTGTTTCTTCTCTTGCTGCCGGACACAAAACATTGGTACCTCAGGTAATCGAAGAATTAAAGAAATACGGACGTGAAGATATTATGGTAATCGTTGGCGGCGTAATCCCAGCCCAGGACTACCAATATCTTTTTGATTCCGGAGCCGTAGCCGTTTTTGGTCCCGGAACCAAAATCAGCGAAGCTGCCATTACAATCTTAGACATCTTAATGCAGGAATAATCATTTCAAAAAGCGGGAAATCATATTCCCGCTTTTTTATTGTCAAAACCCTACTCAAGGGACAAAACAACCAATCATGAAAAAAATACTACTTATACTGATGCTTGTCAGTTGCTTCAAAGCAAATTCTCAAACAGTAAATCCTAACTATGACAGCAAACTTGCCGAGTCTTTGGGTGCTGACGATTACGGAATGAAAATGTATGTCCTGGCTATCTTAAAAACCGGAAGCAATAAAATAGACGACAAAGAAAAATTAAACGAGCTTTTCAAAGGCCATATGGACAACATCAACCGCCTGGCTAAAGACGGCAAGCTGATTGTTGCCGGTCCTTTAAAGAAAAACGATAAAAATTATCGCGGCATCTTTATCCTGAATGCAAAAACAATTGAGGAAGCAAACGAATTATTACTTACCGACCCTGCCATAAAAGAAAAACTTTTTGAGGTAGAAGTATTTGAATGGTACGGTTCGGCTGCTTTGCCTGAATACCTGAAAATACACGATAAAATAGAAAAGACGAAACACTGATTTAAAAAGTCTCTTCCAGATTTTCATTATTATGAATTTAGCGTTCTTGTGCCTTTGCTAGCAATATTTTCAGGCAAAGACACAGGGCCGTAAAGTTTTGAAGATTTTAAAAAAGCAGTTATTAATATTTTCTTCTGCCTGACAGGAACTCTTCAAATCTGCACAATCATCTAATCTGTGGCTGAACAGAAATTTATAAATCACACGCCCTTACCCTAAGTTAAACTGCCAAACGTTATTAAGCATTAATTCCATCTCAACAACTACTTGAACATTTATTTTGAATAGGAAAATATCTTTTGTAATAATTCCGTATTTTAGTAAAAAAGAAAAACGACACACATGGATTTTACAAAAAAAATGCTTCGCGATAATGCCCTCGAAGGAAAAACAATTGTTGTTACAGGCGGTGGCAGCGGACTTGGAAAAGCAATGACAAAATATTTTCTGGAACTGGGAGCCAAAGTCGCCATAACTTCCCGCGATCTTGAAAAACTAAGAACTACCGCAGACGAACTTGAAAAAGAAACCGGCGGTGAATGCCTTCCTTTAGCCTGCGATGTCCGCAACTATGAGCAGGTTGAAACCATGCTCGCTTCAGTTCTGGAAAAATTTGGAAAAGTAGATGTACTGCTGAACAATGCGGCCGGAAATTTTATTTCTCCTACAGAAAGGCTATCGGCCAATGCCTTTGATACCATTATTGACATTGTGCTAAAAGGCTCAAAAAACTGCACTCTGGCTTTTGGAAAACATTGGATTGACACCAAACAGCAAAACACAACCATCTTGAATATTGTCACAACTTATGCCTGGACAGGCTCTGCTTATGTAGTTCCGTCAGCCACAGCAAAAGCCGGCGTTTTAGCCATGACCCGAAGCCTTGCCGTTGAATGGGCCAAATACGGAATCCGTTCCAATGCCATAGCACCGGGACCATTTCCTACCAAAGGTGCCTGGGACAGATTATTACCGGGCGACCTGAAAGACAAATTCGACCTGGCAAAAAAAGTGCCACTAAAAAGAGTGGGCGACCATCAGGAATTAGCCAATCTTGCCGCTTATCTTGTGTCTGACTTTTCAGCCTATGTCAACGGTGAAGTCATTACCATCGATGGTGGCGAATGGCTTAAAGGTGCCGGACAGTTCAATCTTCTGGAAGCTGTTCCCGATGAAATGTGGGATATGTTGGAGGCTATGATTAAGGCTAAGAAAAATAATTAGGAAAGTTGCTAAGTTGCTAAGGTTCTGAGAGGCTAAGGTTGTGCATTTTATGTATATAAAAGAGGATCTTTCGAAAAGAACTTTCATCTATTCTTTCATTTGGCAAGCTTCAAAATCTGCGTAATCATACTAATCTGTGGCTAAAAAGCCGCTAAGCTGCTAAGGCTCTGAGAGGCTAAGGTTGTGCGTCATGTATATATAAAAGAATACGTTATGAAATAACTTTCATGTATTCTTTCATTTGGCATAAGCTTCGTAATCTGTGTAATTCTGCCAATCTGTGGCTAAAAAGACGCTAAGCTGCTAAGGTTCTGAGAGGCTAAGGTTGTGCGTTTTATCGACAAAGTAGAAAGTTCTCCAAAAACTGATTTTGAAATAACAAGGCATACTGCCAAAATCAAAAACAGCACCATAAGCCGGAGGAATACTTCCGGCTTTTTTATTCGCTATCTCTTTTTATATTGTTAACAAAATAGATTTTCAAAACCCATAAATAATTGTATTTTTACGGTTCAAAATTTTAGAAATTAAATGGGCAAAATCATTGCTATTGCAAATCAAAAAGGCGGCGTTGGCAAAACAACGACGTCTGTTAATTTAGCAGCTTCCTTGGGAGTTTTAGAGAAAAAAGTATTACTGATTGACGCTGATCCTCAAGCGAATGCAAGTTCGGGTTTAGGAATCGACGTAGAGTCGGTAGAAATTGGAACTTACCAGATTCTGGAACACAGTAATACGCCGGAGGAAGCAACAATCGAATGTTCATCTCCAAACGTATCCGTGATTCCTGCCCATATTGATTTGGTGGCTATCGAAATCGAATTGGTCGACAAGGAAAACCGGGAATATATGCTAAAAACAGCATTGGAAAGCGTAAAGGACAAATACGATTACATTCTAATCGACTGTGCTCCATCGTTGGGATTGCTGACATTGAATGCATTGACGGCAGCAGATTCAGTAGTGATTCCAATCCAATGTGAGTATTTTGCTCTGGAAGGATTAGGAAAACTATTGAATACGATAAAAAGTGTCCAAAAAATCCATAATCCGGATCTGGATATAGAAGGCTTATTGCTGACTATGTATGATTCCCGCCTTCGCCTATCCAATCAGGTAGTTGAAGAAGTACAGAAACATTTCCACGATATGGTTTTTGAAACAGTCATCCAGCGTAATGTAAAATTGAGTGAGGCCCCAAGTTTTGGAGAAAGCATTATCAACTATGATGCAACCAGTAAAGGAGCAACCAATTATATCAACCTGGCAGAAGAAATCATTAAGAAAAATACGAAATAGAAACAGTTTATGACAAAGGCGATAAAGAAACAAGCATTAGGAAGAGGTTTATCAGCATTGCTAAAAGATCCGGAAAACGACATCAAATCGGCAGAGGATAAAAATGCAGATAAAGTAGTTGGTAATATTATTGAGCTTGAAATTGATGCTATTGAAATAAACCCGTTTCAGCCAAGAACCAATTTCAATGAAGAATCCCTTCAGGAATTGGCTACTTCCATCAGGGAATTGGGTGTTATCCAACCTATTACCGTACGAAAATTAGACTTTAACAAATTCCAGCTAATCTCCGGAGAAAGAAGGCTTCGTGCTTCAAAATTAGCCGGATTGACAGTTGTACCTGCCTATATCAGGCTTGCCAACGACAATGAATCGCTGGTAATGGCTTTGGTAGAAAACATACAGCGCCATGACCTTGACCCTATCGAAATCGCCTTGTCCTACCAACGTTTAATTGACGAGATTCAGTTAACGCAGGAGCAGATGAGTGACCGCGTAGGTAAAAAGCGCTCCACGATTGCCAATTACCTGCGATTATTAAAGCTTGACCCGATTATCCAGACCGGAATCCGCGATGGTTTTATTTCTATGGGACACGGTCGTGCTATCATTAACATTGAAGACCATGACATACAGGCTGATATTTACCAAAAAATCGTCAGCCAAAACCTTTCTGTAAGAGAAACGGAAGCCTTGGTTAAAAATTACCAGGACAGCCTGAAACCGGCTCCGCCAAAAGCGGCAAAAGGTAATGCATTTACCATTGATGAATCAGAAAAGAAAGCCATAGGAAACTATTTTGGCACAAAAGTAGATGTCAAAGTAGCCGGAAATGGTAAAGGAAAAATCACGATCCCATTTCATTCTGAAGAGGATTTCAACCGAATTATCAAATTAATCAAAGGTTAGTGAATAAGTTAGTTTCCATATTTTTTCTCTTTTTTCTGATCGGAACTACTTCCGTCAGCGCACAGGAAGAATTGAATATTGTCGTACGCGACAGCATAAAAGGAGAAGAAATCAATCCATTGGCTCCTTCTAAAGCTGCCTTTTATTCGGCCATACTTCCGGGTATGGGACAGGCCTATAATAAAAAATACTGGAAAATTCCCATCGTATATGCAGCATTAGGAACCGGAATAGGAATCTATGCCTACAACAACAAGAATTACCACAAATACAGAGACGAATACAAAAGGCGTTTAAACGGAACAGAAGACCCAAACGGAAAACTTTCCAACTTGACAGACAATCAGCTGATTTCTGCACAAAGGCAGTTCCAGAAAAACCGCGACCTTTCTTTGATAGTCACGGTAGGCATCTACATCCTGAATATTGTTGAGGCTAATGTGGACGCGCATCTCCTGCAATTCAATGTAAGCGATAAGCTCACGCTCAAGCCGGATATTTACCAAAACGACCTGAATTACAAAAAAAATGTCGGACTGACATTAAATTACAATTTTTAATAGCACAGCATGAAAATAGCACTTTTGGGATATGGCAAAATGGGTAAAGTGATTGAAAAAATCGCTTTGGAAAGAGGCCATGAAATCGTTTTGAGAAAATCTGCAGAAGATACTTTTGAAGGATTGGAACAGGCAGATGTCGCAATTGATTTTAGTATTCCTGACGCTGCGGTTAGCAATATCTCAACCTGTTTAGACAACAATATTCCAATCATTTCCGGAACTACCGGTTGGCTTGACAGCTATGACAAAATGGTTGCTCTTTGCCAGGAAAAAAACGGGGCATTTATCTACGGTTCCAATTTCAGTTTAGGCGTAAACATATTTTTCCAACTGAATGACTATCTCGCTAAAATGATGTCAAACATCAGGGAATATAAAGTTTCCATGGAAGAAATACACCATACACAAAAATTAGATGCACCAAGTGGCACCGCCATCACCTTAGCCAAAGGAATCATAGAAAATTCGGACTATTCAAGCTGGGCATTGGAAAATGCAAAAGAGGACGAAATCTTAATTGATGCCAAAAGAATCGAAAATGTTCCGGGCACGCATAGCGTTTTCTACAATTCAGCCGTAGACACTATCGAAATCAAACATATTGCCCATAGCCGTGAAGGTTTTGCATTAGGCGCGGTAGTAGCCGCAGAATGGATTTTAGGCAAAAAGGGGGTCTACACCATGAAAGATGTGCTTAATTTAACGTAACAAATCTTTTTCCCAACAGACATATACATAAAAATACATACAGATGACAATTAATCAATGGTTTCTATTTTTCCTTATCCTTCAGGTAGTACACTTTTTAGGAACATGGAAATTGTATAAAAAAGCAGGAAGACAAGCCTGGGAAGCAGCAATTCCAATCTATAACGCTATTATCCTGATGAAAATCATCAACCGACCGAAATGGTGGGTTATTTTGCTTTTTATACCTATTGTAAATCTTATCATGTTTCCTGTTGTTTGGGTGGAAACTTTGAGAAGTTTTGGAAAAAACACGACTTTGGATACGGCTCTGGGAGTGCTTACATTAGGACTTTATATCTATTACATTAACTATACTCAGGATGTAAAATATATTGAAAACAGAAGCCTGCATCCAAAAGACAAAACTGCAGATACTGTCAGTTCCCTGCTATTTGCAGTAGTAGTTGCTACAATTGTCCATACCTATGTAATGCAGCCTTTTACCATTCCTACAGGTTCGTTGGAAAAAACACTTTTGGTAGGCGATTTTCTTTTCGTGAGCAAAAATCATTATGGTGCCAGAACACCTATGACCACTGTTGCCATGCCAATGGTTCATGACACAATTCCGGGACTTAAAACTAAATCTTACCTAAACAGGCCTCAGCTTCCGTATTTCAGATTTCCGGGATTTGAACCCATTGAAAAAAACGATATTGTAGTATTCAACTGGCCAATAGATACTATCCCGCATGCCACAGAAGCCAATTTCAAACCTATCGACAAAAAGACAAATTATGTTAAGCGTTGTGTAGCAACTCCTGGCGACAATCTTTCTTTTATTGATGGCGATGCCTATATTAATGGCAAAAAACTAATTTTATCAGACAGAGCCAGAGTTCAATATTCTTACAGAGTAACCACTGTAAATGGTAGTATGCTTGACCCAAATTACCTGACAAAAGAGTTAAGAATATATCCGGACGATATTGGCTTCAATCAGAATGACAACAGCTATTTCTTTATTTCTTTAACCGATGAAAATGCGGCTATCCTGAAAAAGAATCCAACCGTAGAAAGCGTTACAAAACTGATTGCCAAAGCAGAAGAACATCCTGATCCAAGAATCTTTCCATACACTAAAAAATGGAATCAGGACAATTTCGGCCCTATCTATATTCCTCAGGCCGGAAAAACTGTAAAACTGGACAAAGAATCGCTTCCTTTTTACAGAACGATTATTAAAGAATACGAAAAGAACGACCTAAAAGTTGAGGGAGACAAAATCATCATCAACGGTCAGGTGGCTGATTCTTATACATTCAAACAGGATTATTACTACATGGTTGGAGACAACCGCCACAACTCATTAGACAGCCGTTATTGGGGCTTTGTACCCGCAGACCACATCGTAGGAAAGCCGGTGTTTATCTGGATGAGTTTGGACCCGTACACTCCGTGGTCAAAAGCTATTGACAAGATTCGTTGGGAAAGACTATTCACAACTGTTGGCGGAAGCGGCGAACCGGTATCCTATTTCAGTATTTTCGTCCTATTAATGGCAGGGTATTTTATTGCTAACTTCTTTATCAGAAGAAAAAAGAAAAAATTAGACAGGTATTAAGATGAATATCCTTTTGCTTCCTACCTATTTCCCGTCCATCAGCCAATTTGCTGCCATGGTTCAGGCCGATTCGATTACCTTTGAAATGGAAGACAACTTCCAAAAACAGACCAACAGGAACCGAATGTATATCTACAGCCCGAACGGCATACAGATGCTTAACATTCCTGTAAAACATTCCAAAGGCGACAGACACCAGAAAACAAAAGACGTTCGTATTGAAGATGCCTTTGACTGGCAGAAGCAGCATTTCAAATCGCTTGAAGCAGCCTACAGGACATCGCCTTTCTTTGAATATTTTGAAGACGACCTAGCTCCTGTTTTTCAAAAGAAGCACGACTTTTTGATGGACTTGAATTTTGAAGCGATGGAAATCGTTTCAGACTGCCTTGGCTTTGAATTTAGCTATAAGAAAACGGAAGAATATTTTCATGAAGCACCTCAATTCACAGATTTCCGACCTTTAGCAAACGGGAAAAAAGACACTTTGGAATTTGAGCCTTACACTCAGGTTTTTGGAGAAAAACACGGCTATCTGAACAATTTGAGCATCCTGGACCTTTTGTTCAACGAAGGAAGGCATGCCTTAGATTATCTAAAAAACCAATCGCTTTAAACCCGATTTAATTTTCGAACGCCAGCCTTGCCATAACCGGAAAGTGGTCTGAATTGATAAAATCAGGGTAATTTTCAAAGTTTTTGACCTGCATCTTCTTATCAACAAAAATATAATCGATTCGGGCCGGATAGTATTTGAAATTATATGACTTTCCAAAACCGCTGCCGGCTTCTTCAAAGGCATCATTCAGATTCCCTCTGATACTTCTGTACACAAACGAGAAAGCACTGTTATTCATGTCACCGCATATAATCTCAGGGAGCTTACTGTTTTTCTTGTGATTCATTATGATTTCGGCCTGCTCCTGCTGCTCTTTAAAAGCCTCGCTCATCCTCTTGATAATCTTCTTTGACTTTTGCTCGTTAATACCGTTTATATCTTCATTGATTTCATGGACATCGGGCGTAATTCTGATGGATTGCAAATGCATATTATAAACCCTGATTGTATCCTTCCCTTTTTTGATATCGGCATAAATAGCGTTATTATTAGAATTTGGAAATACGATATCACCTCTGCCTACAATTGGAAATTTAGAAAATATGGCATGTCCCGTCTTTGTCTTATTTCCTTTCATCAGGATATATTTGTGCTTATAAGCCCTCAAATTAATTTTCCCTTCAGAATATTCCTGAATGCATAGAATGTCCGGATTCTTATCATTAATGAAATTGGCTATCAGTTCCGGCACATCGTCCCTTTCAATCCATTTGTAAAGATTAAAAAGGCGCACATTATAACTCATCACCGTAAAATCATTATCAGAGGGCGGAAGGTCTGTAGTCGAAAATTTATAGAACTTATTAATAAAAGTAATACCCATTAACAGCACCACCGAAGAAAGCAAAATCTGCCTTTTCATCTGTATTCCCCAATAAATAAAAAAGAGGAGATTTAAAATCAACATGAAAGGCAATATCAGGGTCAGTACAGATAGAATGGGAAATAATTTAGGAGCCAAAAACGGTAAGATATAAGCAACAAAAGTCAATACAGTCAATACTATATTGAAAAAAAACATTGCTTTATTGAACCATGAAAGGTTTTTCATTTTTTGGCAAAAATTTTTTGAGTTCTGGCAAAGATTATAAAACTTTCTTTACTTTCCTGCTTTGAAAAGAAATTCTTTTTCTTCTTTTGTCAGGCTATCATAACCGGACTGGCTTATCTTGTCAAGAATTTCATCAATCTGCTGTTGTGTTTTATCCTTCACAACAATCCGACTGGCAGGAGCCGTTTTCGGTTTCGGCTGACTAACATTTCGATGTACCTTTTTAAAAGGCGTTCCCTTTTTAGGCTTAAACAGATTGGCGAAGAAGTCCAGGATTCGGGTAACAATCAGGCTCAAATCGGTTCCGTTCTGCAAAAGCTTAATATAAATAAAGCCAAATACGGCACCACCCAAATGGGCAATATGTCCTCCCATATTATTGGTTGGTATCTGTATCAGGTCCAATATCAGGAAAACAATAGCAATATGCCATAATTTGACAGTTCCTATCAGCAACAGCCTTATCTGATATAATGGCGCATAAGTCGCTGAACCTATAAGCACCGCCATAATTGCTCCGGAAGCTCCAATAATAGGTGCTTTATAGCCAAAAAGAAAAAATGTACCCAGAAAAACCAATCCTGCAAAAGCAGCACCCAATAAATACAATCCCAAAAACTGCTTTTGTGTAAAAAAAGTAAGGAAAAGTCTTCCTGAAAAATTAAGCATAATCATATTGAACAGCAGATGCAGTACATCCACATGCAAAAAACTATACGTAAGCAGTGTCCATGGCTTTACAATAAACTCTGAAGGATCAGAAGTAAGCTGTATCCACGACATCAAAGACAGGAATCCGTCATTTGAAAAGGCGTGCAGCAAAAACAAAGGTATAGCAATACCAATATTCCAGAAGATCAACTGTAACGTAATTCCTCCGGTTTTGTATTGCATCTTTAGATCATCAATGATTCCCATAAACCCAAAGATTAATTCCAACGATTGTTATGAAACTGGTTCTTTTTCCAGTACCACATCATGAAAAATCCTACTACCGCCCCGCCAATATGAGCAAAGTGAGCTATATTTCCACCTCCAAAAATAGAGATGCCCGTAACGCCTGAAAATAAATCCATGAGAAGAATTACCGGAACAAAATATTTTGCTTTTATTGGTATTGGAAGAAAAAGCATCATCAATTCAGCATTGGGAAACATAAAAGCAAATGCAACTAAAAGCCCATAAATAGCACCGGACGCTCCTACGGCCGGAGTTACATAAGATCTGGCAAAATTTTCCAACCCTGATTGACCGAGAACCTGACCCCATTGCTGATTTATCATGTCTTTATTTAATAATTCAAGAATACTATCCCGTGAAAAACCGGCATTGACAAGTTCAGTCAAACCAGTATGAAAAAAATAATAATTAACTCCTGTATGAAGTAATGCAGCTCCAAGACCACAGGAAATATAGAAAAACAAGAATTTTTTTCCGCCCCAAAAATGCTCTAATGCACTACCAAAAGAATAAAGTGCAAACATATTAAAAAAGATATGCATAAAGCCTCCATGCATGAACATATGTGTCAAAGGCTGCCAAGCATAAAATTGCGGGTTTTCAAAAAAGTAAAGTGACAAATAATGATAGGCAACTTCATTTTTTATTAATTGCGTCCCAATAAAAAATATAATGTTTATAATCAATAATTGCTTGACCGTTGGCGTGATATTCATCATACTGCAAATTTTTTATCTAAATCCTCTACACTCATCGTGATAAAGGTTGGTTTATGAAAAGGCGAAACATTAGGCTCCTTACAGGCAAAGAGTCCGTTAACGAGATTCTCCTGCTCTCTTTCTGTCAGATACGTCCCAGTCTTTACAGCAAGGCTTTTTGCCATCGATTTTGCAATCGTATCGTTCTGGCTGAAACTACTTTCCGGAATTTCGTCTTGTAGGTCACTCAATAACTGTTCCAACAGGATGGAAACCTCGCTCTCTGTCACATTGACCGGAATACCCGAAATTACAACGCTGTCTTCTTTAATTTCTTCAAAAACAAACCCGGTATTGACCAGAGAAAGCTCCAATTCAGAAATCAATAATATTTCCTGGGATGAAAAATAAAGATTCAGCGGAAACAACAACTGCTGGCTCGATGCCTGATGCACTGTCATATTCGCCAGAAACTGCTCATATAAAACCCGTTGGTGTGCCCTTTGCTGATCAATAATCACCATTCCTGATTTGATAGGACTGACAATATATTTTTTATGAATCTGATAGGTCTTGTAAATCGCTTCTTCGATTTCCTTATCATTAAACAGAGAACCGGTTACTTCTTCAGATTCAAACTGGATATCCTGAATATCAGTTATCGTTTCCGTATCCTGTTTTAATCCCACATACAGGCTTTCCCAGTTAGACGATTCAGGCTTTCTGTAAGAACCACCCGAACCACTATAACTGCTGCTATTGCTTCCGCTACTGTATGATTTTGCCGGTATCGGATCCAGATCTCCAAACGGATTAAAATTAGCATCCACCTGAATCAAAGGCATAGACGCTTCTTTCTTCTCATATTCGTAGGGCGTATCCAGATTAGAATCCCTGTCGAAATCCAAAACCGGAGCCACATTAAACTGTCCCAAACTGTGTTTTATGGCAGAACGTAAAATAGCGTAAAGCGCATGCTCATCGTCAAATTTTATTTCCGTTTTTGTCGGATGTATATTGATATCAATTGTATTGGGCGGAACGTCCAGATAGATAAAATAACTAGGCTGGCAACCATCTTTCAGCAATCCTTCATAGGCAGCCATAATAGCATGGTGCAGGTAACCGCTTTTGATAAAACGGTCATTGACAAAGAAAAATTGTTCGCCACGGTTCTTCTTTGCAAATTCTGGCTTGCTCACAAACCCCTGTATTCCTACGATTTCTGTACTTTCCTGAATCGGAACCAGTTTTTCATTGGTTTTTCCTGAAAAAATATTCACGATACGCTGACGCAGGTTTGATGCCGGAAGGTTAAACATTTCACTTCCGTTATGATACATCGTAAAATGAATATTGGGATGGGCCAAAGCAACCCTCTGAAATTCATCAACAATATGGCGGTGTTCCACCGTATCCGATTTCAGGAAATTCCTTCTTGCCGGTATATTAAAAAAAAGATTCTTTACCGCAAAAGACGTCCCTTTTGGCAGAACGGCCACATCCTGCGACACAAACTTGCCTCCTTCAATGGCGAGATGTGTTCCCAATTCATCCTGCTCCTGCTTTGTTTTCATCTCTACATGTGCAATTGCGGCAATAGAAGCCAATGCCTCGCCACGGAAACCTTTGGTATGCAATGAAAACAAATCTTCTGCTGCTCTGATTTTTGAAGTAGCATGACGCTCAAAACACAAACGCGCATCAGTAACACTCATACCAACACCATTATCAATCACCTGTACAAGCGATTTTCCAGCGTCTTTAATAATAAGTTTGATATCGTTGGCCTTAGCATCAACTGCGTTTTCAAGAAGTTCTTTCACCACAGATGCAGGCCTCTGGACTACTTCTCCAGCGGCTATCTGGTTGGCAACATGATCGGGAAGCAATTGAATTATACTCGACATTCTATAAATTTGTTGACTTCCAAAGTTACATAATTAATATAACAATTGAAAAATTAGAAAATAGGAAAACCGGAAAGTTTTTCACACAAAAAAGCCTATTTCGTGTAAAGGAAATAGGCTCTATAAAAAGTTTATCGGGACTTTATTATTTCGAAGACTGCTGTCTTAAATAAGCCATCTTTATTGCCGCAATCGCCGCTTCGGTTCCTTTATTTCCATGAACCCCGCCGCTTCTGTCAATAGATTGCTGCTCATTATTATCAGTCAGCACACAAAAGATAACCGGAACATCTGTCTGAACATTCAAATCCTTGATGCCTTGCGTAACGCCTTCACATACAAAATCAAAATGTTTGGTTTCTCCCTGAATCACACAACCGATTACGATAACCGTATCCACCTGCTGTGTATCGATCATACGCTTAGCCCCATAAACAAGCTCAAAGCTTCCCGGAACATTCCATCGGATGATATTATCCGGTGTAGCATCGCAGTCCAGTAATGCCTTTTCAGCCCCGGAAAAAAGACCTTCCGTTATTTTGTCATTCCATTCAGAAACAACAATCCCAAACCGAAAATCTTTCGCGCTTGGGATTGTGTTTTTATCGTATTCTGATAAATTTTTATTAGCTGTAGCCATTGTAATAAGATTGCAATCTCAAATCAAGACTTCAGAAATCTGAAATCTAAAATTCAAAATCTAAATTATTGTGCCAATCCAATCATTGCATCAATATTCATCGCTTCAGGAGCCGTATCGTATTTCTCCTTGATTTCGTTGAAATATTTCAATGCTGTTTCTTTTTGCTTCAATGCCAAAGCCGTTTGCCCTGCTTTCAGCAAGAAACGTGGCGTAGTCATGTCATTCTGATTCATCTCTGCAGCCTTAACATAATACTCCAAAGCTTCTTTTGGCTGGTTCAATTGAGAGAAGGCATCACCAATTGCTCCTTTTGCAATTACCGAAAGCATCAAATCATCTGAACTGAATTTTTCAAGATATTCGATTGCCTCTTTGTATTTTTTAGTATTCAGATAAGCGATACCCGCATAGTAATTTGCCAGGTTAGCCGCATTGGTACCAGAATAATTTTCTATAATTCCTGTGAAACCCAGCTTCCCTTCTCCACCTTTTAGAGACAGGTTGTAAAGTGAATCGCTTGCTGTTCCTTCAGTTGCCTGCTGGAAGTATTTCTGAGCCTGGAACATTTCGTTCGCAGCTTCATCTTCTTTAGGCTCTACAATAAATTTCTTATATAAAAGGTAACCTGCCGCTATAAGGGCAACAGCACCA
>OGQD01000871.1_pt1 | contig 21094 bp, 18 predicted proteins | sample 1553091 | NCBI WGS metagenome assembly OGQD01 (sample SAMEA2580290, study PRJEB22360) | human gut metagenome | biome: human gut; feature: human-associated habitat; material: faeces | place: Denmark | collected 2008/2010
TTCCAGGTTGGGCCGTGCTCTACCGCGCCCTGGGGGATTGGCCGCTAGATAGCGTCTGATCGAGTCGCCCAGCCCTGGGCATAATCGAGGAAGCGTCGCAGGCCCGCCGTGGGGTATTTGTCGATGTGCAGCGCACGGAAGAAGGTGCGCCGCAGCGGCCCCAGCGGATTATCCAACTGCACCAGCTCGCCGCGTGCGAGCTCCGCCTGTACGACACGCTGCGACAGGCAAGCGATGCCGAAACCACTCGCAACCAGCTGCTTGATCGCCTCGGCGTTGCTCACCTCCAGGGGCGCATTGACGCTGCCCAGGCGCGGCAGTACCTGCTGCTCGAAAGTCACCCGTGTGCCCGACCCGGACTCCCGCAGCACCCAGCGCGCCGCCGCCAGATCCTGCAGGGTGACGCACTCGGCCGTCGCCAGGGGATGATCCGGCGCCACGACCAGTAGCAGCTCGTCCACCATCCAGGGCGTCAGCTGGATCTGCGGATGCTGGATCGGCGCTTCGATGAAGGCCACGTCCAGGCGGAACTCGGCCAGCGCCTCGATCACCCCGCCGCTGTTGGCGACCTGCAGCTCCAGGCGGCTCTCGGGCAATTCGCCGAGAAAGCCGGCCATCACCTGCGGCAGCAGATAGCCGCCGATGCTGCGGCTGGCACCGAGGCTCAGTTGTACCGGCGCCGATTCGAACAGGCTCTCCAGCTCGGCGCTCTGCGCCAGCAGCGCACTGGCCTTGGGATAAAAGGCGCGGCCATTGTCGTTCAGCGCCAGACGCTTGCCACTGCGGTCGAACAGGCGCGCGCCGAGTGCACGCTCCAGCTCCTGCAACGCCTGGCTGGCGGCGGACTGCGAAAGCGCGATGCGTGCCGCGGCCTGGGTGACATTGCCCAGTTCGGCAATTGCGGTGAAGGTCGCCAACTGGCGAAGGGTGATGCGCGGGCCCATATCGATAAAACCGGTCATCCCAATAAGAACAATCCGTTTTTACACTAAGCGGTGCCGCGGCACCATGGCTTCACCTTACACAAGGAGCCTGCAATGAACGCCCTCCGCCGCCTGCCCTACTTCGTCCCCGGCGCCCTGCTCTGCCTGGCCATCGCCTTCGGCTCGCGCCAGCTCATGGAAATTCCCGCACTGCAGCACCTGGGGCTCGGCAGCCTGACCCTGGCAATCCTCATCGGCCTGCTGGCCGGCAACCTGGGACTCGCGCGCTTCGGCAGCATTCGCCCCGGCATCGACCTCTCTCGCCAACAACTGCTGCGCCTGGGCGTTGTGCTCTACGGCCTGCGCCTGACCTTCCAGGACATCGCCGCCCTCGGCCCGGCAGCATTGATCATCGACGTGCTGATGGTCGCCAGCACCCTGACCGTCGCCTGGTGGATCGGCGAACGCTGGCTCAAGCTGCCGCGCGAAAGCGCCCTGCTGATCGGCGCCGGCAGCGCCATCTGTGGAGCCGCGGCGGTCATGGCGAGCAGCCCGGTACTCAAGGCGCGTGCCGAGCACACGGCCGTCGCGGTAGCCACCGTGGTGCTCTTCGGCACCCTGGCGATGCTGCTGCATCCGCTGATCTACGCCGCGCTGCCCAATCTGTTCGGCAGCGAGCAGGCCTTCGGCGTGTTCACCGGCTCGACCATCCACGAAGTCGCCCAGGTGGTTGCCGCCGGCCGCGCCATGGACCCGGCCGCCGCGGACGCCGCGCTGATCAGCAAGATGTTGCGGGTCCTGCTGTTGGCCCCGGCCCTGCTGATCCTCGGCCGCGTCGGTTGCGCCGAAGCCGCCGAGCCCGGCGCGCGCCGCAAACTGCACATTCCCGGTTTCGCCGTGTTTTTCCTGCTGGTGACTGGCCTGCGCTCGCTGGGCTGGGTGCCGGAAAGCTGGCTGGCGCCGCTGCAGCAACTGGATGACATGATGCTCGGCATGGCGATGGCCGCCCTGGGCCTGGCCACCCGCCTGGGCGACCTGCGCAAGGAAGGCCCCAAGCCGCTGCTGCTGGGCGCCGGCCTGTTCGCCTTCCTGCTGGTGGGCGGCGGCCTGATCAACGGCGGCGTACAGTACCTGTTCCACTGATTCACGCAGGCAAACAGAAAGGGCGGGCACCTTGGGTGCCCGCCCTCTTTCGTTATCGCGTCGGCGATCAGCTGGACAGCTTGCGGTCCAGCGAGAACGGGCCGGCGCCGCTGATCAGCAACGCGACGCTGATCATGATCAGGGTGAAGGCGTATTCGAAGCCGTTGGCGGTGATGAAGAAGCCGTTGGCCAGGTGCACGCTGAACACTGCGACCAGCATGGCGACGATCAGCGGGATGCTCGCCAGGCGCACCAGCAGGCCGAGGACCAGGGCCAGGCCGCCGAAGAACTCGGCGCTGCCGGCCAGGGCAGCCATCAGGTAGCCAGGAGTCACACCGAGGGATTCCAGCCAGCCCGCCATGCCTTGCAGACCCGGGCCACCAAAGGCGCCGAAGAGCTTCTGCGAGCCGTGAGCCATGAAGGTCAGGCCGGTGGTGATGCGCAGGACAGCGATGCCGGCGCCAGCGTTGGTGGTCAGGATGGATTTGATCAGCGAGTTCATGGTGCGTCCTTATGCGAGCTCTAGTGGGAGCGGAGGGTTGCGTAGGAAGTAGGTGACAACCGGGGTTGCTTGGCGACCAATATAACCAGTTTTTACGATATCAAAAGCGCAAAATAGCGCTGAAAGCTATCGAAAAAACTGATTACTTCTTGATTGCCGCCACGCTCTCACGTGGCTCGAGGCCATCACGTTCCCGCTGATATGCAAGATAGTACTTGTTGACGCTACTGACGTAGTTCACTACGCCCATGCCCAACTGCTCGGCCGCCACGCGCTCGACCTGGAAGAACCACTGGTTGGGGTTCAGGCCCTGGCGCTTGGCCTCCGCACGCAGGCTTTGCACCCGCTCGGGACCGGCATTGTAGGCAGCCAGAACGAAGGCCATGCGGTCCCGTTCATTGATGCGCGGGCTGGAGAAGAAGCGCTTGCGCAGCATGGCCATGTAACGGCTGGCTGCCTGCACGTTGTTCTCCTTCTGGTGCACGGTATCCACGCCCACGGCGCGGGCCGCCGCCGGGGTGATCTGCATCAGCCCGGTGGCGCCGCCGGCGCCGCGCGCACCGGCATTCAGGTTGGACTCCTTGAAGCCCACGGCGGCCAGGGCCAGCCAGTCGACCTTGCTCTGCTCACCATAGCGTTGCAGGGTCGGGCGCACGGCTTCCAGGCGCTTGCGGTCGGGAACGAGCAGCGGGTTGCGCACCTGGTAGGCGCGGCGGTACAGGCGCTGGAAGGCCGCGTCCTGGTCCGCCGGGGCGCGATAGTCCTTGAGGAAGCGGTTGACGCTGGCGCGCAGCATGGGCGCGTCACGACGAACGTACCAGGCCATCGGCTCGCTGTTGTCCAGCACCAGATGACGATCGACGCGCAGTTTGGTGAAGACCTTGCTCCAGCGTTCGGCGATGGGCTGCTCGACCACGGTGTAATTGAAGATGCCGGCCTGGACCATCTCCAGCACGTCTTCCACCGCCAGGGAGGAATCGGTCCACTCCAGCACCAGCGGCGCCATGCGCTTCTGCGCCAGGCGCTCGTTGACCTTGCGCACGGCCTCGCCGGCGGCGCTGCCGGCTGGCAGGGTGATGGTGCGGCCGGCCAGCTGCTCCAGGCGCACGAACTTGCGGTTGCCCTGCTTGGTCACCAGCACCAGCGGCACGTCGGCCTTCCACGGCAGGCTGGGGCTGACGTTCTGGCCATCGCGGGCCAGCAGGACCTCCCCGGGCGCGACCAGATCGCCTTCACCGCGCTGCAGCGCGCCGAGCAATTGATCCTTGGCCTTGGGAATGAACTGGATGGTGAGCGGCTTGCGCCCCGGGGCACTGTCGTTGAGGTATTGCTCGAAGGCGCGCAGGCGACGGTATTCGACGCCAATGGGTTCGCCCTTGATCTCGCCGGAGCTGTTGCGGCTCTGGTTGACCAGAACCCGCAGGGTGCCGCCGGAGCGGATCGTGGCGAGGTCGCGGGCGTCGGTGTTTTCCTGCTCCCAGTTTTCCGGCTGGGCCGTCAGGCGCGCGGCCGCCGGCAGTGGCGTCAGGGCCACGAGGCACAGCAGTAGCAACAACAGTCGGGTCATCCAGCTCTCCAGGGGCTCGCACTCGGCGGCGGGCCGATTAGAGTGCGGTTTCGGCCGGGGGTTCCCGACCGCCAAGGGCGCGCAAGATTCTCACAGGAGGGACTCATTACCAACCCGAAACTTCCGATATATCTTCGGAATAATCCGCAACCTGTTGTTTTTGAAGAATTTTCGTCTGGAAAGAGCGTTTTGCTATGCTCCGCATCCGGACAAAGGGAACAAAAATGCAACTGATCGACATCGGCGTCAACCTCACCCATCCAAGCTTCGAGCCGGAACGTGAAGCGGTCCTCGCTCGCGCGATCGAGGCCGGCGTCGCCCAGATGGTGCTCACCGGGACCAGCCTGTCCGACAGCGAACAGGCCCTGGAACTGTGCCGGCAACTGGACGAAGAACAGCGTCTTTACTGCACCGCCGGTGTCCATCCCCATGAAGCCAGCCACTGGGACAGCGGCAGCGCCAGGGCGCTGCGCGGACTGCTGGCGGAGGACCGGGTAAAGGCCGTGGGCGAATGCGGCCTGGACTTCAACCGCGACTTTTCGCCGCGCCCGCAGCAGGAAAAGGCTTTCGAAGAACAACTTGGCCTCGCCGTGGAACTGCAATTGCCGGTGTTCATCCACGAGCGCGATGCCGGAGAGCGCCTGCTGGCGATCCTCAAGGAGTTCCGCGACCGGCTCCCTGCGGCCGTGGTGCATTGCTTCACCGGCGAGCGCCGCACGCTTTATTCCTACCTCGACCTCGACCTGCACATCGGCATCACCGGCTGGATTTGCGACGAGCGCCGCGGCACCCATCTGCAGGAGCTGGTGCGGGAAATTCCCGAAGGCCGGCTGATGCTGGAAAGCGACGCACCTTATCTGTTGCCGCGCACGCTGCGGCCCAAGCCGAAGAACGGCAGGAACCAGCCGGCCTACCTGCCCGAAGTGCTGACCTGCGTGGCCCAGCACCGTGGCGAGAGCGCAGAGCGCGTCGCTGCCCATACCACCGAGTGTGCGCGGCGCTTCTTTGACCTCCCGGAAATTTGAACCGGCTCTCAAGAATGCCCTTCCTCGGCCGATAAGTCGGGAGCGGAAGGTGGCTTGATTCCCATCAATGGCCACCTTCATCCCTTTTCACGACAATAATGGCGCCCTGCCACTATTCGACCGACAAGAAGACATCTATGGCCGCCTGGATCCGCGATATTTCCCTCAAGTACAAATTCTGGGCCGTCAACGCGGTCGCCTTCGTCACCACTCTGCTGCTGGTGCTGTTCGCCATGCACCAGGAGCTCGATGGGCGCAACCAGCAGGCACGCCAGGGTGCCGAAGCCCAGGCCCAGATGCTCAAGAGCTGGCCGGCGGGCTCGGCGCTGCCGACTTCGCCGAACCTCGTCAGCTTCGCCGCCGGCAGCGCCCCGCAGATCACCGGTGTCGACGGCTCGGCCCTCGCCCGCGCCAGCGGCTGGGTGGACCTGCAGGATGCGCAGAACCGCAACGGCGCACTGGCCGGCGCTTACGTGCAGGATATCGGCAACGGCCAGCGCGTTGCCGTGCTCGCCCCCGGCGCCGACTTCTGGAGCGTCTTCGAAGACCGCGCCCTGCCCTTCGCCGGCGCCGTGCTGGTGCTGATGCTGGCCCTGCTGGCCGCCTCGCAATTGCTGATCCGCTTCATCCTCACGCACCTGCTGACCCTGCGCGACGTGATGCTGCACGTGGAAAAGAGCGGCGACCTGTCCGCCCGCGTGCCACTGGAAAGCCGCGACGAAGTCGGCCAGATGGCCACTGCCTTCAACGCCATGCAGGCCGGCTACCAGCGCGTGGTCGGCACCGTTGCCCAGGCCGCCGGGCGCCTCGACGAAGGCGCGCGCAGCCTTGCCAACAGCATGGGCCAGGTGCGCCAGGGCATGCTCGGCCAGCAGAGCGAGACCGACCAGGCCGCCACCGCCATCAACGAGATGTCCACCACCGTCCACCACATCGCCCAGCATGCCGCCGACACCCGTGACCAGTCGCAGGAGGCCGACCGCCTCGCCGGCAATGGCCAGCAGGTCGTCGGTCGCGTTGGCCAGTCCATCGCCGGTTTGTCCCAGGGCGTGCAGCAGACCGCCGAGATGATCCAGCAGTTGGCCCAGGACAGTCACAAGATCAGCAGCGTGGTCAGCGTGATCCATGGCATCGCCGAACAGACCAACCTGCTGGCTCTCAACGCCGCCATCGAGGCCGCCCGCGCCGGCGAGATGGGTCGCGGTTTCGCCGTGGTGGCCGACGAAGTGCGCAACCTCGCCAAGCGCGTGCAGGACTCCACCGACGAGATCACCCAGATGATCAATGCGCTGCAGTCCGGCACCCGCGACGCCGTGGAATTCATGCAGGAAAGCTCGATCAAGGCCGACGGCTGCGTAGAGCAAGCCCGTGAAGCCGGCGAAGCCCTGGCGGCGATCGCTTCGGCGGTGGCGCTGATGCGCGAGAGCAATACCCAGATCGCCGTGGCCGCCGAGCAGCAGAGCCAGGTCGCCGAGGAAATGACCCGCTCGGTCGTCGGTATCCGCGACGTGACCGAACACACGGTGCAGCAGACCGTGGACTCGGCCGGCACCAGCCACCAGTTGGCGGACCTCGCCGGCGAGCTCAGCCGCGCCATCCGCCAGCTGCGCCTGTAATCCCTATCGCCCGCATAGCCTGCGTCCATTGGCGCGGGCTTCGGCGCAGCACCTAGACTGCTGATAGTCCGCCCGCCTGCGCTCAGGCGGGCCTTTCAGTCTCGGGAGCACCCACATGGGCAAACGTCATCCCAACCTCCTCGCCTGGCAGTGGCAGGGCTACGCCGCCAACCACCGCAACCCGACCAACCTGGCGTTGCACATCATCGCCGTGCCGCTGTTCATCCTCGGCGCCCTGACCCTGCTCAGCGGGCTGTTCGGCCTGAGCCTGTCGGCGATCCTGCTGGGGGTGATCGGCATGGTCGCCTCGCTGGCCATCCAGGGCCGCGGGCACAAGCTTGAAGAGCAGGCGCCCGAACCCTTTAAGGACCGCAAGGACGCCGTCAGCCGTCTGCTGGTCGAGCAGTTCGTCACCTTCCCGCGCTTTGTTTTGAGCGGCGCCTGGTGGCGTGCCTGGCGCAATCGCGGGCGCTGAGCCGGCCATAAGAGCAGGGCGCGGCATTGCGGCCATTCAAGTACCGGGCAGGTTCGCCGATATAATCGTCGAGATTTCGTCGCGAGCTGTTGAGATGTCGGCCTTTCGTCATTTTATTGGCTTTTTTGCCTGCCTGTTTATTGTCACGACTGCGAACTCAGCCCCGGAATCGACGGCCGAGCGCACCGTGCTGACCATTGCAGTCAAAGGCCAGCCGCAACTCCAGCGCCACTACAGCCTGCGCGAGCTTGAAGCGCTGCCACAGAGCGAGCGGCGCTCGATGCTCCCGGAAGAAACCCGGGTCCATGGCTGGCAAGGCGTGCGCCTGAGCATCCTGCTCGCCGTCTTCGAGCGCGGCGACGCCCAGCGCCTGCGGGTCGAGGCACTCAACGACTATTCCGCGCTGATTCCACTGAGCGACCTGGACGCCTTCGACCCGATCCTCGCCTACCGCCGCGACGGCCAACCCATCGGTATCGCCGAGCGCGGCCCGCTGTTCGTCATCTACCCGATGCTCGATTACCCGGAGTTGCGGACCCAGGTCTATTTCAACCGCACCGTCTGGCAGGTAAGCCGCATTACCCTGGAGTGATCGCCGTGCCCCCGCAACTTCCCAGGCGGCGCTATCGCCGCCTGACCGTCATCATCCTCAGCGGCCTGATCGCGGCGCTGACCGCCGGCGCCGGCGCCGCGCTGCTGATGGTGCACCAGCATGTCCGCCAACTGGCCCATCCCGATGCCCACAGCGAGCTGTGGCAGGCCTACCAGCTGCGGGCCGAGCTGGAGCGCTCGTTGAACAGCGCCCGACAGGTACTCGCCGGGGAGAGCTACAGCGATGCCCTGGCAACCCGTGTCGAAGTGCTCGCCAGCCTCCTGCCGCCGCTGCGTAATACGCCCGTCTACAACTACCTGGCCGTACCCCGCCCGGAAGTGCAGGCAACCCTGGAAAAGATCCAGCACCTGAGTGACGCCTGGCTCAAGCGCGCGCCATGGGGGCAGCCGCAGGCCGCGAAACTGCTGGCCGGCGAGATGCTGCACGAGCTGCCGCCTCTGCTCGAACCCACCCACGAACTGGTGGTGGTCACCAACATTGCCCTGACCAACTACATGGACGCCGAACGCCAGGACCTGCAGCGCGCCTTCAACCTGCTGGCCTGGGTGCTTTTCGGCCTCGGCCTGTGCAGTGTGCTGCTGGCCTTGCGGGTGATCGCCAATTCGCGGCGCAAGCTCCTGCTCACCCAGCGCCTGCATGACCTCAACCAGTCGCTGGAGCAGCGCGTCGAGCAGCGCACCCAGGAATTGAGCGAACGCAAGGCGCTGCTGCGCTATATCCTCGACACCAGCCCCAGCGACGTGGCGCTGCTCAGCGACGAAGACTCCCGCGCCCACTACGTCAGCCCGCGGCTGCTACAGCGCACCGGCATCCGCCCGCACGAACCCTTCACCCTGAGTCGGCTGTTCGACGATCCCGACGAGGAAGCACGCTTCCGCCAGTCCCTGGCCGATCACGGCCAACTGGACAGTTGGGAGACCCGCCTGGCGGGCAATCCGCCTTTCTGGGCGATCGTCTGGGCACGGCGCATGGAGGTGGACGGACGCCCCGCCTCGCTGGTGTGGAGCTTCGACATCAACCAGCGCAAGACCATGGAGCAGGAGTTGCGCCTGCTGGCCACCACCGATCCGCTGACCGGCCTGCAGAACCGCCATGCCTTCGTCAAACGCGGCGTCGCCCTGCTCAAGAGCGCACAGCGCTACGACCGCCAGTGCTCGGCGCTGATGCTGGACATCGACTTCTTCAAGCCGATCAACGATACCCACGGCCACGCCTTCGGCGATGCCGTGCTTCAAGCCGTGGCGAAGGAGTTGACGCAGGGACTGCGCGAAGTGGACCTGCTTGGCCGCCTGGGTGGCGAGGAGTTCGCCGCAATCCTTCCCGAAACCGACCTGCAGCAGGCGCTGCAGGTCGCCGAACGGGTACGCAACAGCGTCCAGGCACTGTCCTTCACCAGCGAAGACGGCAGCCGCGTGCGTCTCACCCTGAGCATCGGCGTGGCGGCCCGGCGCGAAGGCGAGCTGCGCCTGGAGGACCTGCTCGCCCGCGCCGACCGGGCCCTCTACCGGGCCAAGGCCGGCGGCCGCAACCGCACGGAGACCGCACCCGGCATTTAGCGGGGGCAGCCCTAGCCGAAGATGGTCACCGTCTGCCGGCCGATCGCCAGGAGCTGGCCATCGGCCGACCAGGTCTGGGCGGCGATGTGCCCGTAACCGTCGCGGGCATGCTCGATGGTCGCCAGGTACTGGCACCAGCCATTGGCGGGCATCGAGGGCAGCGGCTGGACGAACTCCACGGTCCAGGTCAGCGAGCTGGAAGGCGCTGGCGATTTCAGATGCGGCAGGTTGGCCGGCGGCCAGGCGTCGATCAGCGCCAGCAGGTGGCTGATCTCCATCGGCTCCTCGCCCACGTCGCCGCCGCGGAAGCGCATCCAGCCACCCATCTCGCGCTCGCGACTGGCCGAGAACGGCATGTGCCCGACCGCCCAGCGCATGGCGATATTCTGGGTGAAGGCCGGCATCAGCTTGCGAATGTACGGTAGTTCCTGGCAGTCCTCGACGGCCTTGAACATCGGTGGCGGCAGGCCGTCCATCTGCACGGTGGATTCGCGTCCCACACCGAAGCTGCCTTGCGCCAGCAGCACCACCTGCCCGTTCTGCACCGCGCGGCAGAATACCTGGCTGACCGACTTGCCCTCCCGCAGCACTTCGGCCTCGAAGCTCACCGGCACTTCCACCTCGATGGGGCCGACGAAAGTGATCGCCAGCGAACGCACCGGTCGTCCGGCCTCGGCCACCGCCGCCATGGCCTCGTAGGCCAGCGCCGCCACCAGGCCGCCGAAACTCGCACGGCCCTGCGCCCAGGCGGCGGGGATGACAATGGACAGCGGTGCGGCACGCACCGCCCGGAGCAGTTCGCTGAAGGACATGATCGGACTTCCCTGAGGCTTCTGGAAAATGGCAGCTGGTTGCGATCTTAGGGGCACCGGCAGCCCCGGCAAACCATCCAAAGCCTTGTCCCTTGCAGGAAATGCCCTGTCATCAACGAGCCCTATGCAGCGCTTTCCGCAGGGCTTCGAGGCTCTCGTCGGCGAGGCGCTCGGCGAGGTCGTGGCGGGCGTTCCAGTGCGGCTGCAAGGGCATCAGGTCGAGTTCGCGCTCGCTGCGGATCAGCCACTGCTCGTAGTCATGCCAGTCGCCCAAGGCCGATTGCGCATCCTTCAGCGGCGCGAGCAGTCGCTGCGGCACCGCCGACTCCTTCGGATAGGCCTCCAGCGAATAGCGCACGCGCTTGATCAGCAGGCGCAAGCGATGGCGATCGTGGGCCGGATCTTCCAGCGCGTCGCGCAGCTTCCGCCATTCCCGGGCAAGGCGCTTCTCCACCTTGCCGTGCAACCCCTTGAGCACGCCATGGCGCTCCGCTGTTCGCCACAGCTGCGGCCAGCCATCCAGGCGCAGCAGCAGACGCTCCCACTGCGGGCTGGCGAGCAGCGTGGCATAGCCGGAAATCAGCGCCGGCCGGCGCAGCGCGGCGGCACGCTCGTAGCCCTCGGCCTCCAGCGCCGGCAGCAGCACTTCCAGATCACGCAGCGGACCGCTGAGACGGCCCATATCACCCAGCGCCTGCTCCAGTTCGTCGATCCCCGGCATGCCCCGCACCGCGTGCAGCAGACTGCGCAGCCGGCGCACAGCGATGCGCAGGTCGTGCAGCGCCTCGGGATCGGACTCGGCCTTCAGGCGGGAGGACGCGGAGAACAACGCGACCTCCTGCTCGATCAGATGGCTTACCAGGTAATCGCAGAAGGAGGTCACGGCAGGCTCCACGCCAGAGGGTGAGCTATCAGGTTAGCCCCCGCCAGCACACCGGCAAGGGCCGCGATGTCACGTCCCGTTTCTGCGCGCAGACCACAAGCGCCAGGGCAGTTCGCGACGCAGGCGCGCCAGGTGCGCACGCAATTGGGCCGGAGCGGTGGCGGCTCCGCCATAGCGCTGTGCTTCGAAGGCTTCCAGGTAGCTGCGGATCGCCTGCGCGTGGGCCGGGAGGACCCTGCTCGCGCGCCGGCAGAAGTCCCGCGCACCCTCCCCCGGCTCGCGATGCACCCCCAGGGGCGCGAGCATCCTTTCGAAACGCTGGAAGCTCTGCAACTGGAGATCGGTGGAGCGCCGCCAGGGCTTGAACAGCACCAGCGCCAGCACAGCCAGCAACAGCGCGCCACCGCCCACCAGCAGGGCGCCGATCCACTGCCGGTCCAGTCCGCCGAACCAGTTCTTCAGCATGTCGCCCTGCTGCTCGGCCTGGTAACCCAGCACCCAGCGCTGCCAGCCGTAGTTGACGTCGTCCCAGGCCATGCGCAGTTGGTTGAGCAGCGCGAAGTTCCGGTAGCGCAGGGGTGAAAACGGATCGGCCTCGAGGAAGCTGCCTTCCTGGCTCATGGCCGCCTCCAGCCCTTGCTCGATCCGCTCGGGCGATACGGCGCCCGTGGGGTCAACGCGCGTCCACCCGCGGCCCGGCTGCCAGTACTCCACCCAGGCGTGGGCATCGAACTGGCGGATCGCCAGGTAGTTGCCCGACGCGCTGGCCTCGCCCCCCTGGTAGCCGGTCACCACGCGAGCCGGAATCCCCGCCGCGCGCAGGACGAAGGTCATGGCGCCGGCATAGTGCTCGCAGAAGCCGGCCCGGGTGTCGAACAGGAAACCGTCGATGCGCTCCGGGCCAACATCCGGCGGGCGGAGTGTGTAGCGGAACGGCTGCTCGCGGAAGTGCCGGAGCATCGCCTGCACCAGCTCGGCCGGCTGTGGGTAGCGTTCGCGCAGTTGTCGCGCCCAGGCGCGGGCCTGGGGATTGCCGCCCTGCGGCAAGGCGAGGTTGATCCGTTGTGCGCGGGTGGCGTCGTCCGGCTCCAGCAGAGCGTGCGGCCAGGAGGTGGCGCGGTAGAGCAGCCCCTGGCGCACCGGCAGGCGCCGCTCCAGGTGGAAGTCGCTCATCATCCGCGCATCGCCCAGGCTGGTCTGCGCCACATCCAGCCCGAACAGCCAGGGCCGACCGTTGGGCTCCATGATCACCTGGTACTGCAAGGGCTGCCCCTGTCGCTGCCATTGCGGCTCACGATCGCCACGCTGGAACGCGGTACTCCAGCGCGTGCCGTCGAAGCGTTCCAGGGTCAGGGCGCGCCAGTACAGTTGCGAGCGCGGCGGCGGGCTGCCGTCGAAGCTCACTCGAAAAGCCAGCGCAGCAGACTGGCTCAGTTCCACCATGTCGCCGGGCGCCATGCTGTCACTCAGCCCGGTCATGGATTTGTCGCCGGGCATTGGCAGCGACCACAGTGGCCCCATGCGCGGGAACAACAGGAAAAGCAGCAGCATCAGCGGCAAGGCCTGCAGCAGCAGACCGCCGGCCAGGCGCAAGGTCGGCATCGGGCGCGCGGCGAAACCGCTCTGCTGCAGGCCGATGGCCGCCGCGAGCAGCGCCAGCACCGGCAGCACGCTGAAGGCGGCGGCGAGGATGTCATCCTGGAACAGGTAACTGGTGGTAACCGCGAAGAACCCCAGCAGGATCAGTACCCAGGCATCGCGGCGAGTCTTGAGCTCCACCAGCTTGACCACGAAGGCCGAGATCAGCAGCACCACGCCGGCATCCAGGCCGAGCAGCGAGCCGCGGGAAAACCACACGCCCAACCCGGCCAACGCCACCAGCGCCAGCTTGGCGATACCACTGGGGTAGTTGGCGCGCATGCGAAACACCTGGATGCGCCAGGCGGCGCAACCCAGCCAGAGGGCGACGACCCACAGCGGCAGATGTTCCAGGTGCGGGATGATCACCACCGCCTGGGCCACCAGCAGCCAGGTCAGGGCCACCCGTGGAATGGGCTGGGAGGAAGTGGCGGTCGCACTGCTCATCGCTTCGTCCCGTGCAACGCCAGAGCGCGCAGGCAGGCGTCGCGATGGGCATCGTCCAGGCCGACCGCCAGTTGCGCATCCGGCAGGCGCAGGCCGAACGGCTGCTGGCGCCGTGTGAGCTGCAGGACCCAGAAGCACAGCCGGGACAGGCGCCCCTCGGTGTCGCCGCCCAGGCTGTCGAACTCCAGCCAGATGTTGCGCCCGGCCAGCGCGGAGAAATCCTTCACCAACAGGCCCTGGCCACGGGAGTAGGCCTTCCAGTGCAAGCGCCGGCGCGAATCGCCCGGCTGGTAGGGCCGCAGGCCCTGGTAATCATCGACGCCGCGCCCGCTGGGCCGCACGCCTTCCTCGTCGTTCTCCGCCGCCCCGCTTTCCAGCGGCAGGTCGCCGGGCTGCGGATGCGGGTAGACCAGCACCGACTGGTCCAGGTCGACCCAGCTCCAGGCGACCAGCAAGCCCAGCGGGAAGCGACTCTCCACCCGCAGGCGACCAGGGCGCAACCAGCCACGGCGCTCGGCTGGCACGCTCAGCAGCAACTCTTCGGCGTGGTCCGCCGTGACATCGGCGAACTGCATGCGCTCGGCTTCCCACCCCAGGCCGATGGCCTGCCGGTTGCGCCCTTCGCCCTCCAGCCGCACCCGGAAGGCTGCCTGCTCGCCGACGAACACTGGCTGCGCGCCGAGCGCCGACAGACGCAGGCCGCCCAGGTTGCGGTAGGTGTGGAGGATGGCGACGATGAACAGCGACAGCAGCAGGAAGCTCAGGCCATAGGCCAGGCTGTTCTGGTAGTTGATCGCGGTCAGCAGCATCAGCAACAGCGCGACGCCGAACGCCAGGCCCTGCCGGGTGGGGATGATGAAGATGCGGCGCTGGTTGAGCTGCAGCGAGGGAGACGGCGGTATGCGCCGGGCTATCCAGCTCTGCCACAGTGGCCTGACCTTGACGAGCATGGCGTGCCCCTCAGAGAGCCGGAACTTCGCGCAACAACCACTGCACCAACGCACCGCCGCCATGCCCGGCCGGGTCGGCCTGGTCGCGCAGGCGGTGGCCGGCCACCGAGGGCAGCACGGCCTGTACGTCCTCCGGGATGACGTAGTCGCGCCCGGCCAGCAACGCCCAGGCGCGGGGCGCCGCCCGCAGCCCCCAGGCGCCCCCCCGTGCGCTGCCTGCACCGCCCGGCCGCGGGCCGCTGCCAGCAGCGCCAGGCTGCCCCGCGGTGACAGGCCCAGGGCAAAGGCCGGCTGGGTGCGCGTGGCTTCCACCAGGCGCAGCACGTAGTCCACCAGCGCATCGCTGGCGCGCACCGCCAGCACTTCGCCCTGCAGCGCCTGCAGTTCCTGCGGGTCGAGCATCGGTTCCAGGCGCGGCAGCAGGTCGCGGCGAGCTTCGCCCAGCAACAACGCCTTCTCGGCGGCGCGGCCGGGGTAACCCAGGGACAGGCGCATGAGGAAGCGGTCGAGCTGGGATTCAGGCAGCGCAAAGGTGCCGCCCTGGGTCACCGGGTTCTGCGTGGCGATGACGAAGAAGGGTTCGGGCAGCGGCCGGGTCGCGCCCTCGATGGTCACCTGCCCTTCCTCCATCGCCTCGAGCAGTGCGCTCTGGCTCTTGGGGGTGGCGCGGTTGATCTCGTCGGCCAGCACCAGCTCGGAGAAGATCGGCCCGGGGTGGAAGACGAACTGCCCGCTGTCCTTGTCGAACACCGAAGTGCCCAGCACGTCGCCGGGCAGCAGGTCGGAGGTGAACTGGATACGCTGGAACCCCAGGCCCAGCACACGCGCCAGGGCATGGCTGAGGGTGGTCTTGCCCATGCCGGGCAAGTCTTCGATGAGGAGGTGACCGCGCGCCAGCAGGCAGGTCAGCGCCAGCCTTACCTGAACCTCCTTGCCGAGCAGGACTTCGTCAACTGCCTTCAGACAATTCTCCAGCTTGACGCGCATCCTGACCTCACAATCTAGGAAAACTCCGATCCTACTGGTGTCGCGCCGGGCATCAAAGGCCCCGACACATTTAGTCCGGAAACTGTGATGCAGAGCGCCTCAACGGCCCAGCAGCCGCTCCGCCAGCCAACTCGCGGCCGGCCCCAGGCGTCGTTGCCGCGACCAGATCACATCCACCGCCACTCGGCGCGGCCAGCCGGCAACCTTCAGCTCCTGCATACGCCCGCCGGCGAAGCGTCCTACCATCCAACTGGGCAATTCGATCCAGCCGAAGCCGAGCACCGCCATGTCCAGCAACAACAGGTAGTTCGGTGCGCTCCAGCAGCGGCCGCCCAGCAGCGGTGCGGCATCGTCCAGATAGGTATTCAGGCGCAAGGCGCGGTAGGCCAGCAGGTCTTCGCGCTCCACGTGCTCGCGGCCAGCCAGCGGGTGATCGCGGCTGACGAACAGGCCGAACTCCGCCTGTTCGCTCAAGGTCGCCGAGCTGATATCCGGCGCGTAATCCTTTTGAGCGGCAAGCAGCCCCAGGCTGGCGCGCCCCTGAACAACCAGATCGAGCACATCGCTGTCCTCGGCGATCAGCCACTCGAACTCCAGGTCCGGGTAGCGCGCATCGATCTCCGCCAGCCGCGCCTCGAATTCGGCGGACTGGTAGGTGTCCGACATCGCCAGGGTCACCCGCGACTCCAGCCCGCCTACCAGCTGATGGGCGAGCTGGCCGAGGCGGTCGTTGGCCATCAGCACTTCCTCCACCCGCCCGAGCAGCGCGTGGCCGGCTTCGGTCAGTTTCGGCTGGCGACTGCTGCGGTCGAACAGGGTCAGCCCCAGATCGATCTCCAGCCGCGCGATGGCCTCGCTGACGGTGGACTGGCTCTTGCCCAGCTTGCGCGCGGCGGCGCTGAACGAGCCCAGGCATGCGGCCTCGGCGAAGGCCTGCAGGGATTCGGGGGAATATTGCATGGAGCAACACCTCTACCATCGGTTAAACCGATGATACCCAACTTAGATCCAGCCGGTCGACCGATGATAATGGCGCCAGACCGACGGAGTCGGCCTGCCACTGCCTTATCTGGAGAAACCCCATGAGCCCGACTAAAACCCTGAAGGAACGGATGTTCCACGCCGGCCTTTTCGAACTGCTGGCGGTCGTCATCTGCGCGCCGACCCTGGCATGGCTGATGGACAAACCCCTGGGCCACATGGGCGCCATGACCCTGATGTTCTCGGCCATCGCCACCCTGTGGAACATGCTCTTCAACGCCGCCTTCGACCGTGCGCAGAACCGCATGGGCTTCAGCCGCACCCTGTCGGTGCGCGTGCTGCACGCCTCGCTGTTCGAGCTCGGCCTGATCGTCCTGCTGGTGCCGCTGGCCGCCTGGTGGCTGTCGGTGAGCCTGCTGGAAGCCTTCATCCTCGACATCGGCCTGGTGCTGTTCTTCCTGCCGTACGCGCTGGTATTCAACTGGGTGTACGACGTGCTGCGCGAGCGGCTGATCAATCGCGCGCAAACCACCGCTCAAGCGCACAGCTGAAACCTGTAGGAGCGAGCTTGCTCGCGAACCGCCCAGCTCATGTGCTGCCGGTAGATTTGTTCGCGAGCAAGGACTGGGCGCGCCCCTCGCTCCTACAAAAAGCAAAAACAAAAAAGCCCGCAGCGATGCGGGCTTTTTTCATGCCTGGAGAAAGCTTCAGGCCAGGCTGGCAGCGATCTCGGAGAGTGCCTTGGCCGGGTCGGCGGCTTGGCTGATCGGGCGGCCGATCACCAGGTAGTCGGAGCCGTTGTCCAGCGCCTGGCGCGGGGTGAGGATGCGACGCTGGTCGTCCTGGGCGCTGCCAGCCGGGCGGATGCCGGGGGTGACCAGTTGCAGTGCCGGATGCGCAGCTTTCAGCGCCGGCGCTTCCTGGGCGGAGCAGACCAGGCCGTCCATGCCCGCCCTTTGCGCGAGACTAGCAAGCCGCAGTACCTGCTCCTGGGGCTCGACGTCCAGGCCGATGCCGGCCAGGTCCTCGCGCTCCATGCTGGTCAGCACGGTCACGCCGATCAGCAGCGGCGACGGACCATTGAAGGCATCCAGAGTCTCGCGGCAGGCACTCATCATGCGCAGGCCGCCGGAGCAGTGCACGTTGACCATCCACACGCCCATCTCGGCGGCGGCGCGCACGGCCATCGCGGTGGTATTGGGGATGTCGTGGAATTTCAGGTCGAGGAAGACTTCGAAGCCGCGGCTGTTCAGAGTCTCGACGATACCGGCAGCACAACTGGTGAACAGTTCCTTGCCCACCTTCACCCGGCACAGCTTCGGATCGAGCTGGTCAGCCAGCGCCAGCGCGGCTTCGCGGGTGGGGAAATCCAGGGCGACGATGATCGGGGTCTGGCAGGCGGACATGGGCTCTCTCGCGGGTATCGAAAAAATCGGCGCGCATTGTCGCAGAAACGCGCCGACTTCCGTAGCCCGCCCGGCAGGAATGCTCCGTCGCCGACGGCGATCAGGCACTCAGCCGCTCGCGAAGGCGGCCGAGCATGCCCAGCAGGCTGCCCACTTTCTCTCGCTCACGATCCTCGCGAGGCACCTCGGCGATGCGCGCGACTTTCTGCTCCGGCTGGGCGCGCCAGAGCAGCGCCTGCTCGGCGGCGGCCTTCAGGCCCTTCTCGAACAGGCCGCGGCGGATCGGCTTGGGCAGGTAGCGGAAGATCTGCGCCTGGTTGATCAGCGCCAGCAGGTCCTGGGTGTCGCGGAACGGCGTGACGACGATGCTCAGCAGGCGCGGATGAGCCTGCGCCAGGGACTTGAGCAGCGGCGCGGTGTCTTCGCCGGCCAGCTTGAGGTCGCTGACCAGGATATCGATAGGTTCGCTGTTCAGTCGCACGATGGCCTCGGCGAGGTTGCGCGCTCGGTGCAGCTGGTGGGTACCGGCGCTGCAGAACTCGCCGACGCACGCCAGGGTCTCGGCATCCTCGTCCAGCAACAGCACGTTGAGCGGCGCAACGACGCGGCTGATCGCCTTGGTATCGATGGGCTCGGCCGGCGCCTGGCGCTGGGCGATCTCGGCCGCCTGGCGCAGGGTGAAGGCCATTTCCTGCGGGTCCCAGGGCTTGGTCAGGTAGCGGAAGATGCCGCCACTGTTGAGCGCGTCCACCGCGGCGTCGAGGTCCGAGTAACCGGTGAGCAGGATGCGCAGGGTGTCCGGGGCGATTTCCCGGGCCTGGGCGAGCAACTCGGCGCCGGTCATCTGCGGCATGCGCTGGTCGCTGACGAGAATATCGATGTGCTCTTCGCGCAGGCGCTGCAGGGCCTTGTGCGGATCGGTTTCCACCAGCACGTCGTAGTGACGGCGGAACTGCATCGCAAGGCTGCGCAGAATGCGTTCCTCGTCGTCGACGAAGAGGATGCGGACAGGCTGCTGAGTCATGTTCAGGCGCTCCGTTTCAGTTCGCTGGCCTGCTGGATCGGCAGGCTGATGAGGAATCGTGTGCCGCGTCCGGGTTCGGATGCCACGCGGATGCGGCCGCCGTGGTCCTGGACGATCTTGTAGCTGATCGACAGGCCCAGGCCCGTGCCCTGCCCCACCGGCTTGGTGGTGAAGAAGGGGTCGAAGATGCGCGCGCGCACCTCATCGTCCATGCCCTTGCCGTTGTCCTGGACCGAGAGGTGCACATGGGTTTCGTCCGCCCAGGATTTCACCTGGATCAGGCCGAACTTCTGCATGGCCTGGGCGGCGTTGGTCAGCAGGTTGAGCAGCACCTGGTTGATCTGGCTGGCGGCGCAGGCAACCTTGGGCAGCGCGCCCAGCTGGGTGGCAACCTCGGCCTTTTCCTTGATGCTGTTGCGGGCGATCAGCAGCGCGCTGCGTACGCAGTCGTTGAGGTCGACCTCTTCGCTGCGGGCGCGGTCCAGGCGGGCGAAGTCCTTCAGGCCGCCGACCAGCTCGCCGATCTGCGCCAGGCCGAAATCGGTGTCGCCGAACAACTGGTCGAGATCGCCCACCAGTTGTTCCAGCGCCGCTTCTTCGCGGGCCTGTTCGAAGGCTGCGCGAGTGCGCGCCAATTGCTCGGTGTCGCAGGCCGGGTCGTCCAGGCATTCGTTGAACAGGGCCTGGGCTTCGGTAAGGCCGAGCAGTGGCAGCAACAGCTCGCGCAGCAGCGCGACGTTGTTCTTCACATAGCCCAGCGGCGTGTTCAGCTCGTGGGCGACGCCGGCGACCATCTGCCCGAGGGAAGCCATCTTCTCCGATTGCACCAGCTGCGCCTGGGACTCTCGCAGGTCCTGCAGCGTCTTGTTGAGCGCGCGGTTGCGCTGGGCGACGCGCTGCTCCATGGCTTTCAGCAGATCGAGCACCGTGCCCAGGCCGAGGTAGCGTCCCTGCTCGTCCACCAGGACGAAGTCCTCGGTGATCGGGTAACTCAGTTGGGCGGTGACCTGTTGCGAGGCTTCTTCGAGGCTCAGGTCGGCGCGCACCTTCAATGGCTGCGCATTCATCACATCGCTGGCCGGACGGCGGCCCCAGAGGTCGCGGCCGAAGCGCTGCATGAAGATGTCCTGCAGGCCGTTGCGGCTGACCAGCCCCAGCGGCAGCCCGGCCTCGTCCACCACGGGCAGCGAGAGGAAGGCGCGGTGCTCGGCATCGAGGAAGCGATCGGCGACGTCGCTGATGCTCAACTCCGGGGCCAAGGGCGCTACCTGGCGCAACAGCTCGTGCAGGGCGCGGGTGGTCATCGGCGAATCTCCGGTCGCTGGAATGGGCGCCAGTAGACCAGCGGCAGATTGCCATCCTGTGACAGCCGTCGCGGCTCCGCGAAGCGTCACGCTGCGGTCATCGCCGTGCAACAAGCGCGGGACCGCGCACCTGAACGAATCGCCGCGCCCCCATTCGAGGCACGCCAATGTGCCGCGAATGTTCACGAAACGACGCGAAACCAGGCTTTGCGACCTGATCTCCGGGCATGGCACGGCCACTGCACGAATCAGCGGGTCGTGTTTTTCATCCTCGTTCGGACTTTCTCTTCTCTGACTTTCTCTTCAGGAGACGTCGCATGAGCACGCAACTCAAACCCACCCTCGGCACCCTGCACCTGTGGGGCATCGCCGTGGGCCTGGTGATTTCCGGTGAGTACTTCGGCTGGAGCTATGGCTGGGGCGTGGCCGGCACCCTCGGCTTCCTCGTCACCACGCTGCTGGTGGCAACCATGTACACCTGCTTCATCTTCAGCTTCACCGAGCTGACCACGGCGATTCCTCACGCCGGCGGGCCCTTCGCCTACAGCCGCCGCGCCTTTGGCGAAAAAGGCGGACTGGTGGCGGGCCTCGCCACGCTGATCGAGTTCGTCTTCGCCCCGCCGGCCATCGCCATGGCCATCGGCGCGTACCTCAACGTGCAGTTCCCCTCCCTCGATCCGAAGCACGCGGCGGTCGGCGCGTACCTGATCTTCATGACGCTGAATATCCTCGGCGTCAGCATCGCGGCGACCTTCGAGCTGATCGTCACCATCCTCGCAGTGGGCGAGTTGCTGGTGTTCATGGGCGTGGTTGCGCCGGGCTTCAGCTTCAGCAATTTCGTGCTCAACGGCTGGGCCGGCTCCGACAGCTTCGGCGGTGCGGCGATCAGCGGCATCTTCGCGGCGATTCCCTTCGCCATCTGGTTCTTCCTCGCCATCGAGGGCGCGGCCATGGCCGCCGAGGAAGCCAAGGACCCGAAACGCACCATTCCCAAGGCCTACGTCAGCGGCATCCTGACCCTGGTGGTGCTGGCCATCGGCGTCATGCTGTTCGCCGGCGGCGCGGGCGACTGGAAGGCCCTGTCGGGTATCAACGACCCACTGCCACAGGCGATGAAGATGGTGGTCGGTGAGAACTCCGGCTGGCTGCACATGCTGGTGTGGATCGGCCTGTTCGGCCTGGTCGCCAGCTTCCACGGCATCATCCTCGGCTACTCGCGGCAGTTCTTCGCCCTGGCCCGCG